>OIEF01000065.1_pt1 | contig 45464 bp, 35 predicted proteins | sample 1581721 | NCBI WGS metagenome assembly OIEF01 (sample SAMN01760908, study PRJEB22395) | human gut metagenome
AGCATACTGCATTGAAGCCGATAAGCGGAGTGAAAATAAGCGCTATTGATATTCTTCCTATCAGCTCGCCGGCACCCGCAACCGCATTTGCATATGTAAAGCCGAGACCCTGCAGAGTGTTCCTTAAAACGAACAGCACCGCGACAAGACTGAAGCACTCCGCCGTGGCGATAAGATATTTATGTGCGGCAAACAAGACGTCTTCATTAGGCTCTGTCATAAACAGCCTGACTATCGGCATACCTGCCGTCAGAAGAGCAACGCTTAAAGCGACGGAAAGAAGTATGTTGAGCGTAAATATTTTTTTAACCGATTTAATTATTCGATCGTACTTTCCGGCCCCGTAGTTTTGCCCGACGAAGGTTTGTGTACCGACGCTGAGTCCGCTCAGCGGTATATTTGCAATATTCTCGACCCTTCCTGCGGCGGTAAAGCCTGCAATAGTCGCCGTGCCGAATGAATTTACCGCGCTTTGAAGACACATCGACCCGATAGAGGTAACGGTAAACTGAAGCGAAACGGGTATTCCCAATTTTAACTGTATGAATGCTGTTTTGAGGTCGAGTTTGAGCTCTTTTTTTGAAATGTGTACGCTTTTATTGCGCCTTAAAATGTAATTTCCCGTAAGGACGGCTGCCGTAATGTGAGAAATAAGCGTAGCAAGCGCAGCTCCCTCAACGCTCCAGCGAAATACCTTTATGAACAGCATGTCAAGCGCGAAATTTACAAAAATACTTGCCGTAAAATATATGAGCGGTTTTCTGCTCTCACCGACGGCTCTTGAAATTGCGGTAAAATTGTTTGAGAGCATCTGAAACGGTATTGCAAAGTAAAGAATGTTTACATACGCCGAGGAAAGACCGAGAATTTCGTCCGGCGTGCCGATAAGCTTCAAAAGAGGAGTGGAAATAATGTGCGCGACAACAACAAGTAATAGGCCGAGCAAGAACGACACCGTAATGCTGCTTCCGGAATATCTGTTGACCCTGTCTTGGTCCTTTGCGCCGTAAGCATGCGCCACCGGTATCGTAAATCCGCTTGTAAGGCCGAGTGCCGCACCGACAATAAACGAGTTTATCGAGGCGACTCCGCCGACTGCGGCAAGAGCGTCCGTGCTTACATATCGCCCGACAAGTATATTGTCGACCAATGTATAGTTATACTGTAAAAGCGATGAAGCCATAATCGGCAGCGAGAATTTAATTATACTTTTTATCGGCTTGCCGGTAAGCATAGAATTTTGTTTTGTCATTTGCCAACTCTTCCAAAGTGTTTTTAAAAATTAAATTCAATTAGAATTTGCTTAAATTTTAGCACTTGTGCAGTATTATGTCTATAAAAATATTCTGCCGGGAAAGCTTTAACAACAGCAGGATAAAACCAATGGCGGAGAGGCACAATCAAAGACATCACGGCAGCTTTGAGCAGGTTGAAATAAGCTCCTGCGGATTAAACTCAAATCCGTTGATTGCAAAAGGCAAATATCCGTCGGTAATCGCCTGTAATATAACAAACGGAAGAATGCCGAGAGTTAACACGATAAAGGACAGTGAAATGCAGCAGCTCGCCGAATACTTCGGAGTTGATTACAGAAAAGACTTTTTGAATTTGTAAAAAACAAGGTGCAATTCATTCGGAATTGCACCTTTCTTTATTTTTTCGCTTTAATGCAGTGCCTTGGTGGGGCAGTTTTTTGTACACTCGTAGCAGAGAATACACTCTGTTCCGTTTTTTCGCTTGCGTGAATCCTTGTTAACCTCAACATTCATTGGGCATACTTTCAGGCACTTGCCGCAATGAACGCATTTACTCTCGTCACAGTGGACGCGCAGAAGCGAAAAATAACTCATAGGCTTCAGAAATACTGTGATAGGGCAGAGATATTTGCAGAACGCGCGGTTATCCTTAAATATAAAGGCAAGCGCAATTCCGGATATATAGTAAAGCGCATTTCCGGCGAGAAACAGCCAAAACATAATTTTCTCAAGATTTGCGACCTTGAACAAAAACAGACCCGACACAAGAGCCAATGATAACGCAAACATCACATAGCGCAGAATTCCGAGCTTTTCTTTTCGCGGCTTCAGTGGCTGCTTATAAGGAAGAAAGTCCAAAACCATAGCCGTCCAACAGGCATAGCCGCACCATCCGCGTCCGAACAGCAGCGGTCCGAAGATTTTGGCCACGGCATAGTGAATGGTTGCTGCTTCAAAAACGCCGAGGAACAGATAGTACCAAAAGCCCTCAATCTGCATATTTTCTCGGGAGATTATGCCGAGATACAGCAGCATATAGCTTCCGACTGCCAGCTGTACAAAATGACGCGCATAGCGTTTCTCGGCGGCAAAAAGTGCCGTCCCCAATGCGAGACAGGTGCCTATGTAGCTGAAATTCAGCAAATAAAACAGATTATCCTTTATTAGCCATAGTGTGATTGCCACCGCTTCGAACAACAAAAACAGTAATACCGACACAAGGTATCTCGATAAACCCTTGTTATTTCCTTTCTCTTTTTTCTTTTTCATTGTTTTTTCCATCCTTTTTTGTGAATATGAAACGGCTGATTTTATTCGGATTTATACCGATTTTTGTGCCGATTTTAATGCCTGCGACAATATAACTATATACTGTAATTTTAAAGCTTATGAGCAAAATGTGCAACTGTAATTCTGTTAAAAAACGGTAAAAGCGCCGCAAATTGTGAAAATCGGTAATCGGTCTGAGGAAGCTCGGCCGTTTGGCATCGCCGAATATACCGCAAACAATATAGACGTATTTATTATCGACTTGTTTAATAAAATAAAATAACGGACAAATAGGCATAATCCGTGGATTGTAAGACCGGCGATATAATATAATAAGCCTAAATACGGCAACACGTACAAGATTTACGGATATTTTTTCGCATTTAGTTGCGAAAACGTTTCCGCTGTGATAAAATTCTTTTGTATTTTACGGGTGCGGCGGCTTTGCGCCTTTGCCTGCTTTAACGGAGTTGAGATTGATGAAAACTGCAGTTGTTACGGGCGGTTCGAGCGGAATAGGACTTTCCTGCTGCCGTAAGTTTCTTGAAAACGGATACAGGGTGTATGAACTGAGCCGCCGCGAGCCGAAGATTCAAACGGTGGGCGTTAAGCATATCTCGTGCGACGTCACGGATGAGCACTCGGTTTCCGAGACATTCAAAAAAATATATAATGACAGCGGAAGCATTGATATACTTGTGAATAATGCAGGCTTCGGCATCTCAGGGGCGGTTGAATTCACAGAGCTTGCAGAAGCTAAAAAACAGTTTGACGTCAATTTCTTCGGCTGCTTTATTTGCTCAAAAAACGTAATTAAATATATGAGACTTCAGGGCGGCGGAAGAATTGTTAATCTCAGTTCTCTCGCAGCTCCGCTTGCCATACCGTTTCAGGCGTTTTATTCGGCGTCAAAGGCGGCTGTAAATTCGCTGACTCTGGCTCTTGCAAACGAGGTGCGACCGTTTAATATAAAGGTCTGCGCCGTAATGCCGGGCGATGTTAAAACGGGTTTTACCGCGGCAAGAGAGAAAAATACCGCCGGTGACGAATTTTACGGCGAAACACTTAAAAGAGCGGTTGCCGGTATGGAGCGCGACGAGCAAAACGGTATGTCGCCGGACGATATAGCCGATGCGGTGTATGCTGCGGCAACCAAAGCTCGTCCGAAGCTTTTGTCTACAAAAGGCGCTAAATATCATCTGTTTTTGGCACTTTCAAAGGCATTGCCGGTTTCGCTTGTGAACATCATAGTCGGAAAGCTTTATTCTTAATAATTCGGGGCGTAAAGCAATACTGTTATTAGCTGCTTTTGCCCCGTTTTCTTGTTATTCAATAAAAACACATTCGGAGGTACTATGCAAAATTTTGTAGAGCTTATTCAGAATATCAACAGTAAGGTAAACAGTGTCGTTTGGGGGCCTCCGATGCTCATATTGATGCTGCTTACCGGTCTTTATCTCACGTGCGGTACGCGATTTTTCCAAATACGCCGTTTTTGCTACACAATTAAAAATACGGTTGCCGCAATTTTTAAAGACCGCAAGGTAACAAAAACCAAGGACGAAAAAGCCATATCGCAGTTTCAGGCACTTGCAACGGCTCTTGCCGCAACGGTAGGCACGGGGAACATTGTAGGCGTAGCCACCGCGATTTCCTCCGGCGGAGCGGGTGCGGTATTTTGGATGTGGATTTCTGCTTTGCTCGGTATGATGACGAGCTTTTCCGAAAATGCGCTCGGCATATATTTCCGCAGAAAAAACGAAAAAGGCGAGTGGGTGGGCGGCCCTATGTATTATATCGAAAAAGGACTCGGCCAAAAATGGCTTGCGGTTATATTTTCTGTTTTTTGTCTGTTCGCGTCGTTCGGAATAGGCTCGGTAGCTCAGGTCAACGGAATATCCACGGCACTTAAGGGTTCGTTTAATATACCGGGCGTTGTCACGGGGATAGTCGTTTGCGCCCTCATAGCCGTTATAATTTACGGCGGACTGAAAAGAATAGTCACGGTGACGGAAAAATTTGTGCCTTTTATGGCGGCGTTTTACATAATAGGTGCGCTTATAATAATAATCGTAAACTTCCGCCATATAGGCGACGCTTTCGGCGAGATATTTTCGGGGGCATTCAGTATGCGCTCCGTCGGAGGAGGCGTTATGGGATACGGTATTTCAAGAGCCATGCGTTTCGGTGTGGCGCGCGGAGTATTTTCTAATGAGGCTGGCCTCGGCTCGTCCGTAATGGTCCATTCCTCCTCTGATGCCAAGGAACCCGTAACACAGGGTATGTGGGGCATATTTCAGGTGTTTTTTGACACCATTGTTATATGCACCCTTACGGCACTCGTAATACTGACTACCGGGGCAAATCTGCAAAGCGGACTTGAGGGAGTCAATATAACAATATATGCCTTCGAGAGCGTGCTCGGCAAATGGGGCTCTTATATAGTATCCATAGGTATAGTTATGTTCGCTTTTTCAACCATACTCGGCTGGTCGGTGTACGGCTCGCGCGCCGCAGAATATATAGGCGGAAAAAAGCTGACTGCGGTGTATAAAATAATATTTCTCGCAATGACATTTATAGGTGCCGTGTCGAGCATTCAGCTTGTTTGGGATCTTTCCGATACGTTTAACGGTCTTATGGCTTTGCCGAATCTTATAGGTCTGTTGCTTTTGTCGGGGACGGTGTTTAAAATAACCAAAAACTACGAGCAGAGAGTGATAGGCGGCAAAAAGATAAAGCCGATGCTGTCTTTTTATGACCGTGAGAAATAATTTTCGGTATTCACATTTAACTCCGAATTTGATATAATATACGGGATTTAAAAAGATAAAAGAGGAAATTTATGTCAGGTAAAAAGGACTACATCAGAAATTTTTGCATAATTGCCCATATCGACCACGGCAAGAGTACGCTTGCCGACCGTTTGTTGGAGCTTACGGACTCCGTGGCGAAGCGCGATATGGAGGCACAGCTTCTTGACAATATGGATATTGAGCGTGAACGCGGTATAACCATTAAGGCACGTGCCGTAAAGCTTGATTACAAGGCTGCCGACGGCAAAAAATATGAACTGAACTTAATAGACACTCCCGGTCATGTTGACTTCAACTATGAGGTGTCGCGTTCCCTTGCGGCATGCGAGGGAGCTGTGCTGATAGTTGACGCGTCACAGGGGATAGAGGCTCAAACTCTTGCAAATACCTACCTTGCGCTTGACCACGACCTTGAAATTGTACCGGTAATAAATAAAATCGACCTTCCCGCCGCAGAGCCGGAGCGCGTTGCTAAAGAAGTGGAGGACGTTATAGGCATACCGTGTATGGATTCGCCGCGAATTTCGGCAAAAACGGGCGAGAATGTCCCCGCTGTGCTCGAGGAAATCGTAAACCTTGTGCCGCCTCCGGATGATAACGATTCAAAGCCGCTCAGAGCGCTTGTATTTGACTCCGTATATGACAGCTATCGCGGTGTAATTGTCTATGTCAGAATAGTTGACGGTGTGGTAAGGCCGGGGCAGACCATGCGTCTTATGGCTACGGGTGCCGAATTTACCATAGTTGAAACGGGATATATGCGCGCCAAGAGCTTGGAGCCGACAAAGCAGTTGTCCTCGGGTGAGGTCGGTTATATCACCGCTTCGATTAAAACCGTAAGCGATGCGCGCGTAGGCGATACCGTGACTCTTGCCGAAAATCCGGCTTCGGAGCCGCTTGCAGGATATCGCAAGGTAAATCCGATGGTTTTCTGCGGAATTTATCCGGCGGACGGAGCGGATTATGAGGCTCTTAGGGATGCTCTTGCCAAATTACAGCTGAATGACGCCTCGCTCTCGTTTGAACCCGAGACGTCAAGTGCCCTCGGCTTCGGCTTCAGGTGTGGTTTTTTGGGGCTTTTGCACCTTGAAATCATACAGGAACGCCTTGAGAGAGAGTATGACCTCGACCTCGTAACAACAATACCTTCGGTTGTTTACAAAATACATCTTACCGACGGAAACGTAGTCGAAATAGACAATCCGTGCAACTACCCCGACCCCGCAACAATCGACTTTGCGGAGGAACCCATGGTGGAGGCGCACATCTTTTCTCCTAAGGATTATGTGGGAGCCATAATGGACCTTTGCCAGGACAGACGCGGCGAATATAAAGAAATGACGTATCTTGACGCCGACAGGGTGGACTTAAAATATATACTCCCGCTTAACGAAATAATCTATGACTTCTTTGACGTCTTAAAATCACGTACGCGCGGCTATGCTTCGTTTGACTATGAGCTTTGCGGCTACCAAAGGTCAAGTCTTGTAAAGCTCGACGTTCTTTTGAACGGCGATATGATAGACGCCCTCTCGTTTATTATTCACTCCGAAAAGGCTTATCCGAGAGCGCGCAGAATAGCCGAGAAGCTTAAGGACAATATTCCGCGCCAGATGTTTGAAATTCCCATTCAGATAGCCGTGGGCGGCAAGGTAATAGCGCGCGAAACCGTAAAGGCAATGCGTAAGGACGTGCTCGCTAAATGCTACGGCGGCGATATAACGCGTAAAAAGAAGCTGCTTGAAAAGCAAAAAGAGGGCAAAAAGCGTATGCGCAAGTTCGGTACGGTAGAAGTTCCGCAAGAGGCGTTTATGGCTGTGCTTAAATTAGACGATGAATAATATAGGACTGTATATTCACATTCCGTTTTGCAATTCAAAGTGCCCGTATTGCGATTTTTACTCGTTTCGCGCCGATGACGATACAAAAAACAGATATGTTTCGGCTGTTTTGCGAGAGCTTCGGGACAATTCAAAACAGTTTAGCTGTAAAGCCGATACGCTTTACATTGGTGGCGGAACTCCGTCGTCTTTGTCGGCAGATTATCTTTGCCAAATCATAAACGGCGCAAAATCAACGCTTTTGACCGATGATGCGGAAATAACGGTAGAGTGCAACCCATTTTCTCTCGGTGACGAATTCTTTGAAAAAGTAAGCGAGTGTAAAGTAAATAGGCTTTCCATAGGCTTGCAGTCGGCAAATGACGGCGAACGTAGGATTTTAGGCAGACGAGCCGGCAAAAGCGAGGTTCAAAGTGTCGTTTCACGGGCAAAAAATGCGGGAATAAATAATATTTCGCTTGATGTAATGCTCGGCGTGCCGGGTCAAACAAAAGAGAGCCTTAAAAGCACACTTGATTTCTGCATTTCTTCGGGTGTGCCGCATCTCAGCTGCTACATTCTCAAAATAGAGGAGAATACGCCGTTTTTTCGTATGAGAGACAAATTGCCGTTCCCCTCTGACGACGATACGGCCGATATGTACCTTTTTATGTGCGAATACCTCGAAGAACACGGTATTATGCAGTATGAAATATCAAATTTTGCGGTTCCCGGCTTTGAGAGCCGCCACAATCTGAAATATTGGCACGATGAGGAGTACCTCGGCATAGGTGCTTCGGCACATTCGTTTTTAGGCGGAAAACGCACATATTATCCGCGTGATATTGAGTATTTCATAAGCGGCAACGAGCGTTTAACTGAGGGTGACGGCGGCGACGAAGAGGAATTTTGTATGCTCGCTTTAAGGCTTCGCGAGGGGCTTACTCAAGAGCGTTTTTACGCCCGTTTTCATCATGAGATACCGCAAAAAATGCTTGAAAGCGCAAAGCAATACGAAAAATACGGGCTTTGCAGATGTGAGAGCGGCGGAATTTCTCTGACGCGGCGCGGATTTTTACTCTCCAACTCCGTAATATCCGAAATTATCTTATAGATATAAATATTTCAGGGCTTGTAATTTGCTTTACAAGCCCGTTTTTTTGTGTTTTTCGGGCGTTTGTGAAATTAAAACGGCTTTTTGTTACAATGGCGTTTTTTTGTCGCACAGCGCGTGATAAAATCAAGAGGCTAAACGGAAGAGTTCTATGAAAGAGAATTGATTACATAGAATTTCCGGTGTATAATTTGTAAAAGATTACCAAAAGCGGCTGCAATTTTTGTCGAAGTGTGCTCGCAATCTAAAATTTTACATATTTTCATTTCAAAATGACAAAAGAATGTCAAACTGCGTTCACAATTTGTTAACATTTGGTTTAAAGACTATTTAAAATGTGTTTTTAAATTAGATAAAAGCTCTTTACACCAAAGCATTTTTAGTGTAAACTTAAGTATAAATATACGGTGTAATAGTGTACCCATTTGCGCCCTAAAATCGGTAAATAGATGCTCTTTCGCAAAATGATGAGAACCAAGCGTTAAAGCAAACCCGAAGCGGTGCGGATTTATCGTATACTATTATATATAGCGTTTTTAATCAATTTATCGGAGGTTTTTTATTTGGCAGATCTTATATTTCGGCATCTTGCCGGAGCCGATGGCGAGGGCGTTTACAAAAACGGCAAAACCGGCTTCTCGGTTTCTTATTTCAAAAAGAAAGAAATAGACTCGCGCTATCCCTCGGGCGGCTATATGGTTGTCGGTCAAATAGGCAAGGGCAAACGCGAAATCGGTGATTTGCAGTCTGACGACGGGCAAACCGAAAAGGTGTATGCCGCAACGAAAATGCCTCATACCGCGGTAGTCGGCTACATAGAGACAGAGGCTGACAAATTCATTGCGATAGTTAAAGACAGGCTCTTGCTTTGGCTTTTGTTTGCGCTTTTGATAGCGGCACTTATAATAGGTCTTATATTCCTTTTAAAGTCCGTTATACCGACAGGCGGCGATGGCGGAACCACAACGCCCCCCGCAGGCGTAATCGACCAAAATGCCGTTTTGGGCGAGGGCGAAATCTCGATTCCCGATAAAACAAAAACAAGGGGCAGGCAGATAAAGGTCTACGGTATTCCCGAGCTTCCATTGGCGGCAAATACCAAGGAGCAAAGCTTTGTATTCTCAAACCCCGAGGAAAACCCGTGCTTCTTTGTTATAGAAATAGAGCTTTCAGATACAGGCGAGGTTATATATACCTCAAATCTCTTGCCGCCGGGCTATTCAATATCAAAGTTCACGCTGAACCGTGAGCTTGCGGCAGGAACCTATCCTGCAACAATCCATGTTAAGACATACAGCTTTGATAAAGAGCAGCGTAAACTTAACAATATGGATTTAAAAACGACCATCGTGGTTTCATAAGAAACTATATTCAAAATACAGATTTTGAGGAAAGGAGTTGCAGTTTATGCAAAAAATTTCAAAGATTAAAATCGGAAAAAGCATAACTGCTGTGCTGCTTTGCGTAGTGCTTTTGGTAACGTCGATTCCCATGGTTCTCGCGGCCGGCGAGGGCGAATATGACCCGATACCGACCTTTACCGAATCGGATAAAAGGGAAGCGGCTGCAACACTTAATGACGACGGCGGAATTACGGTCAGCTTCCCCGCGGCTAAGGTTAGCGAGCGCAAAACCGGCACAAAAACAATTGACGGGTATATGTTAGAGCTTGTTGATCTCGGAACATATACCGAAGTTCACACAAGCACGGTTTTGCTGCGCAAGATGGTTAGTCCCACCGGTACCGCACCGTACACGGCTGAGATTACGGCAGACGAAATCAAAACGAAGGTGCCTGCGGGTCTGTCTGACGATCACCGTTACAATATTACGATAACGGCGTACGACAGCGACGGCTGGTTCTCGGAGGCTGTTAACGCATACGTTTCGGATGTTCCGACTTATGTATACGATGCGTCCGCTTATGCCCCCGTTACAAACAACGTTCTTGCCGTGCGTGAAATTCTTACCTTTGATAAAAAAGGTACCGCAGATGACCACGGTTCGTTTTCGGATACCGGAATCAACGAGAGAACCGCCGAAGTCAACAATGTACGCAGTACGTCAGGCTCACTTGACTATATGCAGGAGGGTAATCACCTTTCATTCGAAGGCAGAACCGATGGTGTAGGCGTTAAAGACACGGGCAACAGCTACGGCTACGCAATGCGTATCGAGTCCGCCGCAACCACCGACAGCCCTCAGTCCTTTGATACGTCATGGAGCCGTCAGACTTGGGACCCGACGGGTGCTTCCGAGATTTGGTACTATCTCGACTTCTCCGAGGTCAGCGTAACGGGGCTTTCATTCCGCCTTCGTTCAAACGAAAAGTATTTTGTACAGGATTTTGACAACAGCTACAGTGAAAGCAGTAATGCTTTTAACAGATACGGCGATATAATTTACTCAACTGTCGGCACCACAAAAGCAGGCTATATGGGTGAGGCCCCATATTTATTCCTGCAGCAAACGGATGGCAGCTGGAAAAAGGTTATGTTAAACGACGGTACCGTTGACCTTGACCATTTCAAGGGATATGTCCGCATACCGCTTCAGTTTATGTGCTCCGAAACCGACTCCGTTGTCACGGAGTCCAACGAGGATTTCGGTGTAAACAAGCCTATGCCCGATATGTATGTGTGGAACAGCTCGGATAAAACTAAAGCAAATGCCAACAAGTATTATAACGAGAAAATTAAGCTTTCGCAGCCGGTAGTTGTTGACCCTGCCGGTACTTCGATATCCGATGCTCTGCTTATTAGACGCTATTCCTTCAGAATTAACAAGACGGCGACTCTTAGCGGCGAATACTATATCGACGGCGGCACAATGCTCGCTCCGTGCATAAATACGGCGGATGGCGGCAAGACAACAGCCGATTCGCCCAGAAGAGCTTATATCGATAAGGCCAAAATCGGAGAAGTCGATGAAAACGGCAGATCCAAAGCAGTAGTAAACCGTGAAAACGGCTACAAGGCTATTGAGGACATTATGTCCGCAGGCTTTAAGTTCACGGGCTGCTCGTATGACCCGGCTTCTACGAGCCTTGAAACCAACAACGGCAGCGTAGGTAAAAAGATTTTCCTTGATAATGTATTGTTCTACCGTACAGACGGTCAGAAATACAGCGAAAATACCCTTAACGGAGCGGCAAACACAGGCACGCCCGTTAAGACATATTATGACCAGGAAACAGAAATTCCGCGCGCTATTTTCAATGCCTGCCAAAAGTACATTGAAAATCCGAACTCCTACGATTACCGCGCCGTTAAGTATATCGAGGACTTGATAGCCGGTTATAAAAAATCAATTGAGGAATATAACAAATCCGAAGAAGCCGGAAAATCCGGTATAATAGACGCTTCATTCCTTGAGGAGTCTGCGCTCGATACCAAGGCGGCAGCACTCGGTATGACCGAGGATTGGGAAAAGTTCAAGACCGCCAAGCAGGCTTGTATAGACGGTAAAACCTACGGCTCTGCTAACTCGGGTGCAGAGGATTTCATTCCGATGATTGCAACTAAGCTTGAGCAGCTTCCCGATTTCGACGAAAATACTCTCGCGGTAAGCGATGAGGATAAAGCCGTTGTTAAGAGCCTTTATGAGGTTTATATCCGCCTCAACTTAAGCCAGCTCACTATGCTCGGCAGAGCGGAAGAGGAGAAGCTCTTAAAGTACTTCAGCTTCATAGAAGAAGAGCTTGCCGACAACTCTGTTGTAATAGGTCAGGCGCTTACAAACAACAAGGTTATACCGTTCGGCGATTTTAGCTCCTTGAAAAAAGGCACCAGAAGCTGGCAATTTGAAAACTCAAAATATACCGGCCAGGTAGGTAAGGATTACTACTATTCTAAGGGATATTTGACATATCAGGTTCCCTTTGCTTCACTTTCGGCGCACTCTCAGGATACCGCAACGCCTACACTTATACCGACCGGCGCTCTCGGTAGTGACCCGCAGAGAAACGGTATTACAAGCTATCGTCAAAACGGTACTTCGGCAATCATTACATCAAACGGCCTTGAGGGCAAAAACGCCGCAACGGTTACCATAAATAACCAGTATGCCGAAGACAGAAAAGGCTGGTATAACTGCATAAGCATTACAAAGGGGCTTGTTGACGAAGACCCGAGCAGCAGCGGCGATTACTCCACGCTGAGAGCCAACAATATGTCGTCTGAGAGTCTCGGCGATTTTGCTAAGTCGTATACCAAAAACGACATAGGCGAAACCGACCGTCTGGCACTTGTATTCTACGCAGACTTCTCTCAGCTTGACACATTCTCAATGGCGTTTAATATCAGCTCATACTATGACGGTGCCGCCGAGGACTACACCCTCGACTTCGGCAGCAACAACGCGGCTTCTTACTTCTATCTCATTAACCCCAAGACGGGTGAATGGGTTAAATGTACTCCCAAGGATGAAAGCAAGAGAAGAATTTACGCTTACACCTCGGAGTACGGCATAGATACGGGAGACGGCGATTACCTGACCCTTTCTCACTACAAGGGCTATGTTATGGTTCCGCTCTTCCAGTTCTCGAGAGGCGTTCAGGGTATTTCGGCAACCTCTAACTATCGTATAGATGAAAAAGCCGAGTCCCTTAACAACATTTTCCGTGTTACCATAGGTATAGCGCCCTTGTCAAATTACGACGATTCGTCCGTAAACGGAAAGAGCGCAGCCGAAATGAACGGTAAGAGCTTTACAATAGGCTCTGTCGGCTTTACATACAGACAGGGTACCTCGGCATACGGCGCAGGCGTACAAAACAGAACCGGCGACGTCTCATTCGACGATTATGCACAGGTTAAGTCTCTTACTTCAATGCAGTTTGAAAACGCGGTAGCGGATGTTGATATTTATAAAGCGAACACTCGTACCGAAAAGATAAACACGGCACTTGCTCTTTATGCACAGCTTTCGGATTATCAAAAGTCAATACCTTCCGTTGCAAGAGCATACAGCGTGCTTCAAAAGTACAAGAGCATCGACGACGGCATCACTTTGCTCGATCAGCCGCAACTTGCGGTTGCCGATTTGAAACCTTTGATTGAGGCTATGCCGGCTGCAGCAACCGGCGGTTCTGTAACAGGCAGCAACGCCTTACCTTATCCCGGTTTTGTTATCGGCACCGATGCGAGCGGAACAGAGAAGCCGCTTATAGATTACGGCGCATATTCTCTCACCGCGGCTGACGTACAGAACATAATCAATTGGTATGAGCAGTCTTATGAGCGCTATACCGACGAGGCGATTGCGGCGCTCGGTACGGAGAACGTCACAAAAATGGAAAACCTTTATAAGGTTGCAAAACGCTTGAGACTTCTCGAAGCTTACCGTGACGGCTACACGAGTGACTCCGGTACCGCTATAACCGGTATTAAAGACCTTAACGCTCTTGTTGCTTCAATGTACGGCGAGACCGGTAAAGCGACCGACCTTACGACCGACTGCAGGCTTATGCCTACCGGCCAGACCGCGGCGCTTGAAAACTACCTCGAAAAGTATAACGACCTTGATTATTACGCTAAGTATATCTTAACTGATAAGGCCGACAAATTTGCAAGTGCTCCTCAGTATAAGAATTATGCTAAGGCGGCCGAGGCTGTTAACAAGGTGCTTGCCAACATCAAAACTTACACCGATGACATCACCGGTAAGACGGTTAAGGGCGGCGTTGTTAGACTTGAAGAAAAGTACACGGCTCTTTACAATACCGTTAAGGGTCAAATGGACAATAGCGGTATTCAGGACCTTACCGCAATAACGGAAGCGGTTGAAGAGTACAATTCGTTTAAGGGCTATATAAGGCAGGTTCAAGAGGTTAACGACGGTAACACCGTTAATTCCTCGGACGGCGAAGCTCTCCACGGTATTATAGATACCCTCCGTATTTTCCCGAACTTTGCTTCGGCGGTAGACAAAGACAGCGTCGCTCTCAATAAGGATGCAACAACGGGAACCGCAGTCTTTACTCTTTCAAATGCCGTTAACTATCCGGACGGAAGCTACACACTTCGTGTAACCTCTAAAAACGGAGGTCTTAAGGACACTACGGGCACCACCCACGATTACAACGTTGCAATGACGGGTGCGATTGCAAAGACCGTAACGGCAAAAGCTCTTAACACTTCTCCCGAAACCGCGGATGTCGCAAATAACACCGCTTCGGCGGCAGCTCCCAAGGCAATAAACTTTACGTTTACCGTCACGGGCGTTACCGTAACGAGTGAAGATGTTATTACAATAGAGCTTATCGATAATGCTACCGGCGAGGTTGCTGTTGACAAGACAACAAACGAGCCTGTCAGAAAAACAATCAATATTCATTTTGCCGCAGACGACTTCTTTGAGGTTACAATTCCTGCGGAAATAGATGTTCCTTGGGGCGAGACGGAAGCCGTTGATGTTTCCTATAAGGTTACGTCTTCGCTTGATACGGGCAGCAAGATTGGTGTTTCCGTAGCACGCAGCGCTTCTGTCGCAAATGACGCTCTTACCAATGCAGCAACATCGACATACGCTCTTCCGTATACTTCACAGAACTTTACTTCCACAGAATTTACAGGTACAAATGAGGGAGCGCTTCCCGCTCAAAAACCGTCATTGACAATTTCCGGTTGGACGGACGCTCCGATAGCCGAGTATTCGACTACTCTTACTTATACCGTAGATTACACTAAAGGTTAATTAACAAATTAAATGCTTTATCAAGACCATAAGGAGGTGGTTCTATGAAGAAAACATTATCAGTTTTGCTCTCAGTGCTTTTATTGTCGCTCGTGACTGTTCCGTCTTTCGCGGCTCCGGCTACGCTGAACAAAGAGAACCCCGTAGGCTCCGTAAAGATTTTTACCGGCGAGGGCAAACAGGATGAGTATGAGCTTACAATTCCTGCCGATACCGAAATACCGTGGGAAGCTACTTCTTACGCAATAGGTAAGGTTACGGCAACTAAAATGTGGCTGTCTCCCGGCAAGACCGTTAAGGTGGCTGTTTCGTCGCTCAACGGCTCAAAGCTTGTCAACACTTTGGACAGCTCAAAGACTATCGCCTACACGCTTACAGGCGCAGAGCAAATGGCGTTTTTACCGGGCGATTATATGAAGTCTTATGACCTCTCCGTGAACATCGCAGAGGCTGAATGGCAAAAAGCCGCTTCGGGTGAGCATACAGATGTTCTTACCTTTACGGCAGAATATACTAACGCGTAATAAATATAAGGAGATAAATTATGAAAAAGCTTATTTCTATCGCACTCGCAGCGGCTATGCTCGCAGCTGTTTCGGTTCCCGCTTTTGCAGCTAATCCCATAACCAAGGAAACAGAGCAGACCGGCACAACCATAATTAAGACATCCACAAAAACAGGCCCCGATTCGCCTGAGGATGTTGCTGTCAGATACACCGTTTCTATTCCGGCAGATACAGAAATTTACTGGGGCACCGAGGAGACAAATCTTGTTTACTCTGTTGAGTCTCACCTCAAGAGAGGCCAGGCTCTCAAGGTTACCGTAGCAGGCACAGGCTCTATGAAGACCGATGCCGCAGCAGGCGAGGTTTACACTCTTCCCTATACTCTTTCGGGTGACAACGCTTTCACGGCAGACAGCCCCGTAGTTTACGGCAACAAGGAAACTCCCGCCGTTGACAAAAACCTCAAGGTTACAATAAGCAGCGAGGACTGGAACAGAGCTGTTGTTGATGTTTACAACGACACCCTTACCTTTACCGCTGAGGTTTAATTATTGAAAGGAGACTACTATAATGAAAAAGCTTATTTCAATTGCACTTGCAGCGGTTATGCTTGCAGCAGCTTCGGTTCCCGCTTTTGCAGCTAATCCCATAACCAAGGAAACTGACAATACCGGTACAGCTATTGTTAAGACCTCCACAAAAACAGGCCCCGATGCTCCCGATGACAACGCTGCTAAATACACCGTTACAATTCCGGCCGATACCACAATTTACTGGGGCGCAGAGGAAACAGCTCTTGACGGATTTTCTGTTGAGTCTCACCTTAAATACGGCCAGAAGCTTAAAATCGGCGTTGAGGGCTCAAGACTTATGAAGCTTACAGAGGATGCAAACGAGACATTGGCTTACGATTTCTCGGTTGATTCTAACCTCGAATTTATAGCTGACGGCCCCGTTATCAATCCCGCAAAGGCACTTACCCTCAAGCTTAAGGTTGCCGCAGACGATTGGAACAACGCTATCGTCGGCGAGTACAGCGATACTCTTACCTTCACCGTAAGCCTTTGATTTTGAAAGGAGATAACCACAATGAAAAAATTACTTTCAATAGTTCTTGCGGCGGCAATGCTCGCAGCGGTTTCCGTTCCGTCATTTGCAGCTGACAAGACGCTTACAAGCGACCATACCTCCGATACGGCTAAGGTTATTACTTCTACAAAAACCGGTCCCGACGGTCCCGAGGCTACTTCTTACACGGTAACCTTCCCGGCAGAAACCACTATTTACTGGGGCGTAGAAAGCACAGACTTTACATACAACGTAAAGTGCCAGCTCAAATCAAACGACCGTCTTAATGTTACGGTAGCAAAGGAAGACGGTACAACCGACCTCAAGGCTATCGCATCAGGCAATACCGCTACTCTTCCTTTCAGCGTAGCAGGCACCACAGCTTATACTTCAGCCTCTGCAGTTGTTGCAGATGAAGCTGTTAACGCTGCAGTAAACATTGCCTCAGCTGATTGGGCAAAGGTTCCGGTAGATGAGTACGAGGGCAATCTTACACTTACGGTTTCGATAGCTCCCGCTACAATCTAAGAGTCGGAAACCCTTCCAAAATACAAGGAGAACCAATTATGAAAAAAATTCTTTCAATAGTCATTGCAGCTGCGATGCTCTTGGCTATATCGGTTCCCGCTTTTGCTGCAACTGCGACAATAGATCAGTCTACTTCCGGTGGCGTCGGTAACTCCTCGGTAGTTACCGACCGAAGCGGAATAAGCGGTACCTTTACCGTTTCTTATCCCGCCGAAACCACCATTTATTGGGGCACCGAAAGTACCGAAATCGGTTACACTGTATCGAGTACGCTTGTGAGCGGAAATAACCTTCGTGTTACTGTAGCTCAGGACAACGCAAATCTCCATACAGGCGGCGGCAGACTTCTTCCTTACACTATAGCCGGTGATACCAACATAACAACCGGTCACGAGACAGTTACCAACAGCGCATATTCGGTAAATGTCAATATTACTAAGGAAAACTGGGGATCCGTTTCCATTGATGAGTATGAAGATACTCTTACATTTACAGCTTCTGTTGAAGCGATAGCTTAATTTTTTAATCCGAAAAGGAGTTATATTATGAAAAAGTTACTTTCATTAGTTCTTGCGGCGGCTATGCTTGCGGCAGTTTCAGTTCCGTCCTTTGCAGCTGAAATCAATAAGGATACAGCGGACGGCAAGGGTTCCGCAACCGTTAAGACCGATACAACAAACGTTACCGCAGACGGTTATTTCACAGTAACATATCCTGCTGAAATGAGCGTTAAATGGGGCGCTGAAACCACAGCCTTCACATACAATGTTACGTCAACTCTCAAGACCGGCAAATGTCTTTCCGTTTCGGTTGCTTCGGAGGCTGGCAAAATGAAGCCCGCTACCGATAACGGCTATACCATTCCTTACGCCTTCAGCGGCGACACTTCCGTTAAGACTGATGCCGAGGTAGTTAACAATACTTACAACATTAGCGTTGACGTTGCAGCAGCAGCTTGGAACGCTACCATCACCGATTACAGCGATGCTACCGTTACCTTCACAGCAGCAGTTGTTGACAAATAATTTATTCAACATTAAACATTAAGTACATCAAGGAGTTATAATTATGAAAAAGATAGTATCAATTCTTCTTGCTGTTATGATGATAGCAGCTATAGCAGTTCCATCATTCGCAGCTGACCCCATAACCATAACCGAGAAATCAGACCCCAAGACTGCCGAGGTTCAGGTTATGACAAAGACAACCGATAAGGATAACAACGATCCCGAAAACTACACCGTTACCATTCCTGCTGAGATCGCAGTTCCTTGGGGCGAGAAGGAAGCTAAGGACGCTCATTACACCGTTAATTCTCAGCTTAAGCTCGGCGCTAAGCTCAAGGTTTCGGCTGCTGCTGAAAATGAAGGAAAAATGACAAACGCTGCTACCGATAAATTCCTCACCTTCACCGTAGCAGGCGGAGAAGTTGCTGAATATCCCGAGCTTAACAAAAATGTTGAGTCTTCGACAACCGTTACAATCGCTGACTTCAATGCTCCCATAGCTGAGTATGTCGGCCACATGCTTTATACCGTAGAGTACGTTCCTGCATAATTATTGCCAGATTTTGATTTTTAAAATTTTTAAGGAGGTGGTTTCATGAAAAAGGCTTGCAGTGTGCTGTTGTCTGTTTTGCTTATATTCACCATGCAGCTTTGCGTTTTCGCCGAGGCAGGTGAAATCGGTAAAACACAGCTTAAAACTGTAGTCCCGAATACCCATGAAATTACCGTAACGTATAACGACGGAGGTTATGTCCTTAAAGACGGCAACCTTATTGCAAGCGGTGCTAAGTTCGCCGTTGACCGTTTTGATTCGCTTTCTCTCGGAGCTGTTGCAAAGCTTGACAGCCACCTTGAGCGTGTCACGGTAAACGGTAAAGATTATACCGATAAATTGCAGTACGGTATGTTGAGATTTGATTCGGTTACCACCGATATGAACATTGTGTTCACATTTAAAAAATGCTTCGGACCCACAGAGCCGACTACAAATCCCACAGAACCTACCGAGCCGACAAGACCCACAGAGCCGACAGCTCCGACGGATCCGACAAGACCCACAGAGCCGACAGCTCCTACAGATCCCTCAGGCACAACAAATCCTTCAGGTACTACCAATCCTTCGGGCACCACTAATCCCTCGGGCACTACAAATCCCGGCGGAGATCACGAAGATCCTTGTGTTCGTATGGGTATGAATGGTAATGTGTATCGCGGTAAAAACCTTTTCCCGGGCGCAAAGCTCGACATTGACCTCGGCGAAATTAAGGCTGAGGCAGGAAAAGACGGTGCATACAGCGTTGACGTTATTAAAGACGGTTTCCATGTTGTAACAATCACCGACGAAAACGGTGAAGTAGCCGGCAAGACTACTTTCTCGGTAAGCGTAAGTGATACGGCAACAGAAACAACCGTTATTAAACTTGATGACGGCTCGCAGATTGCAGTTGTTCCGAAAGGTACCAATACCTTATGGCTCGACTTTGTCGTTAACGACGACGGTACTATTAATATTGTTCCCGGCACACCCGTAGAGGAGCCGACAAACGAAGTTCCGGTAACCAAACCGAGCGACAGCGGCAACCCGATAATGAATAACCCGGTAATATCCAAAACCGGTGAACTTATCCGCGAAAATCCGCTCGCCGCAGCTGCTGTTTTCCTTTGTGGATTGTCACTTATATTCTTCATAATTCTTCGTAAAAAACGTAAGGATGACGAGGAAGAGGAAAACACAAAACCCGTTTGCTGATATAAACGGTAATAAATAAGTTTAAAATACCCCGACTGCGGTCGGGGTATTTTTATGTGTATCGGCATTGCAAACGGTGATGTGTTATGTTATAATACTTTGTCAGAACTTAAACGGGTAAAAGACCGAGGTTCGTCTTCTTGAAAGAGGTGGCTGTATGCCCATAAAAATAGATAATCAGCTTCCGGCGCATCATAGCCTGGAGCTTGAAAATATATTTGTTATGACGGAGGACAGAGCCGTCAAGCAGGATATTCGTCCGCTTAAAATTATAATACTGAATTTAATGCCTACAAAAATTGAGACCGAAACTCAGCTTTTAAGGCTTCTCAGTAATTCTCCGCTTCAGCTTGAAATAGACTTGCTGCAGGTAAAAAGCCATATTTCAAAAAATGTGTCAAGGGAGCATATGCTCAAATTCTACAAAACCTATGACGATGTCAAGGACGAAAAATTCGACGGTATGATAGTTACCGGTGCACCCGTTGAGATGATGGACTTCGAAGAGGTCGATTATTGGGACGAGCTCTGCAAAATATTTGATTGGGCAAAAACAAATGTGTATTCCACATTTAATATATGCTGGGGAGCGCAGGCTGCGCTTTACTATAATTACGGTATTCCGAAGCATCTGCTTCCCGAGAAGGTTTTCGGCGTATTTCGCCATCAACCGCTTGATTTGTATCATCCGCTTTTGCGCGGATTTTCTGATGTCTTTTATGTTCCGCATTCACGTCACACGGAAAACCGAAAAGAGGATATAATAAGAGTAAAGGATCTTCAGATTTTGTCTTATTCCGAGGAAGCCGGGGTTCATCTCGTGTCGGATATGGCGTGTCGCAATTTTTACTGTTCTGGTCATTGCGAATATGATAGCGACACCTTGGCTCGCGAGTACTTCCGCGATTTAAAAAAGGGTCTTGACATAAAGATGCCGCACAATTACTTCCCCGATAACGACATCAAAAAAACGCCCGTAGACACCTGGCGCGGTGCGGCAAGCCTGCTTTTCCAAAATTGGCTTAACTACTTTGTGTATCAAAAAACGCCTTATGACATAGCCGATATTAAATAGTCGGCGAGGCACTAAGCTTTGTAAATATATAAAAATTATAAGTAAAGGAATTATATTTATGCTTCAATACGAAGAATTGAGACTGCGACTTATAAACCACGAAAAGACTCTTGATGACCTCTCCGAGGCTCTGGGTCTTGATAAGATGAAAGAAGAGATAGCGCAGCTTGAAAAAGAGCAGACTGTTGACGGCTTTTGGGATGATATAGCAAATTCTCAAAAGGTCGTTCAGCGCACAAGCAACCTCAAGAGCAAAGTGGCGGCTTATGAAAAGCTCAGGCAGGATTATGACGATGCGCTTGTTATGATTGAACTTTCAAATGAAGAAGAGGACGAGGGTATGCTCGATGAGTGCACCGAGAGCGTAGAAAAGTTTGAAAGTGATCTTGACACCATGACCCTTACAACTCTTTTGAGCGGTGAATATGATGCCAAAAATGCAATTCTTACCTTCCACGCCGGCGCAGGCGGAACCGAGGCGCAGGATTGGGCGCAGATGCTTTTCAGAATGTACTGCCGATGGGGTGAGCGTCACGGCTTTAAGGTTACTACGCTTGATTTCCTTGACGGCGACGAGGCAGGGCTCAAATCGGCAAGTATCCTCATAGAGGGCGAAAATGCCTACGGCTTTATGAAAAGTGAGACGGGCATACACCGTCTTGTAAGAGTTTCCCCGTTTGATGCGGCAGGCAGACGCCATACCTCTTTTGCTTCGGTTGAGGTAATGCCCGAAATCGATGATACGGTCGAGGTTGAAATAGCTCCGGAGGACATTAAAATGGATGTTTACCGTTCAAGCGGTGCAGGCGGTCAAAAGGTAAACAAAACCTCATCTGCCGTAAGACTTACTCATATCCCGACGGGAATTGTTGTAGCATGCCAGGTTGAGAGAAGTCAGCATCAGAACCGAGAGGTTGCCATGAGAATGTTAAAATCCAAGCTTCTTGAAATCAAGGAGCGCGAGCATCTTGACAAAATTTCGGATATTAAGGGCGACCAAAAAGAGATAGGCTGGGGCAATCAGATACGTTCGTATGTATTTATGCCGTACACACTTGTCAAGGATAACCGCACGGGCTACGAAATGGGTAACATCAATGCGGTTATGGACGGCGATATTGACGGTTTCATAAATGCGTATCTCAAAATGCAGTCTCAGAAAAAGCTTGAGGAATAAACGCTTTATCAGTGCGGTAAGGCAGTATATCAATATGTTATTAAAGCGCGGAGTGTGTAATTTCGCGCTTTTTTGTTTGTTCGTATTTGTATAATCACTAAAACACAGACCGGCTTATAATACTATTTGTAATAATGTGTGCATTGAAAAAATATGTAGAATTTGTTATTATTTGTATGTAAAAACGGTTTTTTAGGAAAGGTAGATCTGTATGCAAAAAACATCAACCAGGATTTTGAGTGTTTTGCTGTCTGTCATTATGCTGTTGACTTTGGTTCCGTCTGCTCTTGTGAGCTACGCGGCAGGAGTCTCGCTTAACATTACGGACGAAAACGGTAATGACATTACCGAAATACAGCAGTTGACCGAGTATAAAACGCTTCAACTAAAGTATACCACGACAGGCGAATTGCCTGAGGGTACTACGGTAAAGTGGGAGAGTAACCTACCGCTTCTTGCCGACGTAGACGATAACGGTAAGGTTACGGCATATGATTCGTCAAAGACGGCTATAATTCAGCTTTGGCTTGATGAAAACGTGCGCGTGCTTCCTCTCGTAGGCGATAAAATGGCTGACGAGATTATGAAACAGCTTGAAAAATCGGGCGTTAATCTTGACAGTATGAACGATGACCTGATAGTTTCTATTGTCAGAGGCATTGCAGGTGATACTCTTGCGGACAGCCTTGCGTCTGCTCTTGCCAATATGAATGTCGAAATAACGGCTACTATATATGACGCAAGCGGAGCAAAGCTTGCAAGTGACAAAATTAAAATAAAGGTTCAAAAGAGTGTTGTTGCGAACATCTTTCCGACCGGAACTCATATAACCAATAAAAAGAGCGTTCCTCTTACCGTTGCCGTGGGCAAAACGGTTCAGCTTTACGCGGCGGTAACACCGGTAAGACTTAAACACTCTGTAAAATGGGAGATGGGCGGCAGCGTATTTGATACAAGCTCCGGCAAGCGTGCAACGATTTCCGATACGGGACTTGTCACATTTACTGCAGCAGGCTCGGTAACGGTTAGGGCATACGACGCGAGCAATGTAGCTTTTGTCGATACCATAACCTTTAATGTAGTTGAGCAGAAGGATCTCCCGGTTGAATCCTTTGATATTATAAGCGGCACAAAAACCGTAACAGATTCATCCGTATCCGTAAGTGAAGGCTCCACAACGCAGCTTGCAATTACAAATGTTGTTCCCGCAGGAGCATATACCGGCGACCTTACTTGGGATATCGCCGATAAATCGATTGCCGTGGTTGATGCCTCCGGTACGGTCACCGGCCTTGACGGCGGCGACGGACTCGTTGAATACAGTAAATCCACAACTCTTACCGCAACGGCGGGCGGCGTTTCCAAAAATGTTACAATAAAGGTGTCAAGAGCCGGTGTTGTCGGCAGTATCTCCTCTGTTGAAATTGAGGGTAACAGTGCCGTTCCCAATGATACGCCGACTACCTTTAAGGCAAATGTATTGCCGTCAAGACTAAACACAAACTCGTCGATAAAACGAGAGTGGGGACTTACAAATCCCGATACAAAAGAAATAATATGGGCAACCGCCGAGGCACCCGCCGAAACAAAGCTTGCTGCGCTTTCGTCCGACGGTGTATTCACCCCGAAATCGAGCGGTATTAGCGAAATACACGTAAGAGCAACTCTTAACGATAAAACCGTTGAGGACTCTCTTACCGTAACGGCGGGCAAGGCGATAACAGACTTCAGCATCGGCGGCAGCACAGCGGTTAACGAGAGCAAGACCACGCAGCTTTCAATCGCGAATATAGCACCGTCCGATTATGACAAAGCACTTCTCGGAACTGTCGTATGGACTTCTTCCGACCCGTCAATAGCCACTATTGATGCAAACGGACTTGTAAAAGGTCTTGATTCCGGCGGAACGGCCATTTGGAACACCAAAAAGGTCACAATAACCGCAACCATCGGAAGCGTGTCTAAATCCGTAGAGGTAACGGTACGCGGTAACTCAATAAGACACCTCACGGGAGTTACCATAACGGGAAATGATTATGTAATCAAGGATTTTCCGGTTACCTACACCGCTAAATTCTCTCCCGAGAGAATTTCGGCCGATAAGCAGCGCTGGGGTCTCACAAAGGACGACGGCTCGGCTCCCTGGACCTCTGATTGGAATATCGGCGACGTAAATCAGAAGAATGCGTATGCTTCGGTCGATTCAAACGGTGTTGTCACGGGTATTTCGGCAGGCGATACAACACTACATGCATTCGGCAGGAACGGCGTTACAAAGGTTGACGGCGCATACGTAGAAACTCAAAAGAATATAACGGTAGTTGAGGTTGAGCCGGTAAGTATTGCGTTTACCGCGCCCACTAAGACTGATTATGTAGAGGGTAGCACAGAGCTCGATCTCACCGGTATGGAGGTTAAGCTTACATATAATCGTGCGGATATTGCCGAGTATTACGGTGAAGAGGCGGCAAACGCCTATACCGACGATCAGCTTTCCGTTCCGGTAACGGATTATACGGTAAGCTCCGTCAACACTTCGATACTTGATTCGGTGCAGTATATTATAGTTAACGTAGTAAGAGCCGGCAAAACATATCACGCAATATTCCCGATAACCGTTCACTCTAAGGCGGTAACATCAATTGAGCTTGAAAATCCTAAAAAGGATTATCTCGAGGGCGATAAGACCCTTGATCTTTCGGGCCTTAAGGTTAAGGCAAATTACAGCAACGCCGAGTCCGAATACGTCACCGATTACACGGTCGACACATCGTCATTTGACCCGGAGCTTTACGACGTAGAGCAGAATATAACCGTTACATACACACATGCGGGGCGCAGCGCTTCGGCTACATTCCCCGTAATTGTATACGGTAAACCCGTTGTCAGCGTTGATAAAGGCGATTATAACGGCGGATGGACAAGCAAGGACGTAACCTTTACTCTTTCATCAACTCACGAGCTTGACGGAGTTAAGTATTACTTTAAAACCGATTCCGCAGGCGTGGAAGCGCCATTGGACGGCAACACGCTTACCGTAAATGTGAACAGCAGCGATACATATTATTTTAAGGCTGTAAATTCCAAGGGTATTGAGAGCGATTACACCGAGGGCTACACCGTTATGCGTGATGATATAGAGCCTTCGTTCACTCTTACTCCTGCCGTAACCGAGCTTACAAATAAGAGCTATGATGTTACAATAGGAAGTCTTAATGTAGGCGCTTCGGGAATAGCCTCCGTTACATTAAACGGTGAGGATATAACCGCTTCTCATGATTCGTTTACCGTTGCTGAGAACGGAACCTACAACGTAGTTGTAACTGCGGGTAACGGCCTTACGGCAGAAGAAAGCATCGTTATAAACAATATCGATAAAATTGCTCCCACCGTAAACAGCATAACCGTTTTACATAAAGGCATAGGCGGTGTCGCAAGAGAGGTTTCCGGAAACTTCTTCAGCAAGGCGGACACTTTATGCAGATTCTTTAACAAGACTGTTGAAATTACCGTTGATGCGTCGGATGAGGGCGTATCGGGAATAGACAAAATTGAATATCGCTTTGTAGATGAAAACGGTCAGCCGACAGGCTCCGACTGGAGCGTCTACGACAGCGAAAACAAACCGGCTAAAGACCCCGATTTCAAGGGCTTTGTAGAGGCAAGAGCTACCGATAAGGCAGGCAATGTTTCCGCGATACTTCGTTCGGACGGCGTGGTTATAGACGGTACGGCTCCCACCGATGTTACCGTTTCCGCTGTATACGGCGGTGATAAGGAATATCAAGAGGGTGCTTGGAGCGCAACAGATGTAAATATAACTCTTTCCTCCGAGGCTTATTCGGGAATTTACAAATATTATTACCGTGTTGACGGCGGTGATTGGCAGGAGCTTTCGGGCAATACCTTTACCGCAACCGAAACAGGTGAGCATAAATACGAATTTAAGGCCGAGAGCTATGCGGCTCTTGAGAGCAACGTCACCGCGTTTACGGTTAAGATAGACCGTCAGGTACCTGTTATCCGTGTTTCGTTCGAGGGTACCTTCGGCAGATGGACGGGTGAAGGCGTTACATTCAACTTCTCTACCGAGGAAGCTTCTCTTTCCGGTATTAACTATTATTATGACAACGGAAACGGCTGGACTCTTATCGACAGCGGCGCGAGCATTGAGATAACCGATACAACCAACGCCGTTTACAGATTTAAAGCCGTTAACAATGCCGGCACCGAGAGTTATCCCTCTGACAGCTATCACGTAATGATAGATGCAAAGGTTCCCGAAATAACTCTTACTCCCGAGGTTACCGATGTTACTCCGAATCCTTATAAGATAAACATAAGCACCGAGGTAGGCGAGTCGGGACTTCGCGAGGTTACCTGCAACGGTCAGGATATAACCAATGAAGACTCTTACACCGTGTCACAGAACGGTACATACGTATTTACCGTAGTAGGCAAAAACGGCAGAGTTGCAACAAAGATATTTACGGTTACAAATATTGACGGCGATAAACCCGTGCTTACCGTATCTTCTTACGGTAAAACAGGCGAGTGGACAAGCGGCGACGTTACAATAGTTCTCTCGGCTACAAGCAATACCGGCGTTACATATTACTATGACGACGGATCGGGCTTTAAGGAGATGAACGGCAGCGTTCTCAATATTGCCGAAAACTGCAATAAGACTTATACATTTAAGGCTGTTAATAAAGCGGGCGTTGAGAGCGATGTGTCGGACGGTGTTGTCGTTATGATTGATAAGAGCGTTCCGACGGACGTTACGGTAACGGCATCTTGCGGTGAAGAAAATGTGGCTTCCGGTTCGCTTGTAAGGCAGGATGTGACATTTACTCTCAGTTCTTCGGCTTCGTCGGGCGTTAAATATCAGTATTCGCTTAACGGAGGCGAGTGGACAAATATTGAGGGCAACACTCTCACCACAAACGGCAGCGGAGCATATAATTACAAATTCCGCGCTGTCAGCGGCTCGGGTCTTGTCAGTGATAAGAGTGAATTTAACGTACAGGTTAAAATACGTTTGTTCGGCGATGTGAACGACGACGGCAAGGTTGACAGTACGGATTACAACCTTATCGTATATCATTCGCTCGGTATTGAAACTCTTCCCGATGATCAGCTTGCTGCGGCGGACCTTAACGGAGACGGTGTTGTTGATCTCTCCGACGCTTCCGTGCTTGACCTCGTTATGGCAGGCAAATATAACGCAGGCGAATAAAGTAAAGCAAGCCCAAAATAAAACGCTTATTCCGATTTTTCGGAATAAGCGTTTTTTGTTTAGTAAGCAGCCGGAGGTTTTATCAGAATTTGTTGTGAACCTTTTCGCAGAATGCATACATATCTTTAATATTAAGCTCCGTGCCGTCGTCGAGAACGACCTTGCCGCTCCAAAGACCGTGAACCTGATGCGTTTTCATACCGAACAGGTTGAGCGGAAGCAGGTTTGTATAGTGGTCGTAGTACGGTTTCATAGTCAAATCAAGTCTGCCGTCCTCCGAAATAAAATGCCATTCATTCATCCATCCGGCATCATCTTCAGGGTCTTTCTCAAGATGCACTGCGCCTATTTTATGGCATTTACCGTCATAGAATATAGCTGTTTCGGTTGCATTTGACTCGTCGCCGAAGCCCCATGTAAGCTCGAAGCCGAAGAGCTTGCCGTCAAGATAAGTGCTGCCGTTTCCCCAGTACCATGTATTCGTGTGCGGCCACACACCGCGCCCCCAGTCAAGAACCGTAAAGGTTTTATCCTTTGTAAATGTGTATTTCTCGTTCCCGGCAACAACGGTGCCTTCTGTCGCAAGGCAGTTGAGCTTTTGAGTAAGGAAGAAGCACCCCTGCTCCTTAAACGGGGTCGCTATTGTTATGCTTTCGTGCTCGGGAAGCTTATAGCAAGTAACGTCGAATTTAACCTTTTTGCCTGAAGCCGTGCCTTCAAAATAGAGGCGTCTCTCCGTTTCGCGAACGTCAAATATAAGCTTTGTTCCTCCGCGCTTATATTCGGTATAGTTCGGAACATCGCCGTTTTTGCTGAGTCGGTTTTTGTGCGGCGTGAAAAGCTCAGTTGCCATACCGCTTATTTTTCTGCCGGTCTTGAGGTTAACAAGTCCGAAAGTGGCACAGGTGGCAAGCGATATATTAAAGAAATTGAGCTGTATCATTATATTTCCGTCGCTTATCTGGTAATAATCCCATTCCTTAAGGCGCATGGTATTTTCACGTTTTATCATTTCGGGATTATATCTGAAAAGGTTGTGCTTACAATAGCCGGGTCTTGCAAGGTTCCCGTCCGGCATAAGAAGGACGGTGCTTTCTTTTATTTCGGTCTGTTTGTTCATTTTATCCAAAATCTCCTCGCTTTATAAATTTTATATTATTATACTCCAATATAAATACAAATTCAATCTGCGTTTTTTTGTCGGAAATACACAAATACCGCTTGTGCGATTATAGACAACTGTTAAGCTGCTTGACATAATATGTAAAATGTGATTTTTTCGCAAAAAAAAGTTTATTTCTAAAATGATTTGTATTATACTATTTAAGTAAAGTTTGTATGGAGGAATACTTATGGCAAAAAACAAAATGAAAAAAACCAACACCATACATTTCGGTATTCAGCGCAAGATTGTAGCCAATATGACGACCGAATCGTGGGCAAATGTTCCTCACGTTACATACAACTACGAGCCGGACGTCACCGAATTTATGATAGAGTATAAAAGGCTTAACGAAGATTGTCCGCCCGAGAAAAAGGTCACTTTAAATACTCTTATGCTCAAAATAATAGTTGAGGGGCTCAAAGCGGATCCGATTATGAATTCTCATATCGAATTTGACCGCAAGCTTGTCAGAGGCGAAATACATACCTTTGAAAATATTGATATTTCTATGCCGATGGTCTTGCCGAACGGCGAGATGATGACAATAAATCTTCACAACTTTGAAAACAAAAACCTTGATGAGATGGTTTCGTATATCGCGGACGTAAACCGCCGTGTCGCAAACACAAATCTTGACGAGGTTATGTTTGATGTCTCTCTTGATAACACGCTTACAGCTTTAAAGCAGGGCAAAATCAAACAAACCCTTTATCGTCTTATCGGCTCAAAGACCGGTAAGCACAAGGTTAAGACCCTCAGCGGAAAGGAAAAGAGCAATTATTATAAAATTCCCGAAAATGACAGGCTTACAAAGCACGATATCGAGCAGGGTACGATAACCGTTTCAAATATCGGCTCGGTTTACCGTGCGCAACGCGGTGAAACCTGCTTGCTTGAAATTGTTCCGCCGCAGGTTTGTGCCATAGCGGTCGGTGCCGTTCAGGATAAGCCCGTAGTCGTTGTAAATGAAGCGGGCGAAAAGGAAATAGCCATTCGTCAGGTTATGCCGCTTTGTATTGCTTTTGACCACAGAGCGCTTGATTTCGGCGAGATTGTTCCGTTTATCAAACGTCTTGATGAGATATTCGCGGCTCCCGAAATAATCCATACTTGGCGCAACACCAGTATCAGCGAGGAGCATATGGCTGAAATAAAGGTTGAGCGTGAACAGCGCGAAGCAAAGTACGAGCAGAGCAAGGAACGTGAAAAAGCGCGCAAGGATGCAGAAAAGGCCGCCGAAAAAGCCCGCAGAGACGCCGAGAAGGCACGTAAGGATGCGGAAAAGGCAGAGCGTGACGCGGCGGAAAAAGCCGAGAAAGCTCGCAAGGACGCAGAAAAAGCCGAGCGCGAAGCGGCGGAAAAAGCTAAAAAAGCCGATGAAAAGGTGAAAAAAGAGGCTGAAAAGGCGCGCAAGGATGCAGAAAAGGCCGAGCGAGATGCCGCAGAAAAAGCCGAAAAGGCACGCCGAGAGGCAGAAAAAGCAAAAATAGAAGCCGTTGCCAAGGCGGAAAAAGCAAAACGCGATGCCGAGGAAAAGGCACGCAAGGAATCCGAAAAAGCCCGTAAAGAAGCCGAAAAAGCAAAAGCCAAAGCGGCAGAGGCAAAGGCAAAAGCCGAAAAGGCTCGTAAGGCAGCGGAAGAAATTAAGACTGATAAAGCCGAAAAGGCGGCACAGGAAGCCGAAAAAGAGGCGAAAGAAGCCGAAAAAGAGGCTGAAAAGGACGAGGCAATAGCCGAGCAAACCGAGAAAGAGGCAAATAATAAATAAAACGAGCCAATGGGGCTAAAGGAGAAAAACAATGGGTAAGGACATAACTTTGGTTGTTATGGCTGCCGGTATGGGCAGTCGTTTCGGCGGATTAAAGCAGCTTGAGCCGATAGGAAAAAACGGAGAGGTAATTCTTGATTTTTCGGTTTACGATGCGGTAAAGGCAGGCTTTAATAAGGTCGTTTTTGTTATAAAACACGCAATCGAGGATGATTTTAAACGTATCGTCGGCTCACGTATAGAAAAAAAGGTTAAGGTTGAGTACGTTTTTCAGGAGACAGATGCTCTTCCGGAGGGCTTTACCTGCCCTGCAGACCGTCAAAAGCCGTGGGGAACCGCTCATGCGATTCTCTGCTGCAAAAATGTTGTAAAAGAGCCGTTTGCGGTTGTAAATGCCGATGATTATTACGGCAGAAGCGCATTTAAGAAGATTTACGACGAGCTGTCATCGGCCTCAGAGGATTATTGTATGGTCGGCTTCAGACTCAAGAATACGCTTACGGAAAACGGTACCGTTTCAAGAGGCGTTTGTGTTACAGATAATAATGCCTTAGAGAGCGTCACCGAATATACAAAGATTCGCAGCGATTGCTCATTTACCGAGGATGACGGCAAGACTTGGAATGCGTTGTCGCCGGATACGGTCGTTTCCATGAACCTTTGGGGATTCCGTCCCGACGTATTCAAATACATAGAGGATGGGTTTGTTTCTTTTCTTAAGGAAAAGCTGAATGTTCCGAAATCCGAGTATTATCTCCCGTCCGTCGTATCTTCTCTTATCGAGAGCGGAACAAAAAAGGTCAATGTTCTCGTCGCCGAGGACAAGTGGTACGGCGTAACGTATAAGGAGGATAAGCCGGCAGTTGTAGCTTCGATAGGCGAGCTTATCGACAAAGGCTATTACGACGGAATATAAAAAAAGAACAATAAAATTAACGGCTGTAAGATTTGCTCTTACAGCCGTTTTGTATTGCGTTTATTTATTCCTTCCAGAATTTTCGGTCGAGACTTCTGTATTGTACCGCCTCGGCTATATGTTTGGTGTCTATCACGTCGCTGCCGTCAAGGTCGGCTATTGTTCTTGCCACTCTCAGCACCTTGTCATAGGCTCTTGCCGAAAGACCCAATTTATCAAAGGAGAGCCGCAGTATGTTGGCCGCTGCCGTGGTCATAATACAGTATTTTCTTGTGAGTGCAGAATCCATTTTAGCGTTGCAGGTGACGCTTGTCCCCTTAAAACGGCGGCGCTGAATTTCTCTTGCCTTGTTGACTCTTGCCTTAATTTCGGAAGAGCATTCTTCGGAGCCTTCCTTTTGCGAGAGGGCGTCAAAATCAACCGGCGGAACCTCAATATGTATGTCAAGCCTGTCAAGCAGAGGACCCGATACCCTTGACAGATATTTTTGCGGCGCGCCCTTCGGACAGGTGCATTTTCTTGTCGGATGTCCGAAGTAACCGCACGGACACGGGTTCATGGCACATACAAGCATAACGCTGCAAGGATATGAAAATGTTGCGGCAACGCGCGCTATTGTTATTTTACCGTCCTCTATCGGCTGACGTAAAACTTCCATTGACGTTCTCGAAAATTCGGGCAACTCGTCAAGAAACAGTACGCCGTTATGCGCTAAGGATATTTCACCCGGGCGCGGTACCGTGCCGCCTCCGGAAAGTCCGGCAGGGGAGACGGTGTGGTGCGGCGAGCGGAAGGGACGCGCTTTTATAAGGGATATTCCCTTGGGCAAAACTCCAGCTACCGAGTATATGTTGGTTGTTTCAAGCGATTCTTCAAATGTCATATCGGGCAAGATTGACGGTATGCGTTTTGCGAGCATACTCTTGCCGGAGCCCGGAGGCCCTATCATCATAACATTGTGTCCGCCTGCGGCGGCAACTTCTAAGGCTCTTTTAGCTTCGTGCTGACCCTTGACGTCGGAGAAATCCGGCAGATTATCGGGCAGGCTGTAAGATTTGAAATCGGATTCGGAAACGGGTGTTATTTTTTCTCCGCCCGTGAGATGTGACAGCAACTGCCCGACGTTCCTTACGGGATATACGGTTATGCCGCGCACAACAGCACCCTCGGCAGCGTTCGGAGCGGGAATATATATTTCCTTAACACCGCAACGCTGTGCTTTAATAACCATCGGCAAAACGCCGTTAATTCTGCGCACCTCGCCGTTTAACGACAGCTCTCCCAAAAAAGCCGAGCTGTCGGTATCGCAGGATAGCTGCCCCGTGGATTTAAGTATTGCTATCAGAATGGGCAGGTCGTAAATCGGCCCCTCTTTTTTTATGTCCGCCGGTGCGAGATTTATTGTAATGCGTGACGGCGGAAAGTCAAATCCGTTGTTTTTAATGGCGGAGCGGACTCTTTCGCGGCTCTCGCTGACTGCCGTATCGGGAAGTCCTACAACGTCAAAGCGCGGCATACCGCCCGAAATATCCGCTTCTACGCCGGTCATATAGGCTTCCATGCCGAAAAGCCCGACGCTTATGATTTTAGCAAACATTTATATACCCCTTTTTGATACCGCGGTAATTACGGTATATAGTCGAATTCGAGATCGTAAATCGAAACGGTGTCACCCTCTTGAATTCCCTGCTTTACAAGCTCGTCGATTATTCCGCTCGACTTTAGAACCGTTTGAAAATACTGAAGCGACGCGTAGTCGTCAAGGTCGGTCTTTGAAAGTATTCTGTAAAGCCAGTCCGCCTCAACAGAATATACGCCGTCATTCACGGTAACTTTAAAGCCGTTGTTCTTTTTGCTTTCAAGCACCGAAAGCGGTATTTCCTCCGCCTCATATTTTTTTACGGGCGGCAGGGTAGAGAGCTTTTCCGCAACAGCATTTATAAGCTCCTTTGTGCCGTATTTTATCGGTGCGACTATCGGGAAGTAGGGAAGTCCCTTTTTCTCAATGAAGCTCTTGAAATCCTCTAGCTGCTCGTCGGTTGCAAGGTCTATTTTGTTGCCGGCCACTATCTGCGGACATTTTGCAAGCTCGGGATTGAACTTTACAAGCTCCTCGTTTATCTTTTCAAAATCCTCCTTCGGGTCTCTTCCCTCGCTGCCGGCGACGTCAACTACGTGCACCAGCATACGACAGCGTTCTATATGCTTTAAAAATTCGTGACCGAGACCCACACCGTCCGCAGCACCCTCTATAAGACCCGGAATATCCGCCATTACAAAGCTCTGCTCCGGACCCATGGTGACAACGCCGAGAACGGGTATTATAGTTGTGAAATGATAATCGCCTATAATGGGCTTCGCCTCACTCACCACAGACAAAAGCGAGGATTTACCTACATTCGGAAAGCCGATAAGACCAACGTCGGCAATGAGCTTCAGTTCAAGCGAAATATCCCACTCCTCGCCCGGAGCGCCGCTTTTCGCAAAGCGCGGAGTTTGGCGTGTCGAGGTGGCAAAATGAGAATTGCCCCATCCGCCCTTACCGCCTTTCGCCGCTATAAACGGCTCGTCGGTTGACATATCCGCCATAATCGTTCCGCTTGTTACTTCGCGTATTACCGTGCCGCGCGGAACACGTATTATAAGGTCCTGACCTTTTTTGCCGTTTTGCCTTGCGCCTCTGCCGTCCTCACCGCTCGGAGCCTTATATTTTCTTTTGTATCTGAAATCGGATAATGTGGCAAGACTGTCATCTGCCTGAAATACTATGTTGCCGCCTCTTCCGCCGTCGCCGCCGTCGGGACCGCCCGCAGCCACATATTTCTCCCTGTGAAAAGCAACCGCACCGTTGCCGCCGTTGCCTGCTTTAATATTTATTTTAGCTATATCTACGAACATTTCTTTTTACCGTTCCTTACTGAAATTACATATATTTGACCGTATTATTGTACCATAAATATTATCCATAATAAATACCGAACAAACAATTATTTGGTCGTTTTATGTATAAATAGCATAAGTTGTGCCTAAAGTATTGACTAACACAATATGTTGTGGTATTATGCGTTTGGAATTAAAAAAGTATCAGCTCTGCAACGCAAATGTCCTAATTTTAGGACTTATATACCGAAAAAATCCGAACATTTGTATTGACAAAATATAAATTGTTGGTATAATAAGGGTGTAATGAAACACAAACAAATGTTCTAAAGAACCGGAGGTCCTGTATATGTCAGCATTCACAGCCATTTCTTCTATGATAGAGCTCGCAGTTATTATCTTTCTTATATACGGATTTTATAAGGAGGATAAGTTCATCGCCTTTGAGCAAAAGGTCAAGATGATTATAGTTGTCAATTACCGCAGATACAAGAGAAAAAAGCGTATTGAGCAAATGCGTAAAAACCGTGAATTCAAGCTTGTTGACGGCGGCAGAAAGGGTGCCGAGAGAGGCAGCTTTCACGTAGCTTAATCTTCCATTTCTATATAAAGTCTTAAAGCAAGAAGCCGTGGGTATTATCCGCGGCTTCTTGCTTTTTTCGTAGTCTTTAAACTGCGGAAACGCCGTATGGATTTTAGTACATAAAACGACAAAATCAGCGGCTTTTCAAAAGTGCACAAAAACAGAACGCTGTGTTTGTGCAACTTCGTCATTTTTTCGCGACTAAATTTCGGCAATTTATTGACAAATCCTATTTTTGCGTGTAAGATAATTTTCATCATAAATGATTTATTGCAGGATTCGCTTTTAAATCTTGCAAAATTAGCTACAGGAGGTCATTTTATGAAAATGTCATTGAAAAAGGTTCTGGCAGCAGTTCTTGCTTTGACTTTCCTTGCAGCTTGCTTTACGGCTTGCGGCAGTAAGGGAACCGGCAGCAGCTCTTCAGACGGTAAAACACTTAAAATAGGTTCCAGCGGACCGCTTACAGGCGACGCGGCAGCTTACGGTATTGCCGTTAAAAACGGTATACAGCTTGCTGTTGACGAAATTAACGCTGCAGGCGGCGTAAACGGTATGAAGCTTGAGTTCCAGATGGAGGACGATGAAGCCGATGCCGAAAAAGCAGTAAACGCATACAATACTCTTAAGGATAACGGTATGAAGGTATTCATAGGCACCGTTACCACAGGTGCTTGCCTTTCTGTTGTCAGCCAGACTAAGGCTGATAATATGTTCCAGATAACACCTTCTGCTTCGGCAGCTAAGGTAATAGCAAATGACAACTGCTTCCAGGTTTGCTTTACAGACCCCAACCAGGGTACTGCTTCTGCAGACTACATCGCAAGCAAGGGTCTTGCTACAAAGGTAGCTGTTATCTATAACAGCTCCGACGCTTATTCTTCGGGCATTTATGACAACTTTAAGGCTGAAGCGGCTGCAAAGGGTCTTGACCTTGTAGCTTCCGAGGCATTCACAGGCGACAGCAAGCAGGACTTCTCTTCTCAGCTTTCAAAGATTAAGGCTTCCGGCGCAGAGCTTATATTCCTCCCGATTTATTATCAGGAAGCTTCTCTTATTCTTTCTCAGGCTAAGAACGCCGGTATTACAGCTAAGTTCTTCGGCTGCGACGGTCTTGACGGACTTCTTAACATCGAGAACTTTGATAAGTCTCTTGCAGAAAACGTAATGCTTCTTACCCCGTTTGCAGCTAATGCTACCGACGAGACAACCAAGAAGTTCGTTGCCGCTTACAATGCAAAGTATGACCCGTCTACTCTTAATCAGTTTGCGGCAGACGCTTATGACGCTGTTTATGTTGTAAAGGCAGCTGCGGAAAAAGCAGGTGTTACAGGCGATATGAGCGTTTCCGATATTTGTAATGCTCTCAAGGGAGCCATGACCGAAATCACCGTTGACGGTGTAACAGGTTCAGGTATGACCTGGAAAGCAACAGGCGAAGTAAACAAAGAGCCGAAAGCGGTTAAGATTGAAAACGGCGAATATCAGCCGATGGACTGATTTCTTCGGTTAAAGGCTGAATACGGGTCGGCAGCTTACGGCTGCCGGCCCTTTTTGTTTCCTGCATTATCGCTTTAATTGGGTGAAATATAATGAAAAGCGCGCCGCCCGATTATTCATTTTTGCATATTTTTCTCGTTGTAATGGCAAAGAGGATATGTTATACTATTTATATTTTAAACAAGAAACATTTTTAGTTTGGGGTGCAGTAAATTGACTTTTATAACAAACCTTATAAACGGCGTCAGTCTCGGCAGTATATATGCCGTAATAGCGCTCGGCTACACCATGGTTTACGGTATCGCCAAAATGCTTAACTTTGCGCACGGCGATGTAATAATGGTCGGTGCATACATAGTATTTGCGTTGACCTCATACGCCGGTGTAAATCCTTATCTCGCACTCGTTATATCTATGGCGGCGTGTACCTTGCTCGGTATGGCAATAGAAAGATTTGCCTATAAGCCGTTAAGAGGCGCTTCTCCTCTTGCCGTTCTTATAACCGCAATAGGTGTCAGCTACTTCCTTCAGAATATGGCACTTTTGATTTTCGGCTCGCAGGCGAAGAGCTTTACCTCTATTGTAAATCTACCGGCACTTACGCTTGCCGGCGGTAAAATAACAATAAGCGCCGAAACTATAGTTACCATAATAGTTTCGCTCATAATAATGGTTTCGCTTACTCTCTTTGTAAATAAGACAAAGCCGGGTCGCGCAATGCTCGCAGTATCCGAGGATAAGGGAGCGGCTCAGCTTATGGGCGTAAACGTAAATGCGACCATTTCTCTCACATTTGCCATAGGCTCGGGGCTGGCGGCCGTTGCAGGCGTACTCCTTTGCTCGGCTTATCCCACACTTTCGTCGCAGACAGGCGCAATGCCCGGCATTAAGGCATTCGTAGCTGCCGTTCTCGGCGGTATCGGTTCTATTCCGGGCGCCGTAATCGGCGGTGTGCTTATAGGCGTTATAGAAATACTCAGCCGCTCTTATATTTCTTCGCAGATGGCTGACGCTATCGTGTTTGCCGTACTTATAATAGTGCTTCTTGTTAAGCCGACGGGCATTCTCGGCAAGAAGTATATTGAAAAGGTTTAAGGAGGGTACAAAGATGGCATCAACAAAGTCAAAACTGATTAAAAAAAGTACCCGAAGCGACCTCATAACCTACGCTATGGTTTTAGTTGTATTTGCCGTAGTCGAAATACTCAAGTCCACGGGAAATATATCGAGCCTTTTGAGGGGCCTTTTGGTTCCTCTGTGTATGTACTCCATACTTGCCGTTTCTCTTAACCTTGTAGTCGGTTATCTCGGAGAGCTTTCGCTCGGCCATGCGGGATTTATGTGCGTCGGTGCGTATGCAAGCTCGATTTTCTCGGTAGTTACGCAAAACACTCTTACAAATGCATGGATTCGTTTTCCGCTCGCCATACTTGTCGGCGGACTTTGCGCGGCAATATTCGGCGTGCTTATAGGCATACCCGTTTTAAGATTAAAGGGCGACTATCTTGCAATAGTAACGCTTGCGTTCGGCGAGATAATTAAGAACATACTCGGAACAATATACGTCGGATATGACAGCCACGGTATTCACGCTTCCTTTACGAGTCAGTCGTCGTTAAATCTTGAGGCTGACGGTACTGTTCTTATAAACGGGCCGCTCGGTATAACCGGAACACCCAACGATTCAACATTTGTAATAGGTATAGTTCTTCTTCTTATCACGCTGTTTGTAATTCTGAACTTTATTCATTCGCGCGCCGGCAGAGCGGTAATGTCTCTGCGTGACAATCGTATAGCCGCCGAATCGGTGGGTATAAGCGTGACTAAATATAAGCTTATCGCCTTTTCGCTTTCTGCATTTTTTGCAGGCATAGCCGGCGTTTTGTATTCGCATAACCTCAGCGTACTTGCCGCAACATCAAAGAATTTCGGCTACAATATGTCAATAATGATACTCGTATTTGTGGTTCTCGGCGGCATAGGCAATATACGCGGCTCTATAATCGCAGCGTGTGTGCTTACGGCTTTGCCGGAGGTTCTCCGCGGACTTCGCGATTACAGAATGCTCATATATGCGGTAGTGCTTATTGTTATGATGATAATGACCTCAAGCCCCAAGGCAATCGCTTTCTGGGAGACTCATTCGATAAAAAAGTTCTTCAAAAAGGGAAACGGTAAGACCAAAAAGGAGGCACGGTAATTATGGCATTGCTCGAAGCTAAAAATTTAAGCATAACCTTCGGCGGTCTTAAAGCCGTTGATGATTTTAACGTAGAAATAGAAAAAGGCGAGCTCTATGGTCTTATAGGACCGAACGGCGCAGGTAAAACGACCATATTCAACCTTCTTACGGGCGTATATAAGCCTACCGAGGGTCAGGCTACTCTTGACGGCACCGTTATAACGGGCAAAAAGACCATTGATATATGCAAGGCAGGCGTTGCAAGAACCTTCCAAAACATCCGTCTTTTCGGTCAGATGTCGGTTCTTGATAATGTTAAGGTAGGACTTCACAATCATTATAAGTACAATACGGCAGCAGGTATATTCAAGCTTCCGTCATATTTCAAAAAAGAGCGTGCAATGGACGAAAAGGCCATGGAGCTTTTAAAGGTTTTCGACCTTGATAAAGAAGCGTCTTATCTTTCTTCAAATCTTCCGTACGGAAAGCAGCGCAAGCTTGAAATAGCGAGAGCACTTGCGACTGAGCCGAAGCTTTTGCTCCTTGACGAGCCGGCGGCGGGAATGAATCCCAATGAGACAGAGGAGCTTATGGAGACAATACGCTTTGTCCGCGATGAGTTCGATATGACCATACTTCTTATAGAGCACGATATGAAGCTTGTTTCCGGCATATGCGAGGAGCTTACGGTTCTTAACTTCGGTCATGTCCTGTGTCAGGGCAAAACGTCCGATGTGCTCAATAATCCCGAAGTTATCACAGCATATCTCGGCGAATAAGGAGGAGCAGCTATGGCATTACTTGAAATTAAGGATCTTGAAGTTAATTACGGCGTTATAAAGGCTATTAAGGGCGTTTCCTTTGATGTAAACGAGGGCGAAATTATTGCCCTTATCGGAGCCAACGGCGCAGGTAAAACAACCATTCTTCACACGATCACCGGCCTTATTCAGGCTAAAAAAGGCTCTATTGTGTTTGACGGCAAAGAGCTTACTAAAACTCCGCCGCACAAAATAGTTTCCATGGGTATGGCACACGTTCCGGAGGGCAGACGTATTTTCCAGCAGCTTTCGGTACTCGAAAACCTAAAGCTCGGGGCGTATACCCGCAAGGATAAATCCGAAATTGCCTCAACTCTTAAAATGGTTTACGAGCGTTTTCCGCGACTTGAGGAACGCAAAAATCAGGTTGCAGGCACGTTGTCGGGCGGTGAGCAGCAGATGCTTGCAATGGGCAGAGCACTTATGTCCAAGCCGAGAATTATTTTGATGGATGAACCGTCCATGGGACTTTCCCCGTTGCTTGTTTCGGAAATCTTTGATATAATAAAGGTGATCAATGAGAGCGGAACAACCGTTCTTTTGGTTGAGCAAAACGCCAAGAAGGCTCTTTCGATTGCCGATAGGGCATATGTACTCGAAACAGGTAACATAACTCTTTCGGGAGACGCAAAAGACCTTATAAACGACGAGTCGGTTAAAAAGGCTTATCTCGGCGAATAATATCATATCGTTTTGAGAGGTTCGGTGAGCTTATGAACGAAAAATTTGTAATTACCATCGCAAGAGGATACGGAAGCGGCGGCAGAACAATAGGCAAAATGCTGTCAAAAAACCTTTCGATTCCCTTTTATGACCGCGACCTTGTCTATATGGCGTCGGAGGAGAGCGGAATAAACGTAAAGCTGTTCGGCCAAAACGATGAGTCAGTGAAAAAAAGTATTTTTTCCCCGGCAAGCGATAGATATACGGGCGATTTGATTCCGCCGGAGAGCAGTGCTTTTGTTTCACATAAAAACATCTTTAATTATCAGGCGAAAATAATTAAAGACCTTGCCGTAAAGGGCTCGTGCATAATAGTAGGCAGATGTGCCGACTATATACTTCGCGATATGCCGAATGTCGTGAAGGTGTTTGTTTGGGCACCCATGAGCGATTGTATCAAGAACGTCAAGGTGCTTGAGCCGTCGCTCAGCGATAAGGAAGCAGAGCGTAAAATCAAAAAGATAGACGCTCACCGCAGCGATTATTACCGCTACTATACCTGCCGCGAGTGGGACAGCTTCAAAAACTACGACCTGTGTATAAACAGCTCGTCGGCGGGATTTGATAAGACCGCAAAGTATATAGAGGAATTTGTAAAAATTAAACTCGGCAAGTAAACAAAAAAAGCTCCGCAGTTTTGGCTTGTGACCTTAACCGCGGAGCTTTTTTATTATTCTGTCGGGATTTAATATACGGCAAACTGGCTGTTATAGAGCTTTTTGTAAAATCCGTTTTGCTCTATAAGCTCATCGTGACGTCCGCGTTCGATTATTTTCCCGTCGCGCATTACAAGGATTGCATCGGCATTTTTTATGGTGGAGAGGCGGTGTGCAACGATAAACGTTGTTCTGCCCTCCATCAAAAGGGCAAACGCCTTCTGTATTCTGACCTCGGTTCTTGTATCAATTGAGCTTGTAGCCTCGTCTAAAATGAGCATAGGCGGCTTTGTAAGCATTACTCGTGCTATGCACAAAAGCTGCTTTTGACCTTCCGAGAGGTTATCTCCGCTCTCCGAGATAAAAGTGTCATAGCCGTTTTCGAGCCTTTTTATAAAGCTGTGAGCGTGAGCCGCCTTTGCCGCCTCAATTACCTCCTCGCGTGTGGCGTCCGGCTTTCCGTAAGCTATATTGTCAAATATTGTGCCGGAAAACAGCCAGGTGTCCTGAAGAACCATTCCGAATCCGGAACGCAGCGAGTCGCGCGTGACAGAGGCTATATTTACGTTGTCTATGTCAATTTCACCGTCGGTGACATCGTAGAATCTCATTAAAAGGTTTATGAGTGTTGTCTTGCCGCAGCCTGTGGGCCCTACTATGGCTATTGTTTTGCCGCTGTCAGCTCTTATATTAAGTCCCTCGATAAACGGCTTGCTTTTGCTGTATGAAAACGAAACATTGTTAAATTCAACCGTGCCGTTTTCGGCTTTAAGCTCCTTTGCTCCCTCGTCCGACGGTTCATCGTTGCAGTCAAGAAGCTTGAATACACGTTCGGCGCTTGCAAGTGCATTCTGAAATTCAGCAACAACGCTTGATATTTCGTTGAACGGCTTTGTATACTGTGTGCAGTATGTGAGGAAAGAAGAGAGCTTACCTACGGAAATACCGCCCTTTACCGTGAGTATCGAGCCGAGAACAGCAACAACGGCATATATCATAGCGTTAACAAATCTCGTGCAGGGATTAGTAAGTGCCGCATAGAAATGCGCGGTTGTACCGACTTTTTTGAGCTTTTCGTTTATTTCGTGAAAATGACGGTAAGCGTCCTCTTCGCCGTTGAATGCTGTTACTATATCGGCTCCCTCTATCATCTCGGCGGCAAATCCGGTTATTTCACCGCGGTATTTTGCCTGTTTTACGTAATTTTTGTGCGCGTGCTTTGCTATAAACGAAGCGACAAAAAACGAAAGGGGAGTCAGCACCACAACTGCGAGCGTGATATACCAGTTTATCGTGAACATAAATATCAGCGTACCGAGTATTGTCACAATGCCGGAGAATATCTGGGTAAAGCCCTGTAAAAGACCGGTGGAGACAATATCTATGTCGGTGACAACAGTATTTATTATGTCGCCGTGTGCCGTGGAGTCAATATATGAAAGCGGCACCTTTGTAAGCTTTTCAAAGACCTCGGTTCTCATTTTTTGAACGGTTTTAAATGAGAGCTTATTTGAATTATACGTCATTATCCATTGGAAAAGCGCCGAAACAACAATGCATATCGCGAGAACCGCGCCGACCTTAAAAAGCCTTGCGAAATCGACGTCACCCTTAGCCGCTATGCAGTCTACGCCTTTACCGATGAGAATGGGTACCATAAGCGACAGCGCAATGCCGACAAATGCGGAAAAAATCGCCCCGAAGAGATTGGATTTAAACGGACTTATATATTTTATGAGACGTTTTGTGTTTTTCATACGGAGGCAACCTCCTTTTCCGAAAGCTGTGACAGACAAATGTCGCGGTATACTTCATTTGTTTTGTATAGCTCCTTGTGCGTACCGGTTGCCACAAGCTCACCGTCGTCGAGAACGAGTATTTTATCGGCATTCTTTACCGTGTTGACGCGCTGCGATACCAAAAATACGGTTGTGTCATTTAAGTTTTCTTTCAAAGCTTTTCTCAGAGCTGCGTCTGTGGCGAAGTCAAGCGCGCTTGATGAATCGTCAAAAATCAATATCCGAGGGTGCCCCATTATTGCCCTTGCTATGCAAAGACGCTGCTTTTGGCCTCCCGACAGATTTTTGCTCTTTTCCTCAATTAAGGTGTTTGTGCCGTCCTTTAGCTTTGATACAAATTCCGCGCTTTGCGAAACCTTGAGCGCAAAATCAATGTCTCTGTCATCGGCGGAGCGGTCACCCATCAGCAGGTTGTCCTTTATTGTACCCGAAAAAAGATTGCTCTTTTGCGGTACAACATGTATGACGTGCCTTAAATACCCGAATTTGCAGTCTCGCACATCGTGGCCGAATACCTTGATACTGCCGTTTTTAACGTCGCTGAAGCGCGGTATCAGATTTACGAGTGTGCTTTTGCCTGCGCCCGTACCGCCTATAATTCCTATCGTTTCGCCCTTCTCGGCTGTAAAGCTGATGTTTGACAGGGCGTTTTCGTCGGATTTTGGGAACGCGTAGCTGACATCGGTGAATTCGACCGCCGTAGCGGCTTCATCGCCGTTTTGATATGCCGCGTCGTCATCCTTTATGCTCGGCTCGGCGTCCAATACCTCTTTAACGCGCTGAACGCTTGCGAGTGCCTTTGTAAATACGACTATGACATTTGCAAATACGATTATTGAGAGAAGTATCTGTGTCATATAGCTTATAAGAGCTATTATTTTTCCCTGCGACAGCTCGCCCGAATATACGTTTTTTCCACCGAAATACAGCAAAATTACTATTGCGAGGTTCATCACGGCAAATGTCATTGGGTTCAGAAGAGCCGAAAGACTGCCCACACGGAAGTTTATCTTAGTCAGCTCGTCATTCTTATCGCCGAAGCGCTCTTTTTCGTGATTGCTTTTTGAAAATGCGCGTATAACTCTGACGCCGGAAAGATTTTCCTTGACAACAAGCGAGACCTTATCAAGTACCTTTTGTATCACCTTGTAAAGCGGCAGGCTCTTAGTCAGAACATAGTACATAATAAGACTGACCAAAAGACCTGCGGCAAAGAAGATTATTGACATTTTAAGATCAAGCTTCATTGCCATAATAAGCGAACCGGCTATTAAAAAAGGCGAGCGAAACATAAGACGTATAAACATTGCAACGCCCGACTGTATCTGGTTTACGTCGTTCGTAATTCTCGTTATAAGCGATGACGAAGAAAAGGCGTCAATATCGCTTTGTGCAAAGGAATTTATCTTTTTAAACATATCGTTTCTGATTTCCGTGCCAACTCCCTGTTGGGCAACGGCGGCGCTGTATTGACATACTATGGCACACAAAAGGCCCAGTATACCGAGGCTTGCCATCAAAAGCCCCATTTTTATAATGTATGGCACATCGCCGTTTTTGATTCCCACGTCAATGATTTTAGCCATAACGAGCGGGACCAAAAGTTCAAGTATGGCCTCGGCGAGCTTAAACGCCGGCCCTAAGATAAATTGCTTTTTATAAAGAGCGTAATACTTTTTCATAGTTGCTCCTTTTGAATGAAATTTTAATTATAATAGTATATCACTTTTATTCTCTTTTTCAATCTCTTAAGTATATATTCGCTTTTTTATCGAAAAAACAGCCGCCCGAGAACTGCTTTTGTCTCTCGGACGGCTGTTATGTTAAATCTCAAAATCGCTTTTTGAAAATTCGGGCGCTGTCGGGTGTAGTTTCGGTTCACGTTTAAAAATATCATACTTGTATTTTTTACAGCACCAATCTTTTGACACAACGCCCTTTTTGGGGCAGAGCACCGTATCGCCGTCATTTGTCGGCGTTGAAAATTCACAGTATTCACATTTCGGAGAAATGTTTCCGCCAAGCATCTTATCCTTCATCCGTTTCACCCCGATTACATTGTGTATTACTATGCTAACACATTTTTTTATCCGAATCAACCTCTAAGATGAGCAGCACGCTCATTATAAGCAGTGCCGCAAGAGCCGGTACGGAAACCGAATAGGCTGCCGGAGTTACGGAACTGTCGGTTGCAAAGACAGATACCTCACATGGGAAGACCTTTAAAAGCTCCATACATATTATTGCCGAAAAAGACGCGCATACCGCTCTTGCCGTGTAAAAATACCGCATTTTGAGCTTTGTGTATCTGAGATACGACATTATCTGGCAGTGTACCGACAGACCGCCGAAGGATATTATTGCGGCTAAGGCGGGTATCGGAGCTTTTCCGGCGGCAGCGCGGCAACCGTTTGTGACCTCGAGAATGAATTCAAAGAAAAGAGCAGCTCCGGGCGGTATAGGTAAGGTAGATAAACCGTCGCATACGGTTTTAAAAATAACTACCCAAGCGCAGATTTTTATTACGTCGTTTGTGGCGTCACCCACGGAACGTACAAAAGCTCCGACAGGGTCGCAAAGTGTAAACGGAATTTCACTTTTACCCTTTTCCTCCGCCGCTTTATCATACAGAGCCATTGAAAAGATACCGGTAAAAAATGATGCCGAAACAGTGGATATGTATAACAGCACGCCGGCTTTGACACTTCCGAGCATCTCCGAGCCAACCGTCCCTATCACAAAGGCGGGGCCCGCGTTTATGCAAAAAAGACAAGCTCTTTGCGCCTCGTTTTCGGTTATCGCATTTTTCTTGAGCAATTCATATGTCATTTTTGCGCCTATGGGAAATCCGCCTATCTGCGACATAATAATAACCGGAGCCAAAACGCCCGGAAGCCTGAACAGCTTTTCGCACACCTTATCAAACGGTTTTCCCGCGGCTTCTCCGAGACCCGAGCGCAAAAGAAATGAGGCCACCGTCATAAACGGAAACAGGGACGGCACGACCGTTTCCGCCGCCAAAAGTATTCCGCTTCTGACGCCCTCGGAGCATATCTCCGGCCTTGTAAACAAAAACAGGCACACCAAAGCAGTCAATATAACCGGAACTATGTATTTTCGGCATTGCTTTTTATCCATTCTTTTCACCCT
>OIEF01000116.1_pt1 | contig 34259 bp, 18 predicted proteins | sample 1581721 | NCBI WGS metagenome assembly OIEF01 (sample SAMN01760908, study PRJEB22395) | human gut metagenome
TTTGCCTCCCTTGAAAAGGGAGGTGGGTTGCCGCAAGGCAAGCCGGAGGGATTTCGTGGAGTTATATGGAATTTAAATAGAAAGCAAATTACTCTTTAATCCCTCAGTCTGTTCGTGGACTCGCGTCCAGCTCCTGACGGGAGAGAGTCCCCTTTGTCGCTCCGCGACATTTCCCCACACTGTGGGGAATCACCCTATTTGAGGGAGCCTAAAAGCCCTCTGTTTTTACCCGAAAATACCGCAAAAATGTTCAAAACCGTGTTCAATACTTGTCAAAAAGTTCAAAACTCGAAAACGTTAACAATTTGTTCATAATTTTACAACAACATTGCCAATTTTGTTTGCCACTTTTGCCCAAAAATAACAATTCTATTTGTTCAATACAGAAAATCATCAAATTTGTGTGAACAATTTATTGACTTTTTTCGTTTAAAACCCTATACTTTAACTAACCATAGGAATGGTGTAATAGGGCGAAGTGCCCCCTTTTTTAAGGGAGCGCTGCCGCACGGCTGATTTACCGTGCAGTTTCCATCCCGTTTTGATACACATCCTACGGTAATATGCTCGGGTGTGTATCATCAGTTTTCCACCGATTCATTTTTACGGAAGTGGAAACGGTGGAAACCGACCGAGTTAACGTGCCGAAATCGGTTTGCTTTCTTGTAAATCAAAGAGCGGTCAGAAGTACAGCGGATTTTGTGCGAGGAATTGTTGCGGGGAGTGCCGCCCGCAGAAAAAATCGGGTACGCATACATGGTTTTAATGTAAATCTTTTTAGGAGGAAAAAACACGTATGAAAAAATCTACCAAATTGTTAAGTGTCATCTTGGCAGTTGTCATGATTTTCTCAACTATGTCCGTAATGGCGTTTGCCGCAAAGACGGAGTATCAGACCTCTGATAACCTTACCGCTCTTGACGCATACAGCCCGGACGGCGCGGTAACAAGACTCTCTACCGAAGAGAGAATGTCAGTCGTATTTGACTTCCTCGATGTTACCCTTGCCGCTGCGAACATAAACATGGGCGAAGTTATTAATGCTGCAGGTTTGCGCCTTGTTATCGACCTTCGCTCGGTTAATGCTCTTTGCGGAACCATCGACAGCGCTAAGGATCTTCTTAACAGCGGAGCTGTTAAGCTTTTAGGCGGCTTGCTCGGCATAGTTAAAAACGCTAACCTTAAAAACTGGCCGTCGGGCATGACAAGAGAAAAGAACGCTCAGCTCGACATAGTCAACGGCATTGCAACTCTTCTTAAAGACAACGCAGGTCTCGTTAAAAAGGTTATCAACGACGGCAAACTCGACGTCGGCATTATCGGCAACTTTGTTGATATTTCCGGCGTTAATAAGTACCTCTCGGATCTTCCGGGTATGTTAAAAGGCCTCGTTTATCCGATGTTCGCAAGAGTTGACGATGACATGACGCTCATCAACACTTATTCAACAACAACCGCAAATCCCGACACTCTTGTCAAGAAGGTCCTCATCAACGCTATGTCTAAGCCGCAGAGCTATACTTCTTATAAAGAAGACGCTTCCGGCAACTGCATAAGCAATCACATTGCTCTTCCGACAAGCGCTGAAGCAGGTCTTCGCGATTATTATGTTAAGGATTCAGACTCTAAGGGTGCTTACATCGAGGTATTTGAATATGATACCGCCAAGAAGATGTATGTAGCTCAGGAAGAGAAGTATTATAAGACTGAAGAAACCGATATGGAAGGCAAAGGCACAGGCGTTTATGTTTACGCTAACGCTGCCGGCGAAAACGTAAAATATTACGTTAAGGACAGCTACTTCCTTCCCTCACTTGCCACAAGCGGTAAGGTTTCCGAAATCTTCAACCTTGACAGCAATACTTTTGTTTCGGCTCTCTATCAGATAGCTCCCTATGTATTTAAGGATCTTGCTCCCGTTGTTCTCAACGGCTCGGTTAAGATGCTTCTTGCACAGTGGTTCGGCGCTGAAAAGACCGAGCTCTTCGGCGGCAAGGCTTCAGAGGCCACCGCTGTTCTCGCTAAGCTTCCGTCAGATGTAAAGGCATTCTATTCTAAGGCTGCCGGCGCATACAACTGGGAGTGGTCGGACTTCACAATAGGCTCCGACGGCAACGGCTATTATCGCCTTGTCAGCAAAGACGGTCTCACAGAGACCTGGCTCAAGTTTGATATGTCCACCGCTAATTCGTTCGCTAAGCTCATTAACTGGAATTACACCATCTCCGGTGATTTCGTTGACGAGTTTATGCCCACAGCTGCAAACGACGGCTCCGTTACTGCTTCGGCAGCGGGTTATACCACCGTTCTTGCGGCACTCAACGATTTTGTCGGCAAGGCAATCGACACAATGCTTTCGGATACTGCAAAGGCTGCAATCAATTGGACAAAGGGCGATAATACAAAGCTCATTCCCAATCTTCGCAAGGCTCTTCAGTATGTAGCAGCTTATAACCCCGAGTATCTCTTCGGTACCGGCTATGAGACTGTTTATGCAGGCTACTATGACACAGTTGTAGATAAGTCCGCTTCCAATCAGGATGTTGTTACCGCTCTCGGCGCAATCGGCGTTAAGGCTCTTATGCCTCAGATAATTCTCCCGACGGCTGCCGAGCTCAAGGGACAGAACGTAACCGCTCTTCTCGCTTGCGTAATTCGTGAGCTTGCAACTCAGTTCGTTCCGACTTACAACTATGACGCACTTATTTATACCGATTACAACTCGAAGACCCTCGTAAAGGGTAAGGACAGCGGCTATTGGCTCGATGTTATCTTTACCATGGGCACCGACATCGGTATGAAGTATCTCTCCAAGCTTGCCGACCTCGGCTCCGATGATGGCGGCTACCAATTTAAAGCCTCCAAGACTTATAAGCTTGCAGACTTCGAAAATAACACACGCGCTTGGGAAGACACCATTGACTGGATAATCGACTGGGCTCTCACCTCTGACAACGAGTGGTGCTGGAAGGTACAGAAGCTCATCAACACCGGCGACCTTGACCTCGACCTTGCTACCGCACAGGATCCGTGGGTTAAGCTCGACAAGATTATCCGCGACGTTCTTCCTGTTGAGAAGATAATCAACGAAACCGCTACTGACGGTAAGACCTTCCTTGAGACTGTTCTCAGAGAAGACATTATCGACAGCCTTCTCAACCTTGACGTAAGCAAGCTCCTCGGTACAAACAGCGTTACGGGCATATTCAATATTCCTGCTAACAGCACTCTCAGAACCGAGGCTATGTATCCCGCAGTATTCAGAATCGTAAGAGAACTCCTTAACAAGGTTCTCGGCAAGGTATGCGGCAACACCGCTCTTATCGCCGATTCTTACAATTCAATTGACGCTATTCTTCAGAAGAAAGCTATTGCAGACCTCGCAGAGAAATTGATTTCAGGTATTGCCTATGCCGTTCAATCAGGCGGTCTTCTTGACGTAGCTCTTCCGTTCGTAAACTTCTTCCTCGGCTGGACTACTAACGCTCAGTCCTATGCTGAGCCTAAGCTTACAATAGATAAGGGTACACTTAACTATGTACAGCTTACAAACGGCCAGATGAATACTACTCTTAAGGTAACAAACGCATCTGCAGGTATGCTCTTAAAGCACGGCGATACATATGATCATCCTTATATGCTCACTCTTAAGTCTGTTACCGTTAACGACACCGAAATGCTCAAAAACGGCGAAACGACTCTTTCACCGTATGAGAGCACCGATGTTACTCTTAACACGGCAGTTCCCACAGACAGCCTTGTAAAGGTAACCGCTGTTTATAGCTTCACCTTCAAGGACGGTACTGCTTACAACGGCGACATTACTTCCACTACCTTTGAGTATGCAACCAACGATACAGCCGATACCGTCGGCACCCCTTGGTCTAAGGAAGATAAGAAGACAAACTTATATGAGGTAGTTAAGATGAAGGGTGAAACCACCACAGATTACCTTGTAACAAGTGCATCGGCTCTTGCTTCTGCTATTTCAAACATTGCCGTAACCTGGACTAACCAGAGAGATTCTGATTGTAAGTTCGACGCAAGCTCTGTTTCCGCTTATAATTCAACCTACTTTGAGTCCTCGGGTCAGGCAGAGGCTCTCGTCGGTCAGAAATTCTTGACAGGCGATCCCAACGGTATTGTTACCGTTAACCCGCTCAGACTTAAATCCGATGTTGACGCAGCGACGGTTCCCTCGGGTGCCACATATGCTCTCGGTAACAGCTCGGTAACTGTTTACGGTGAATACAGGAAACGTCACGGTACTCTTACCATGACTGCCCCGTTCGGCACTCTCTATTACTACAATGCGATGCCGATTAAAACTCTTGTAGACAGCGAGTTCAAGGCTAACCGCGATTCTTCTAAGTATCCGGCAGAGGCTTGGGACACTTACTGGACAGCTCTTACCGCTGCTGCTAAGATTGCTTACGGCCCGTTCAAGAAGGCTAACCTCGGCAATTACAGTGATGCTAATCTCACTGCAGCCATAACCGCTCTTGAAACCGCCGTTAAGGCTCTTGATACAGCAAGCACAACACCTTCAAGCGGTTCCGCAACCGTTACACCGGCTCCCATTGAGGATGCTCTTAAGGATGCCGGCGACATCAACTATCAGAACTTCGACCTCTATGCTTATTGGGCTTACGAAAAGGCAATGAAAGCCGGCAACGCTATCATTGACGCTTACAAGGGCCCCGTAGCTCCCGAAAAGTACATTGACGGCAGCTCACTTTCAGAGGCTGAAATTACTGCTATTGCCAACAAGGCAAACGCTACATATAAGAGTGCTATCGTAGCTTCCATGAAGGCTCCTTCAACCGAAGCTCAGAACGCTTATATGGATGCCGTAAAGGCTTACAAGGCTCCCAGTTATTCGGAGCTTGAAGTCCTTAACAGCGCTAAGAACATTGCTTGGTATGCAAGCTTCCTGAAGAGCGCTACGGTTAAAACCGAAAAGCAGTTCCTTGATAAGGAAATCAAAGCCGCTAAGGCTCAGGGCTACAAAGAGGCTGATTACACAGCAGGCTCTTATGCAAGATACACCAAGGCTCTTGCAGCTGCCGAGGCATTAAATGCCAACGCTAAGGCTCTTCAGTCCGAGGTATTCGATGTTAAGTATGAGCTTGAAATCGCTCAGCGCGCTCTTATGCCGAAATCGGCTTCTGCTCTCGAGGCAGGTGCTTACACCGAGCTTGAGGCAGTTATAGCTCAGGCTAAGTCAATATTCACTGACAACAGTGCATATACATTTGACGCTTCTAAGGCTGACGGCCTTACAGAGACCGAAGCTTATGCTAAGCTCGTTTCCGTACTCGGCTATGAGTACACCGATGAGAAGGGCAACACAGCAAACCTTTACAGCGGCTCCGCTGAAAACTATGCTGCAAATGACCGCTTCTATTCAAACGTTGTAGCAGCTCAGATTGACGCTGTTGTCACAAACCTCAAGAATGCTATGGCTCCGTTCGTATGCAAGTACGTAGCAGTTCCCACCACAGCGGGTTCAAATGAGGGCGTTTCCGTAACAGAGAGCGCTTCTCTCATCACCGGCGTAACACCCGGCTCGCTCGCTACTGCCGACGACGTACTCGCAAGAGTAACGGCTAAGGATTCTTCGGCTACAACTCTTAATGTTGCCGCTAACGCTGCAGGCCTTTATGGTACAGGCGCTACCGCAACACTCAGCCTCAAGTCGAGCGGTGCTCCGGTTGCTATCTACACAGTCGTTATCTACGGCGATGTAAACGGCGACGGTGTTGTTGACGGATTCGATGCTTCCTCCATGGACCTCGCAATCAACAACAAAGCTGCTCTCACAGGCGCTTATAAGACTGCAGGCGGCCTTGCTACCGGTAAGGTTGACCTCGCTAACTACGGCCTTGTAGTTGACGCTGCTTACGGCGGAACTGCAATCGCTCAGAAGTAATTTCCTTTAATTACTTAAGTTAAAACCCGGTGGGGGAGTTTTCTCCCCCACAAGGGCGTATGTAATGGGATATTCTTAAAAAGATTAGAGCATATACTTTAAAAGTGCGGCGGAATAGTTTTGTGAAAAAACGGTACAAAGCTTGTAAGCCCGCGAGGAAATAACTTTATTTGTGATAGCGTAAGGGATATTTTCTTTCGGTGTGCCATTTTTGTTCACAAATTATTGACATTGTGCTCTCAAAAGTGTATATTTAATATTGATTAAGAATAGAAGGAGGCAAAAAATGACCAAGGCAAAAAAGGCTATTAGCCTTATTGTATCTGTAGTTATGCTCCTTGGCGTGCTTGCAGTCGGCGTTTTCGCAAATGATAATACCGGTGTCGCAGAAAACGGCACTATCGCTTTATCGTTTGACAAGGCGTCATATAGCGCAGGCGATACGGTCAAGGTTACCGTAAAATTAACCACAGATTATTATGCTGCAACGGTTTCTGTTCCTGTTCAGTATGACAGTAGTGCTGTTAAGTTTGTAAGCGGCACAACCGCTTCAACGCTGTTCGGTGCAGGCGATGCAACAAAGACGGTCGTAAATGATGCTGCTGCGGGCGGCAAGACTTATGTCTATGTCGGCGTATTACCGCAGGCTGCCGGCGGAGCTGTTGCTCAGAAGGCAAACGGCGTCGTACTTTCGACCCTCACCTTTACCGCTTCTAAGGCCATTTCCGATACTGCGGCCGCTTTCGGTGTGCTTAACGATCAGAAAACAATGACCAATCTCGGCGGTAAACTCTATGTAGGTTCCTACAAGACCTCTGATGTAGCCTCAACGGTTTATACCACAGGTCAGAAACTTACTTTCCCGGTAATGAAGGCTGCAGCTGCAGCTGATCCGGAACTTATCCTTACCGAAAAAGGTGCAGATTACGGTACCGTAATCAGAAAAGACCTTTGCACAGGCTCGGGCGATTATGCCGGCTGTGTATTCGGTATAGACACCATTAATGGCGAAAACATTGAGGATTATGTTACTACAAAAGCAGGTTCTATTGAAGTAGTTGCCAACGATCAGGGTAATATGACTACCGGAGCTACCATCCTTCTTAAAGATGACAGCGGCAAAGTAGTTGCAACCTATGTATTCATTTACTTCGGCGAGGTAAACGGCGACGGTGCAGTTGATGGTACCGATGCGGTTGCTGTCGAATTACATGATGCTTGGATTGAAACAATAGATGAAGATACTGCAGCATATTATGCAGCAGATGTAAACGGCGACGGTGCGGTTGATGGTACTGATGCAGTTGCTATTGAAGCACACGATGCTTGGCTCGAAACTCTTCCTGACCAGAATGTGATTGCCGGTAACGTCAATACTGCTTGGTAATGTCCTTTCAATCAATCAATTTTTACAAATAGGAGATTAATTTATGCTTAAGATGAAGAAAATTTTAAGTATTGCTCTTGTTGTAGTCATGCTCTTAAGCACAGTCGCAATCAGTTCTTTCGCTATTGATACCGGCAAAACTTTCGGTCTTGTACTTGAATCAGATAAGAAAGCATCTGAAATCGTACCAGGCGCAAAAGTTACGGTTACATTAAAATTCGAAGTAGCGGATTTCGACAACTTCCTCTTCTCTGACTCACGTACATGTCTCTTGTATGACAGCAATGTTTATACTCCTGACCTTTCTTCACGTGTTTTCTTGGGAGACCTTGCAAATTTTGCAAAGGATGCTACTAAACCTAACATCAATGCAAAGTTTGCCGCCACTTGTATGAGCAACTCAACAATGAGTGATGCAGACAAAGCGCTGTATAACAGCGGTGTTATGCAGCAGATTCTTGCCGACGGTCCTAACCTTGGTGCTACATCTAAAAAGGGTGTAAAGATCACAGAAGATGCTAATGGTATTTCTATACCTGAAATGTCAATCACATTTAACGTAACCGGTGATGCAGCTGCAATCGCGGCTGGCAACATCAATATTGCAATGTGTGACTCGAGTACTAATGCAGCTCAGTATTTGAAGCAGACCGCTGGTACTACCGCTAACCCTACCGTTATTCCTCACGATAAAGTAAGTGCGGCAAAAGGTAACATCCTTGCTAACATGCCGTCAGACCCGTCTTATGCTGTAGCTAAGTATAAGACTCAGGTTAAGTTCACAGGCGATAAGACAACTGCTCCGGATGATCTCTTCCAGTTCAGACTTACTTCGGTTATCACAGCTGCTGACTTCGCTGCTATGAACTCAAACGGCAATACAATTAAGAGCGTTGGCTTCATTGCTGCCAACACAGGCGCTGCCGATGCAGATGCTGCTAAGACAGCAGTTGAAAAAGGCACCGCACTTCCGTCAGCTTGGAAAGCTGCTTCTACCGACTATGTAAGTCAGGCAAGCGCTTCTTCCGATGCATACTTCGGCGCAATCATCAAGAATATCTCTCATGCTTCTCAGGCAACTGATATTGACTGCATCGCTTATGTATGCTACAATGACGGTACTGCCGATCATTATGTTTGGTATTCCGCAGCTGTAACTGCTAAAGTTGCTTCAGGATATGATGCTGCTGTTGCTGCTTGGAAAGCTCAGTAATTGAATTTTACCAAGAAACCACAGCGAAACTTTACTATCGGTTCGGCTGTTCAAAACTGAATATTCCGTTCCGACATTAAATTTTATTATTATATCTTGAAAGGAGATTAAATCTCAATGAAACAGGTTTATCAAACACCGGATTTCGATGTTTCTGCATACGAGCTTGATGATATCATCACAATCTCCATAGGCACCGGCCCCGTAGAGGGCGGCGACTCGGGTTGGGTTGAGATCTGACGCTCACGTAGCAATCGATCCGATTTATTAACAATCATAAGCAGAGCAAGGTTCGCCTTGCTCTGTTTTTTTGTGCCCTGTTTTGCATTTTGTGCACCATTCCGTTTCTGTACCGCATTTTGATATCGTGTGCCTATTCTGTTTTTGTACTTAATTTAGGTGCTGTATGCCTATTCTTTTTTTGTGTGTCATATGAGGAGCTTTCCACACACCCCTGCCCGCCCTTTTCACTATTCGTTTTCCACTTCCGTTTTCGTCTTTTTACTTTTCAGCCTCCCTTGCAGAGAACAAGCCTCGCCAAAGCAGTTTGGAAGCTTTTTGCCTCCCTTGAAAAGGGAGGTGGGTTGCCGAAGGCAAGCCGGAGGGATTCTGTGGGGGTGTATGAGTTTTAAATAGGTAGTATTTTGTTTTTTAATCCCTCAGTCCGCTCGTGGACTCGCGTCCAGCTCCTGACGGAAGCCCGTCCCCTTTGTCACTTCGTGACATTTCCCCACACCGTGGGGAATCACCCTTTACAAGGGAGCCTTTTGACATTTCCCCACACTGTGGGGAATCACCCTATTTGATGTAGCCTGAAAGCGGCTGCAATGTAAATTCGGCAGTCGAAAGAGACATTTATGCAAAAAATCCGCGATTTTTTGTCGCAATTTCGAAATTTCGGCAGATTGACGAATAATTAACACATCGATTATTTATTTTGACGGAGTAATCATCAATATATTGTGTAGTTGCTCATTTACACCCCACAGATGTATTCGTCATTTTTTCAATTTCGCGGCTGTTTAGTTTAACAAATTCAAATAATAGTTAAAAAACATCTAAACGTCCGCAATTTTGAGTTCGATTTGTTTGCCGCGTCGTATTTTTGCGTTGACAAGAGTCTTTTTTGTGCTATAATTACAAGTGAACGGTAATTCACTACACGTGGTTATCTATGGTGCGCCGCTTTTGCGCAGCACCGTTTCGTTAATTTTATTAAACGGAGGTCACGATATGGACACAAGATTTGCAATTTCGGAGTACAATGACGCTGTTGCAGTCAACAAAGAGCTTGATGAGCTTATTAAAAAGCCGATTTACACCATCAAGCCGGAGGCTCTTAAAAAATACGAGGATGAGTATTACAACAAAAAGTGCCTCAAATCAAAAGCACAGATTGAGGAAGCTCGCCAGATAATCCCCGGCGGCGTTCAGCATAACCTTGCTTTCAACTATCCCTTCCCGCTTGTTTTCACAAAGGCAGAGGGTGCATATCTCTATGACGTTGATGGCAACAAGTATTTTGACTTCCTTCAGGCAGGCGGCCCGACTGTTCTCGGCTCCAACCCGAAAGCTGTTCGTGAGCAGGTCATCGACCTCCTTAATACTTGCGGTCCCTCAACCGGACTTTTCCACGAGTTTGAGTACAAGCTCGCCAAAAAGATTTCAGACAGCGTTGAAACCGTTGATATGTTCCGTATGATGGGCTCGGGCACCGAGGCTTGCATGGGTGCGGCTCGTATCGCGAGACTTGCTACAAAGCATAAGAACATCATAAAGATGGGCGGCGCTTACCACGGCTGGTCAGATCAGATGGCATACGGTATCCGCGTAAACGGCACCAAGTTCACACAGGCTCACGGTGTTCCGCTCAACTGCTTCATGTTCATTCAGGAGACTACTCCGAACGATCTTGACGATCTTGAGAGAAAGCTCAGACTCAACCAGTTCCGCGGCGGCACAGCAGCCGTTTACATGGAGCCGGTAGGCCCCGAGAGCGGGACTACCCCCATCACCGTTGAATATGTTAAGGGCGTTGAGCGTCTTTGCCGCAAATACGGCGCACTCCTCGTATTCGATGAGGTTGTTACAGGCTTCCGTATCGGTATGGCAGGTGCTCAAGGTTACTTCGGCGTATCGCCCGACCTTACCATATTCGGTAAAGTTATTGCAGGCGGTTATCCGGGTGCAGGCGGCATCGGCGGTAAGAGAGAGTACATGAAGTATCTCGGTGCAGGCCTTGATTCGAGCGGTAAGAAGATCCACAAGGCTCTTGTCGGCGGCACAATGACCGCTAACCCGCTTTCATGCTGCGCAGGTTACTTCACTCTTGAAGAAATCGAAAGAACCAACGCTTGCCAGAAGGCAGGTCAGATGGGCGACAGAATTTGTGCTGGTCTTAAAGAGCTCGTTAAGAAGCACGGTCTTCCCTTCGTAGTTTGGAACACCGGCTCTATCTGCCACCTTGAGACAGTCGGCACAATGCACTATCAGATTAACTGGAAGAAACCGTGGGAAATCCCGGCAATTCTCGGCGAGACCGGCGTAAGACAGAAGGAAATGGAGCATATGGGCGCAGCTTATATGGCAGAGGGTCTTGTAACTCTCGCAGGCAGCCGTCTTTATACTTCAGCCGCTTATACTCCTAAGATGATTGACCAGGCTCTTGCTTGCTTCGACAGAGTATTTGAAAACGTCGCTGTTAAGGCTGACTGAATTTAATCCCAAGAAAACGGGGCGGACGGGTTTTCCGTCTGTCCCGCTTTGTTATAAATAACGAAGAGGTGAATACAATGGATATAATGGAAGCAAAACAGCTTGTCATTAAAGCCGGTATAGAGGTTGTTGAATACGGCCTTATCGCGAGAACATGGGGTAATATTTCATGCAGAGTAGACGATAAGAGATTCGTTATTACTCCGAGCGGACGTCCCTATGAAACTCTTACTCCCGACGAAATAGTAGTTGTTAATATCGACGATTGCAGCTATGAGGGTGACATTAAGCCGTCCTCGGAAAAGGGCATTCATGCCGAGGCATATCGTCTTCGCCCCGAGGTTAATTTCGTAATTCACACGCATCAGATGCAGGCGTCCGTCATAAGTGCGCTCGGTATGGATATAAACGAGGTTGAGCCCGCGTCGGCCGAAATAGTCGGCGATAATGTCCCGATTGCGGCATACGGACTTCCCGGAACCGGCAAGCTTCGCAAGGGCGTTGTCGAGGCTATAAAGCGTTCGGACTCCAAGGCCGTAATTATGGCTCACCACGGTGCTCTTTGCATGGGTAAGGATTACGACGAGGCGTTTAAGGTAGCGGCAGAGCTTGAAAAAATCTGCGAAACTACCGTTAAAAACAGATACCGTCTCATCACCGGTAAGGTAGCCGAGACCTTCGGCGACGTAGCCGAGTATATCGGCTCGCTCTTTGACTCGAGTGCCAAGGAGGCTCCGGTATTTGAGCCGTGCAACAGCGAACGTGACGGCAGCGTGTTTAATATAAGTGCCGTAGACGGCGACGGCTCGATAGTCAGAATAGATATTAAAACGGGTGAGCTTGTAGCAGGCAATGATTATCCGGCTTCGGCTGAAATGCACAGAGCCATCTATAAAAAGCGCAAGGACGTAAACTTCATTATGCACACCAAAACACCGGCGGAAGTCGCAATGTCTAAGTCGGGCAAAACAATGAAGCCGCTTCTTGACGATTTTGCGCAGCTTGTCGGCGCAACCGTTCGCTCGGTAACATTTAATCCCAACAGCACAAAAAAGACCGCTAAGAAGGTCGTAAAGGCTCTTAAGGGAAGAAACGGCGTTCTTCTTAACAACAACGGTGCGCTTTGCGTATCGGGCAGCGAATATGATGCCGCAGCGGTTGAAATGGTAATGGATAAGGGCTGCAAGACCGCAGTCGGCGCAAGACTGTTTGAGGCAGGCAAGCCCATAAACCCCATTGAGACAAGACTTATGAGATTTATATATCTCAAGAAGTACTCAAAGCAGGCTAAAAAGTGATATTTGAATATGGTGTAAAAAAGTGTCGCAAACCTCGTGTTTGCGGCACTTTTGCATTTTGCGGACTTTGTTTATTACGGTTTTGAGCGGCTCGCTTCGTTCTGCGTTGCGGCAAAAACGGAGGCTTGCCGGGCTAAAATAAAATCGCGCGTTAATTCTCAACCGAAGAGCTGCCGCATATACATATAGTGTTGTACCTGCCATAAGGGACACGGTGTTTATAAAGCGGCAGGCATAGTGTAAACGGAGCAGGTGAGAATTATGAAAAAATATTACCCCGAGGGTGCACGCGCAGACATCGAAGCCGTCGAAAAAAGACTTTCAAGCCCGGCGGAGCTCAAAAACGCCTTTTTGTCGGGAGAATCGCTTGAGGCGCGCGCGGTTCTCTGCGACCGCGGACACAATCTCGACGTGGATTTAAGGTGTATGAAGGGATTTATGCCGCGCAAGGAATGCGCTATGGGGATTGAAGATAACACGGTTCGCGACATAGCCATAATATCGCGCGTTAATAAGCCCGTTGACTTTGTGATAACGGGATTTTCCGAGAATGAAAGGGGCGAGACATTCGCTCTGCTCAGCCGCCGAAAGCTCCAAGAGGAGTGCGCGGCAAATTATACTTCAAGACTCATTCCGGGCGATATAATCGACGCGCGTGTGACGCACCTTGAGCCGTTCGGCGCGTTTTGCGACATAGGCGCAGGCATTTCGGCACTTATGCCGATAGACGGTATCTCGGTGTCGCGCATACCTCATCCGTGTGTTCGTTTTTCGGTTAATCAGGATATAAAGGCAGTTGTGAAATCGATAGACGAAAACGGCAGAATCACCTTGTCGCAAAAGGAGCTGCTCGGCACTTGGGAGGAAAACGCTTCAAAATTCGCGCCCGGAGAAACCGTGCCCGGAGTAATACGCTCTGTGGAGGATTACGGTATATTCGTGGAGCTTGCTCCCAATCTTGCAGGGCTTGCCGAATGCGCCTTAGGGCCGCGCGCAGGCGACAGTGCCGCGGTTTACATAAAAAGCATAAATCCCGAAAGGATGAAAATAAAGCTTATTATCGTGGACTATTTTACCGGTGACGGCAAAAGTCCGGCGGCGGATTATTTTATAAGTGACGGTCACATAGATAAATGGACATATTCACCCGAAACGTCAATTAAAAGGGTTGAGACGGATTTTATGAGCTGATTGTATAAAAAATATTGCAAAAATGATATAATTATGGTAATATCTACTTAATTGTTTAAAGCAGGGGGAGAATAATTATGTCAAAAAACAGGATGAAAAAGCTTGTCAGTGTACTTTTGGCACTGACCATGACAGTTCTTTGCTTTGTTCCCGCGGCAGCCGCAGAGCCCAAGGATAAGGTTACGCCTATCCTGATAATAGCCGGCTTCAGCGAATATGTGCTGGTGGACGGCGACGGAAATCAGGTTTGGGGGCCGTCGCAGGACGCAATAGTTGAAACGGCGAAAAACGCCATAGCTCCGCTCGGCGCGTTTCTAAAGGGAGATTATGAAACGTTTTGCACGGGAATAGTGGAAATAGCAAACAATCTTTTCGAGCCGGTTTCGTGCAATCCCGACGGCACGGCAAAGCACCCCGACGTCACCGTTATAGACCAATATACCGAGCCGGTATCGCAATACGGACTTGACGAGGTCACAAGGGCAGACGTCTTTGATAAGGATATAGTCGACGCGTGCTGCGACGAAGTCGGTGCCGACAACGTTTACGTTTACGGTCTTACTTGGCATAAATCTATGCAGGAGATTGCTGCGGACATAAACACGTATGTTCAAAAAATCAAGGCGGATAAGCACGTCGACAAGGTATCGATTGCCGGCCACAGTATGGGCGGAGCGGTTTTGGCTTCGTATTTGGGGCTTTACGGCTGTGACGACGTCTCAAACATAACCATGCTCAATTCCGCATTTACGGGGCTTGATATGGTGGGCTGTCTCTTTAAGGGCGAGATAGCCGTCGGCATAGATAAGCTTATCCCGTTTATAAATCAGAGTATGAATTCCGACACTCTCGGCAAGGTGCTTGACACACTCAAGCTTTTGCAGCTTGCGGTGCCGAAGCTTGAGGGATTCCTTGAGACCGAGCTTCCCGACGGCAGCGGCAGAACCTATAAGGACCGAATTTATACCGAGTGCCTTGTTTCCGGCTTCGGCTACACGCCGAGTCTTTGGGCGTTTGTACCCGATGAATACTATGATGACGCAAAAGCCGTAATGCGGGCGTATATGGAGAAAAATCAGCAGCAAAGCGGTGCCTCGGCTTCTGTGATAGCTGCCAACTGGGCGACCTTTGAGAGAAAAATCGACGAGATACACGATATACAGGCGAATATTTCTTCGATTTTACAGAGAGCCAAGGCAAGCGGCACTTCTGTTTGCATATTCTCAAACTACAATCTTTATATAGCGCCGTTTACGCCTACCGCCGATTACACGAGCGACGGAGTTATAGAGACAAACCGTACAAGCGGCGGTGCCACCTGCGCCCGTCTTAAAACAACTCTCGGCGACGATTACGTTCAGGCGAGGGACGTCGGGCACAACTGTCTTTCCGAGGACGGCATTATCGACGCCTCAACCTGTATGCTCCCCGAAAACACCTGGTTTATAAAGAATTACGGGCATGCGATGTTTGATTACCGCAAAAACGGCTGTGACCTTTATGTGCGGGCGATGACGGCGAAAACGCAGCCGACCGTTGACACTTGGGCGGAGTATCCGCAGTTTCTCGTTTATAATGCGGGAACTCATTATGTGGCTCCGCTTACGGCAAAGCTCGGCGACGTGGACCTTGACGGCAGCATAACGCCCGTTGACTCAAGGCTTGCTTTAAGATACGTAAACGGTATGGAGGAGCTGTCACCTACGGCTAAATATGTTGCGGACGCAAACCGCAGCGGCGATATTTCGACCTTTGACGCGGAGTACATCTTAAAGATGTACGCAGGTCTTGTATAATTTCATTTCCGAAAGGAGCTGTAATTTTTACGGCTCCTTTTTGATTTGCACAGTTGTTAGTTGCAAAAAACGGCGTAAAACTTGCATATTTTCCCCTAAAATGCTTAAAATTATATTTTGTGCTTAATTTATTTCGCCGAAATACAAAAAATTCGCAAAAACTATGGAAATGCCGTATTTTTTCTGTTATAATATCAAGCGGTTTATAATGCCCATAGCTTTAAAGCGAGGGCAGCCATTAACACTGTAATTTATAATTGGAGGTATTCTCAATGGCAAAAAAGTATTGCTACCTTTTTTCAGAGGGTAATGCTAACATGCGTGAGCTCCTCGGCGGTAAAGGCGCAAACCTTGCCGAAATGACCAACATCGGTCTTCCGGTACCGCAGGGCTTCACTATCACAACAGAAGCTTGTACTCAGTATTATGAGGACGGCCGCGAGATCAATCCCGAGATCATGGCTGAAATAAACGAGTACATCGTAAAGATGGAAGGCATCACCGGTAAAAAGTTCGGCGATAAGAAAAATCCGCTTCTCGTATCGGTTCGTTCCGGTGCGCGCGCTTCAATGCCCGGTATGATGGACACAATCCTCAACCTCGGCCTTAACGAGGAGGTTGTTAACACAATTTCCGAAATGTCAGGCAATCCGAGATGGGCTTGGGACTGCTACAGAAGATTTATTCAGATGTATTCCGACGTTGTTATGGAAGTCGGCAAGAAATATTTTGAGCAGCTTATAGACGCTATGAAAAAGGAAAAGGGCGTAACTCAGGACGTAGAGCTTGACGCCGACGACCTTAAAAAGCTCGCTATGCAGTTCAAGGATGAGTATAAGGCTAAAATAGGCGAGGATTTCCCGAGCGATCCCAAGGATCAGCTCATGGGCGCTATCAAGGCTGTTTTCCGTTCATGGGACAACCCCCGTGCAAACGTTTATCGCCGTGATAACGACATCCCGTATTCATGGGGTACCGCAGTTAACGTACAGTCAATGGCATTCGGCAACATGGGCGATGATTGCGGCACAGGCGTTGCATTCACACGTGACCCGGCTACCGGCGCTAAGGGCCTCTTCGGTGAGTTCCTTACAAACGCTCAGGGCGAGGACGTTGTTGCAGGCGTTCGTACTCCCATGCACATCACAGAGATGGAGCAGAAGTTCCCCGAGGCATTTGCAGAGTTTAAAAATGTTTGCAAGACCCTTGAGGATCATTACAGAGATATGCAGGATATGGAGTTCACCGTTGAGCACGGCAAGCTTTATATGCTTCAGACCAGAAACGGTAAGAGAACAGCTCAGGCAGCTCTTCAGATTGCTTGCGACCTCGTTGACGAGGGTATGAGAACCGAGGAAGAAGCGGTAGCTATGATTGACCCGCGTAACCTTGATACTCTTCTTCACCCGCAGTTTGACGCAGCAGCTCTTAAAGCAGCTACTCCGCTCGGCAAGGGCCTCGGTGCTTCTCCCGGTGCTGCTTGCGGTAAGATAGTATTCACCGCAGAGGATGCAGAGGAGTGGAACGAGAGAGGCGAAAAGGTTGTTCTTGTTCGTCTTGAGACCTCTCCCGAGGACATCACCGGTATGAAGGCTTCTCAGGGTATTCTCACCGTTCGCGGCGGTATGACTTCACACGCTGCCGTTGTTGCACGCGGTATGGGTACTTGCTGCGTATCGGGCTGCACAGCTATCGATATGGACGAAGAAAATAAGAAGTTCACTCTCGCAGGCAAGGAATTCCACGAGGGCGACTACATTTCAATAGACGGTTCTACCGGCAACATCTATGAGGGCATCATCCCGACTGTTGACGCTACCATAGCAGGCACCTTCGGCAGAATAATGGGCTGGGCTGATAAGTACAGAACCCTCAAGGTTCGTACCAATGCAGATACTCCGGCTGACGCTAAGAAGGCAAGAGAACTCGGCGCTGAGGGCATCGGCCTTTGCCGTACAGAGCATATGTTCTTTGAAGAGGACAGAATTGCCGCATTCAGAGAGATGATTTGCTCCGACACCGTTGAAGAGAGAGAAGCTGCTCTTGATAAGATTCTTCCTTATCAGCAGAGCGACTTTGAAAAGCTCTATGAAGCACTTGAGGGCTGCCCGGTAACAATCCGTTTCCTCGATCCGCCTCTTCATGAGTTCGTTCCCACCGAAGAAGCTGACATCAAGAAGCTTGCAGACGCTCAGGGCAAGACCGTTGAGCAGATTAAGGCTATCATCGCTTCTCTTCACGAGTTTAACCCGATGATGGGTCACCGCGGACTTCGTCTTGCAGTAACCTATCCGGAAATCGCAAAGATGCAGACTAAGGCTGTTATCCGCGCCGCTATCAACGTTCAGAAAGCTCATCCGGACTGGACTGTTGCTCCCGAAATTATGATTCCGCTTTCATGCGACGCTAAAGAGCTTAAATATGTTAAGGACATCGTTGTTGAGACTGCAGATGCAGAAATTGCTGCTGCCGGCTCCGATATGAAGTATGAAGTAGGTACCATGATAGAGATTCCGCGTGCGGCTCTTACTGCAGGCGACATCGCTAAGGAAGCTGAGTTCTTCTGCTTCGGTACCAACGACCTTACTCAGATGACTTACGGCTTCAGCCGTGACGATGCAGGTAAGTTCCTCGGTGCTTACTATGACAAGAAGATATTCGAGAGCGATCCGTTTGCTAAGCTTGACCAGGTCGGCGTAGGCCAGCTCATGGAAATGGCTGTTAAGAACGGTAAAGCTACCCGTCCGTCACTTCACTGCGGTATCTGTGGTGAGCACGGCGGCGACCCGTCTTCTGTTGAGTTCTGCCACAAGATCGGCCTCGACTATGTATCTTGCTCACCGTTCCGTGTTCCGATCGCTCGTCTTGCTGCTGCTCAGGCTGCAATCGCAGAGAAGAACAAATAATCAGAGTTTGATTTTGGGCAACCCCAATTTTTAAACCATAACAGGAAAAAGACCTTGCAGAGTAAAATCCGCAGGGTCTTTTTTGCGCATTGTCGGAGTGTCTTAAAGATAAAAAATCAATGTGTGGATTGACGGCTTCGTTTACTTTGATGCGAAAAAGGTCTCCGTCGGCTGAATTTTGTCGCCGAAATGCGCCTTTTGATTGACAATCCGACGTAAACATTTTAAAATATCAAGAAGAGATTTTAAAAGGACGCGAAATATGAAGAAAAAAGTCAGATTGAAAAAGACGGTAAAAAGAAAATTTTTGCTGTTTGTAATTTTGGCCGTTATAATGACGGGGCTTATAGTCGGCGAGCTTACGATAGGGCAAAGAGAGGTAAAGGACCCTGCCGTCGAGAGGCTCGAAGCAAAAATCAGCGAAACAACCACAGGGGAAGAACCGCAGGAGGAGACGACCGAAGAAGAGACTACCGCGGAAACGACAGCCCCTGAAACCGTTCCGGAGACGACCGCATCGGCACCGCCCGTTACGGCTTCGGCAGCCGATTTTAATAATCCCCAAACCGTAGACCCGAGCTCGGGCAATTGGGAGCTCACGCTTGTTAACGCAGGGCATAAGCTGCCCGACGGATATGTGCCGTCGCTTGCAAACGCGATAAGCGGAAGCAGCGTGCAGCTTGATTCGAGAGTTGTTAAAGCGTATCAAGAGATGTACGACGCCGCAAAGAAGGACGGCTGCGTTTTAACTCCGTATGCAGGGTATTGCTCGGTTTCACGTCAAAACGATAATTACAACCGAAAGGTGAGTTATTATAAAAATCAGGGCTTGTCCGATGACGACGCCGCCGCAAAGGCGCGCACGTTTATTTTGCCGGGCGGATATTCCGAGCAAAATCTCGGTCTGTCAATGGATATTGTGAGTGCAAGTTCCGATTTTGCCTCTACAAAGGAGTTTTCGTGGCTTGTAAAAAATGCGCAGGATTACGGCTTTATTTTGCGCTATCCCGAAAATAAAACCGACAAAACGGGTATGAATTATCAGCCGTGGCATTGGCGTTATGTCGGAAAAGAGGCTGCAAAGGCGATGAATAAGAGCGGCCTGTGCCTTGAGGAGTATCTCAAAGCGGCATAAATCAAGACGAAGCTCAAAAAAGGGGAATTATATAATGCTTAACACAAGAGCCGGCGGAGTTTTAATGCATATCACGTCGCTCCCGTCAAAATACGGAATCGGCGTAATGGGCGAAGAGACAAAACGGTTTATACGCCGTATCAAGGATATGGGGTTTTCATATTGGCAGGTGCTGCCGCTTTGTCCTACGGATTTTTACGGCTCACCTTATGCGTCTCCGGCGGCATTTGCGTTGTCACCGCTTCTGATTGACCCGGACACGCTCAAAAATGACGGCTTTGTGTCGGAAGACGACCTTGCAAGAAGCGTATATTACGGTTCGCCTTACACGGCTGACTACGAATTTGCCGCAAAAAGCCGCAGGGAGCTTTTAAAAATCGCGTATCAAAACAAGAAAAACGAAGTATCTGCGGAGACTGAAAAATTCTGCGAGGAGAACCCGTGGTGCGAAGCATATTCGCTGTTTTGCGCCGCAAAGGAAAAATTCGGCGGCAAACCATGGTATGAGTGGGATGAAAAATTCGCGCGGTACGAAAATGCGCTTAAAAACAGAGACGAGTTGAAAGACGAAGCCGATTTTTATAAATTCGAGCAGTATATTGCCTTTTCTCAATGGCACCGCATAAAGCAGTTTGCCAACGAAAACGGCGTAAAAATACTCGGCGATATGCCGATATACGTCTCAACCGACAGTGCCGATGTTTGGAGCAATACGGAGCTTTTTGAGATAGACGAGCGCAGCTTTGTGCGCCGCAGAGTTTCGGGAGTTCCGCCCGATTACTTCTCAAAGGACGGTCAGCTTTGGGGCAACCCGCTTTATAATTGGGATGCGCTTGAAAAAACGGGCTATGCCTGGTGGCTCAGCCGCATAAAGGACGCTTTTCGACTTTATGATACGGTCAGAATTGACCATTTTCGCGCATTTGCGTCATATTGGGCTGTTCCTGCGGGCGAAAAAACGGCGAAAAACGGCGAATGGGTCAAGGGGCCCGGAATGAAATTTTTTGACGCCGTAAAGGAAGAAATGGGAGACGTTCCTATTATTGCAGAGGATCTCGGCGTGTTCGGCGAGGACGTTACACAGCTGCTTGATAAAACTCGGTTCCCCGGTATGCGTGTAATACAGTTCGGCTTTGACCCGTGCGGAAACAGCACACATCTGCCGCATAACTATCCGCTGAATACCGTAGCATATGTCGGCACGCACGACAATACAACGCTGCTTGCGTGGCTTTGGGAGGCAACGCCCGAAGAACGAGCCTTTGCGCTTGATTACTGCGGATTTACGGGCGATAACTGGGGCGACGGCGGATATTACAGCCCGTCCTGCCGCAAGATTATCGAAACCGTGTGGCGCTCTTCGGCTAAGCTTGCCGTCATTTCTTATCAGGATATGTGCGGATTCGGCTCGGACGCGCGTATGAATGTTCCCGGCAGAGCGTTCGGCAACTGGCAGTTCAGAACCACCGAGGAAACAATAGACGGTATAGACAAAAATTATTTCAGACACATTAACGACCTTTTCAGACGTACCGGCGGCGAATAAAAACGAAAAGCTCCCCCAAGGGGAGCTTTTTTAATAGGTTTTATTTACAAGGCGCGGCACTCTGATAGGCTCCCTTCAAAGGGAGCCGGACGCGAGTTCGCAAGCGGACGACGGGTAGACGAAAGAAAAGCGAGACGAGAGTAAAATGTGAAAAAGTAAAAAACGACAAGCATCAAATGATACTTGCCGTTTTTGGAGCAGGTGAGGGGAATCGAACCCCCGTATTCAGCTTGGGAAGCTGATGTTCTGCCATTAAACTACACCTGCTTACGTGCTACGCTGAATATTTTATCATTATTTTTACAATAAATCAATAGTAATATGATACGCGGCACAGCTTAGCGGGGTAGGTCGCGCTGTCGCTTAATATTACAGCTTTTCCACGGAGAGCCTCAGCCTTTTCAAATCGTTTTCGTCGGGATGAGACAGAGCACGGTCAAAGTTTTCAATCAGCATATCGAGATTCGGCGCGGGATTCGGCAGGCTTTTCATTTTGATATAGCGCTCCCTGACCGTTTGCGGCATTTTTCCCTGACACATATACTCACCGACTGTGATGTTGCTGCCGCTAATGCTCTTTTTTGTATTTGCGAGGATTTCTTTGAAGTACTCCTCGTCTCCGCCGAAGCCCGCCGTTCCGAAAAGAAAAATCCTTTTATTTTTCAGCTTTTCGAGCAAATCCAAGGTCGCCTTGTCGGCGGTTCCCTTATCCGTCCAAAAGCCTATAAATAAAATGTCGGATTGTGTATCGGCGTTTTCACACACTCCGAAATAATTGCAGTTTTCCTCCGGCAGCGCGTCGCGAATGGCGTCGGCGAGCAGCCTCGTGTTGCCTGTCGGGCTGCTGAAAATAATTGAATAGCTTTTATTTGTCATGATGAACCTCTTTGCTTGTGCGGCATATCACATATGCGGCGAAATTATGTTATAAATTATTATATAATTACGACGGCAAACAGTCAACAGCCGCAAATGGCGAAAGCTTATACAAAAAGTAAGCTTTTCTGTGGTCGGCAATAAAAAGGCTTTCGTCTCACCTGAAACGAAAGCCTTGATTTTATGTGTTTATGCTTGACGTTACGGCTTTGAGCCGCGCTTCAAAGCCTTTTCAGTCCTTGAGCTCGTCAACATACTCGGTATGCTCACGCAGATACTTTTTATCCTCGGGCTTAAGGTCAAGGCCTATGGTTCCGCCCGGATTCATAAGGTAATCGGGGTCAAAATAGTTTTTAAGCGTGCGGATTATGCCGTATTCCTTTTCACCGAGGTAGCCCTCAAGCCACGGGGCAAACATCTTTCCGATACCGTGGTGGTGGCTGATGGCCGCTCCGCTCTTCTGTATGGCGTCGAGAATTGTTGCGTGATAAGCACGGAACTCCTCTTCGTCCTGCATTTTAGTCATAAAGATGAAGTAGAGGTTGGCGCCCTGCGGATAGCAATGCGACATATGAGTTGTAACGATTGTGTTCGGAAGTTTATGGCAAACCTCACGAACCTCACGGTGAACACGAGCCATATTTGACCAGTTGACCGTGCACTCAAGCGTATCGATCATAAAGCCGAAATCCATGAGTGTATCGCGAAGATACGGGTCGTTGAAGCGGCCCTTTTCCCAGCCCTTGCATACGTAGCCGGTCATCGGGATTCCGCCGTGCTTAACGGCAATTTTCATTATGTTATGAGCAACGTTTCTTGAGAAGCCCTTTTCGCCGTCTGTAAATCCGAGGAAGAGACAGCGCTCAAAGTCCTTGTAGCCCAATTTATCAAGAAGAGGCTCAAGCGGCGTTTCGTCAACGTTGTAAAGATGGAGCATTAATGAAGTCTCCTCCGGGTCTGAAAGACGGAAAACAGAGGAGAAACCGCACTCACACTGCATCATTTCACGAGCGGCGCGCATAGCTGTCGGCCAGTCCTTGAACATATAAGAAAAGCGTTTTCTGTTTTCGGGCATCCAGCGGAAAAACTTGAGCGTGACCTCGGTAAGAACGCCGAAGGTGCCCTCGCCGCCCATCATGACCTGATTGAGATTCGGTCCCGTTGCCTCTCTCGGATAGTGACTTGTCTCGATTTTACCTATCGGTGTGGCGTATTTCTGTGAAACAACTATATCGGCTATGGTGCCGTAATAGGTGCTGTTCTGACCGGCACCGCGTGTGACGGTCCAACCGCCGACAGAGGAATATTCAAACGACTGCGGGAAGTGGCCGCAGGTGTACGGACGCTTTGCGCCGAAAAGGCTCTGAGCGTTTTGAAGCGTTTCCTCGAGCTTTGGTCCGGACATACCTGCCTGAACAGTAATGGTCTGGTCGGTCTCATTGAATTTAATGACCTTGTTGAAGTTGCGGCGCATATCAAGAGAAACGCCGCCGTTAATGGGCTCAACGCCTCTTGTAACCGACGAGCCGCCGCCGTAAACATAGAGCGGTATTTTATTCTTTGTGACGTAGGCTACGATTTTCTCAATCTGCTCGCTTGTCTCCGGAAAAACAACGAGGTCGGGAAGAGAGTCAAAGCGACGGTGACGCATTCTGAGAAGATCGTACATTGTCTGTCCGTAGGAAACGGCGAGACGGTCGTAGTCGCTCTGTGAGACGTTCTTTTCGCCGACTATTGCGGCAATGGCCTTTACGTGCTTTTTGTCAATCTTCGGAGCGTGCTCTTCGCCGAGATTTACAGGGTCAAGACCCAAATCGTCATTATACTGCATAAACTCCTCGTCCTTGAGATTGCAGCGTTTTTTAACATATTTGTAAAGGCTCTCCTTCGGATATTTGAAGAAGTCGGGGTCGCCCCAGCGGAAAATTGAACGATAGCTGTTCTCAGGTGCTCTCTGAAGCATCCATTTAGGCTCAAAGCCCTTATACGGTTTTGTACTCATTATCAGTGTCCTCCTGTTTGAAAATGATGTAGGTATTTTTCTATTGGCTTTAATCTTGAGGCAAGATGAGAATACGCCTTGCCGTAAATTTTCATATAGGTTCGGTGGTTTTCCTCGTTCGGAATAAATACGTCTTTTTTATGTACCATATGCTCTATGGCGTCCTCATAGCTACCGTAAACGCCCTGTGAAATAAACGCGACCATGGCACAGCCGACTGCGCTCGCCTCGTGAGTCTGAATACGGTGTACGGGCAAGCCGAACACATCTGCGGCAATTTGACATACGACCGGGCTGCTGGAGCCGCCTCCGCCGGCATAAAGCTCATCTACCGTGACGCTTGAGCGTTTTTGCATTTTAACGAGGCCGTGGTACAGCTCTAAGCAGATGCCCTCTATTATGGCACGATACAAATGATAACGCGTATGGAAATCCGAAAAGCCTATAATTGCGCCGCTCGCGTTCGGGTTCGTGATGCCCGGAGTCCAAAACGGCTGTAAAATAAGTCCGCCGGAGCCGGCTTCAATATCCTTGATTTTATCGTCAAGATAACGCTCTATGCAAACGCCCTCCTCGGCGGCGTCAACCTTATCCTTCGCGGCAAACTGCTCTATAAACCACGAAATCATCCAAAATCCGCGATAGACCTCGAATTCGGGATTGAACATATCGTTCGGAACAGCCGGATAAGCCGGCATATAAGGCTGCGGTTCAAAATATTTTTTAACCGCCATCTGTAAGGTTGAGGTCGTGCCGAAGGAAATTGCCGCTCGGTTTGATTTTACAACGGACATACCGATGGTTTCACAGCCCTTGTCGGAACCGGTTGCTATAAGCGGAAGTCCCGTTGGGATGCCCGTTTTTTCGGACGCATCTTTTGTGATTTTACCTATAACCTCGCCCGACGGAACAAGCTCACAGAGCTTTTCGGACGGAACATTGCACACGCAGCGCGTGAGAGCACCGGGTTTCATCCAACGGCGGTTTTTGTAATCAAACGGTACGTGACCTATCATATTTGCCACGGAATCCTTAAGCTCGCCCGTCAAAAGATAGTTGAGATATGACGGCAGCATAACGTATTTGTCTGTTTTGGCCCATATTTCGGGCTCGTTTTGCATAATCCAGTTGCCGGTAGAGGCTCGGTAAATCATATCTACCGATTCTCCCATTCCCACAAGCGAAAACAATGCGCGTTTTGCTGCCGGAATCTGTCCGTCCTCGTCGGCCTCACGCTCGTCGAGCCATAATATTATGTCGCGAAGCGGACGTTTGTCTTTGTCGAGGCAAAGCACCGTGTCACGTATGCAGGTAAGGCATACGGCTGTTATGCGGTCAAGTTTATCGGCATTTCTCTCGATAACCTTTTTTGACATTTCGGCTATAATGTTAAAATAAAAATCCGGGGTCTGTTCTGCCCATCCGGGCTGTTTTGATAAATAAGGAACCTTGTATTTTTGCTGCTCCTTATCCTCAAAGTCTCCACTCTCATTGACAAGCAAGCATCTTGCACTCTGCGTGCCGACGTCAAAGGTCAGCACAAGTGACTGTTCCATTAAAGATTTTCCCCTCTTTCTTTTTTAAGGTTGCTTCTTCTCGTCCTTCAGGATATTGCTTGTTGCAATCAAATCCACGCCGAGATTGAGAATATTCGGTACAACGACTTCCTCTCGTCCGAGTCGTTTTGAAACGGTGATACGGTTTACCTCGTGCATCAGGTCGAAAATTCTGTTTTTGGGAATCGGCCCCGATACGCGAACGGGCAGAACCGGTACCGAAGGGAAGGCGGTGCGCACCGTTGTGCAAACGGTACGACGCGGGTCGGTCATTTCGCTTACGGCGAATTCTTTGCCCCTTTTGCAGGTGTTGCCGGTCACAACAAGCTCGTCGCCGTCTGATGTAATCGTCATTCTGCACGAACGGGGACAAACGATGCAAACTAATTCTTTTGTCATTTTACACCGTCTCCTTTACCGAGTCTTTCCAGCCGAAGCTCCACTCGGCTGTTTTCGTTTAATTCGCATGCGCTGAAATCAATCGTGAGATTTTCCATTTCGGGCGGACGCATAAATGCGTAACGCTTTTTAAGTATTTCCTTACCGTCCGCGTAAATATGAAGCACACAGTTGTTTTCCTCCTCGCGGACGCGGAAATACAGGTCTGTTTTACTGTTATCCTCGTTGAGATTGAGCCTTTGCGGCACTGCGTACAATAAGCCGTCGCCCGGGGTTATCTCAATAAGCCGCCTTTCTCTGCCCGAATAAGCAGCGGCTGATTTTCCCGCCTGCTCGGCGTTCTGCGAAACAAAGTCAACCAAATCGTTGACGTGCAAAGCGTTGCCGCAGCTGAATACGCCGTCGGCACTCGTCATACACTGGCCGTCGCATACGGGACCCTTTGTGCGTGGGTCAAGCTTTACTCCGACGGACTCGGCGAGCTCGTTTTCGGGAATCAATCCGACCGAGAGAATCAGCGTGTCACATTCGACGCGGCTCTGTGTGCCGGGTATCGGAGCCATATTTTCGTCAACCTTTGAAATCTCAACTGCTTCGAGCCTGTCAACTCCGAACACGCGAGTGACGGTGTGTGACAGGTGCAGCGGAATGTCATAATCGTGCAGGCATTGATGCAGGTTTCTCGTAAGTCCCGACGGCGTAGGCTTTGCCTCATAAACGCCGAGAACCTTTGCGCCCTCAAGCGTAAGCCGGCGCGCCATGATAAGTCCTATATCTCCCGAACCGAGAATTACGCATTTTTTGGCGGGCATAAGCCCGAGCAGATTTGTAAAATGCTGTGCGGTTCCGGCCGTGAAAACGCCTGCAGGACGCGTACCGTGAATAAATACCTGCTTGGCGGTACGCTCGCGGCAGCCTGTTGCCAAAACAAGCGCTTTTGCCGTAAATATCGAAACGCCGCTTCTGCCGACGGTATGCACCGAAAAGCTTCCGTCGCCGTTTTTGTCTATTTTCGTGACAAACGTCAGGGTGCTGTATTCGATATTGCGTTTGTACAGCTCATCCTCAAACCGCTCGGCGTATTCAGGACCTGAGAGCTGCTCGCCGAAGTGATGAAGACCGAAACCGTCGTGAATGCACTGCTTGAGTATTCCTCCGAGCCTTGCCTCTCTTTCAAGAAGGAGAACCTTGGCACCGTTATCGTGAGCGCTTATCGCCGCCGCAAGTCCGGCAGGACCGCCGCCGACAACGAGTACGTCATAGTTACCTGTCGTCATCACTCTTCGCCTCCTTCGTTTACCTTTGTTTCGCCGTATGTTATCACCGCTTCCGCCGAGGATTTTTTAACCTCATACAGCGGAACGCCGAGAAATTCGGCAATTATTTTGGTGACAAGCGGCGAGCAGAAGCCGCCCTGACAACGTCCCATTCCCGGTCTTATGCGCTTTTTGATACCGTCAACCGTCGGAACGCATATCGGGGATTTCAAAGCGTCGAGAATTTCGCCCTTGCTGATTTGCTCGCAGCGGCAAATAATCTCGCCGTAGTCGGGATTTTCGGCTATCATTTTTTCTCTTGTATCGTCGTCCATTTCACGAAGCACGGGAACGCCTTTGCGAATGGGATTATAATTGTTGTTTTTTTCAACCGTCTCGGTCTTGCCGAGCATATTGACCGCAAGCTCCGCCATATCGACGGCAACCGCGGGAGCGGTTGTAAGTCCGGGGGATTGAATACCGGCTACGTGAATCAAATTTCTTGTTCTTCTGCCGGGTTCAAGTATAAAATCCTCCTCAAAGGTAGGAGCGCGAACGCCCGTGAAATAAGTGATTATATCACGTTTTGACAGCGCCGGCATTGTTTGAGTCTGCTTGTCGAAGACGGTTTTAATGCTCTCGGCACGTGTTTCCGTGTTTTCCTTTTCAACCGTTTCTACGGCGTCGGGTCCTACGAGAAGATTATCGTGGACGGTGTGCAATATGCCGCCGCCCTTTGAATGGGTTTTACCGTGAACGCTTATGTCCTTTACGGAGGCTACCGAGTGCATATATGCGCCTGCTTTTTGGTCAAGAATCGAGTTGGTTCCTCGACGCGGATGAATCGAGAAAAATCTGTCATCCGCCATGGCGGCAATATCCTCGGCAAAAACGCCTGCGGCGTTGATAACGATTTTCGGATGAATAACGCCTCTGTTGGTGGTAACGCTTATGATGTTATGCTCCGATACCTCCATGGAGAGCACGGCGGTGTTAAGACTTACCTGCGCGCCGTTTTGAACGGCGTTTTCGGCATAGGCTATGGTGAGTCCGTAAGGGCAAACACAGCCTGCGCTCGGATTATACATTGCGAATTTTGTCTCCGGTGTGAGGTTCGGCTCGCGGCGCATAAGCTCCTTGCCCGAGATTATCTCGGTGTCCTCTATGCCGTCGTGATGCTTCCTCCAAAAAGCATACAGACCGATAAGCGGCTTCAGCGCGGCGTTGCGGAAAAGCACATATTGACCTACCTGCTTAAACGGAACGTCAAGCTCGCGGCAAACGTCTGCATACATATGGTTTGCGCGGCGAATGTACTTGTGCTTGAGCGAGCCTTTGCCGAGGTCGATTCCGGGGTGCACCTCGCCGTCGTTGCGTCCCGACGCCTGAAGTGCAAGGTCTGCCTCCTTGTCTACAAGTAAAACGTCAAGCTTCCACTTGGTCAGCTCTCTTGCTATCGAAGCACCTGAAATGCCGCCGCCGATAACAAGCACGTCGGGTGTTCTGCCCTCGAGGAAATCATCCTTGAGAGACGGCAGACGCGTCGGAGCGGGCTGCTCGCCCGTGTAAACAATATCGTTGACAATATGCGTTGTGCTGAATTTTTTTGCCGCCGCTTGGCAAGCCGCGACGATTGCGCCCCAATCGGAGCTTTTGCCTCGAACGAAAATCGAGCCGTTCTCCTCCGAAGCACTGAATTTTCCGCCGAAAGTCTTTTTCAATTTTTTGTTAATTGATGATATGTTCATAACTTCAAGCCTCTTTTAATCAGCCTTGCAGTCGGTCACGCGCCCGACTGTGCATAAAAAATATGTCGGTTAACTGACCGACTCATAAGCAAAGTATAATTCCGCAAGAAGCGTTTGTCAATACTTTTAACTAAAAAAATCACTCTTATGTATTTTTTTTGTGAATATTGTTTTGTAGACATTGCCGATTGTTCGTGTTATACTTTAAGAAATTTTGCAGGAGGGTATTATGGCAGCTCAAAGACCCGAAAATATAAACGAAATCATACTTGATACTGCTGAGGAGCTTTTAAAGGTAAATTCCTTTTCGGAGGTGACTCTCGCGAAAATAGCCGAAAAGGCGAATATTTCGAAGGGCACGCTGTATTACTATTATAAAAGCAAAAACGAAATTCTTTTTGCCGTTACCGACCGCTATCTTTCGCGCCAATGGGACGAGCTGATACAATGGACGGAAAACAAGGAAAAGGATACCTCGCCGCACCGTCTTGTAAATTATGTAATCGAGAGAAATATAGCCTATGCCGGGCTCAGGCTTCACCTCTTTGACGCGGCATTGCTCGGCGACGAGGAAATCAGAGCTAAGCTGATTCATCGCTATGATGAATTCCAAAAGCTCATTTCGGCAAAAATCGCCGAGAGAACAGACGTTGTTTCGGCCGACTATTTCACTTGGCTTATTTTGATGGTTTCCGATGGTATTATTATTCAAAACAGCCTTAAAAACGAGTCCTTCGATACTCGGAAATTTCTTGAGAACAGCACCGAATACATTAAAAAAATCGAGAATATGCATAAGCCGCAATAAACAAAAGCCTCCGTCTTATTAACGGAGGCTTTTTACTGCCGTAAAAGCAGAAAAGGGAAACGAAAAAAATTATACTTTGTGTTTTTTCTTTTTGCGCAAGGCTACTGTGACGCCTGTTACGCCGCCGCTGACAAACAGCAGGGAAATCCATAAAGCGAGGTCGCTTGCATTGCCGGTTCGGGGAGACTTCGGATTGCCCGGCAGCTTAGCCGTTACGGTGTCGGCTTTTTTAATTTCGTTTATACCGTCTTTGTCGCTGTAATATTTATCACAGCCGCCGCAGTACCAATACTCGATATTGCCCTCGGCATCCTCGGTTGCCGCCTTTGCATCGATGTGCTTTAAGTCGGTGTGGTTGTTTAAATCAGTCTTTCCGTAAGCCTTGCCGCAGTATTCGCATACCGCTTTTTCGGCGCAGGTTGCATTTCCGCCCGAGCAAGCCATTGTTTCAACACCTTTGCAGCCGTCCACCGTGCACCGACGGGTGTGCGTGCCGTCGCCGTTTGATGCCCATTCACCGAAGGTGTGCCCGTCGTTTATCGTCACGGTCATTTCCGCGGTGTTGCCTGCCTTATCGGTGACAATGATTTTCTGTTCGCCGTCCGCAGGAGAGAGAGTAAAGCCGCCGTTTTCATCAAGCGTGACCTTTGTGCCGTTTACGGTAACTGTATCTATATACTTCTCGTCAATTGTAACTGTCTGTGATTCGCAGTAGGTCTTGCCGTTTTCAATGCCGCCGATTACAGGCCGGATATTATCGAGCGTTATGCGGTCGGAGCGAAGATATGTTATATTAAGGCTCTCGTCAACAAGCATTGCATAAACAATATATTCTCCGTTAGGCTCTATTAAAAACGGCTCATCATACGCATTGTATACAAGAGAGCCGAGTTCCGTCTCAGAGAGGTCCCGATTTGTCACCAGATAAGAGACAAACACGGTTCCGCTGTTATCGAAAGCGTTTATCGTTACCTCCTGCGTGTCCTTAAAGAACAGACCGAAGGTCAGCTTGTTTAAGAATTCGCGCCATTTATTTGTGCCTATGATAATTTCGCCCGTCGGCTTTTCAATGTCTTTCCATTTCGCTTTAAGCGTTATATTCTCGGCAGGCATGGTCGTGGGAATTTCCGTGTCCCACCCCGTGAAGGTGTAGCCCTCTCTTGTCGGGTCGGCAGGTGCGGTAATTGCCGTGCCATAGTCTTGTGTAATGGGTGCGATTTCACTGCCGCCTGCCGTATCAAAGGTAATTGTATATTTATTCGTGTTCCACACGGGATAGAGGGTCAGCGCCGCATTGGTGGTATAGCCGCCGCCGAAAGCATAGACCTTTTCGCCGCCGTCAACGGTCGCCCAGCCTACTTGCGTGTACCCCGTGCGAGTGAACAAAGCGCCTCGCAGCGTGAGAGCATCGTTATAGAACTTAATATCTGTGACCGCATTGCCCGAGCCGTTTGTGCCGGGCTGATAGGTCACATCCCAAGCGCCCGTGATACGCACATAGGTCTTGTCGGAAAGCTGCCGGAAGATAGCGTTGAACCGCTCTCTGAGTGCGTTGTACAGCGCGGCAAACTCTTCATTTGTCAGCGTGTTGTCATCCGCCAGATAGCGCTGATACAGTTCTTGCATTTCAGCGGAAAGCTGCGGAATAACAGCTTCTGCGGCATCCTGTGCCGAAGAGCCCGTGAACAGCCGCGCACCGTCTCCCATTTGCAGATAGCCGATATCTTGATCCCGCAGCGTAATGGCCTGCGGATCGCCCGTTACGGTAAGCGAGCCGCTGTCTACGGTAAGATAGTACGCCGTGAGCCCGTCCGTCATGGTGACGCTGCCACCGCCATACTGGGTGTATTGGCTGAGCGTCAGTGCGCCGTTCAGCGTCAGCGAGCCGTTGCCGAGAATGGAAAGGGTGTTCCTGCTCTTGCTAATTCCGTTCAGGCTTTCGACGGTATTCTTTCCGTCCGCCGTGATAAAGAGCGGGTTGCTCTTTCCGATATACTTTTCGCTCAAGCGCACAGAGGTCAGGTCGGCATTCTTGAGCTTCAGATTCGGGAAAACACAACCGTATCTTTCAAGCCTGCCGGTCGAATAAATTTCCAAAATATCCTTGCCTGTCAGATCCACTGAATCACTAAGTGTACTAAAGTTCTTGCCCTTAGGCAGAACAAAGGACGCAGTTCCGTCGCCGAAAATATCGGTATAATTGTCCGGCGTGACCTCCACCTCGCCGTCGCCCCGATCCAAAAACAGACCGAAGCCGCCCCATAAAGCGGTAAGTGCCGAAACATCTGCGGGAACGGTATCGCCGGGCTTGTAGAAGTTTGAATTTTCGTCTACCCACCATAGCTGCGCATCTGCCGAAATGCCGTCCGGGCGGGGCAGTCCCTCGGCAGAGGGTGCAGTGAAGCTCTCGCCCTTTTTCACGATAATGTTGATCCAGATCTGCTGCTCGCCGGGCATAAATTCACGCGTCCGCAACTCGACCACCTTCAGGCTGTCAGCGGCAAGATCTGTCGGCAGCTCAAGGACGGGGCGGAATCCGAGGTAGGAATAGTTGTCTGCTGCATTGCTTTTGTCGCAAAAGTAATGCGAAGTGTACCCACGGACGGAACGATACTGCCCATTACCGTCTTTTGTCCATATGTCCTGCCCCCAGGAAGCTATCAGGCTCCAATTTTTGATATAAGCAGTTGATTTGCCTAAAATCGCATCCCACTCATTGTTGGAAGGGTCGCCGCTTCCGCCGTAGCCGCCGTTACCGGCGTTTCCCGCGGACGGTGCGCGCAGGGTATAGTCGATGCTGCCGCTTGTGTAGGTCTTGCCGTAGATCATTTCTTTTTCGTTCAGCTCGCTCCAGCTTGTTGCGTTGGCTGCATTGCAGTCGGCAATAAACAGGCTGTGCTCGTAGGATGTGGTATCTGTGTCGGTTTCATCTTTCAGTGCATAGGCATCCACTGTGCCTACATAGGTGAACGGCACATAGTGCATTGTTTTGTCCGGCAGAACATCGTTTGCCGTGCCGGGAATACCCAGCGACGACAAGTCAAAGTAGTATCTGTCGCCGGCGGTGAGAGTGAACTGCTCGTTTACTTTATTTTTTACCGTAAACGAAATATTCCGGAATTCGCCGGCATAGTCGGTTTTATAGTCTCCGTTACACTGTTCGCTGAACAGTTTCAGGGTATAGCTGCCGTCTGCAAGGTCGGACGGAACGGTGATGTTTGCCGTGCCGCTTTGACTTTGGTTATTATGTGCGACGTGTCCGTAATAGAGGATATTGCCGGCGCTGTCCGCAATCATGGCGGAGATATATTCGTTTTCGCCGATATTTATTGCGCCGAAGTATTCGACGGACAGGCTTTCACCCGCCTTCAAATTTGTTTTAGCGGCAGAAGCATATATTTTGCGGCTGCTGTCCTTGATTGTCAACTTCCATTCATTGCCGGTGTACTCAGGAACTGCTTTGAATCCGTCGGGCTTTCCGCCCACAGCAGCAGAGGCAAATAGTACAGAGCTCGAATTTAAGTTAAAAGCGGGACGAACACCCCATATATTGCTGATATCTATCCCATCGCGGTCGATATTACCATAACCATCCACAGAGGCAACATCGAGATCCTTTGCACCCGGGGAGCGCAGCCACCAAAAGTTTGACGCCCATTTTGGATGCTCGGGATCCACGACACGCAAATCGTTGTTTACCGCATTAGCCTCTTTTGAGGAAAGCGGCCAAAAAACAGCATTGCTTACCGCAGGACCCGCTACACCGTCGGTATTTTCCTCATCGTAGTTTCCGCTTGCAAGGGTCCGTTTTTCAACAGCATCGGTTTCTTTCGCCGTCAGCTTATCCGCAAGCGCGTCTATTGCCTCTTTCAACGCGCTGTCCGCATAAGCGTTGCTCGCACCGAACTTTGACAACCCCATGTTATTTGCCGCAAGCAGGGTAATATCCCCTTGTGCGCTTGTAACACCGTTTCCGTCATAACCGATAACTCGCCATGCGGCAGGCTTATTTTCTTGATTTTGCCCGAAATACACGATAGGTGCGCTAGCCCTGTTTACAGTTTTATTCAGTGCGTCTGTGCCGAGCTGTATCGTCTTTTGCAAACGCAAGCTCAGTGTGCTTTCCTTCTGAATATTGTAATCTGCCAGCGTGCGCCCGTTCTCAAGCTCTTTTTCGCCGAAAAACAGTCTTTGCGCATCGGGAGAAAAGCCCGTTTTATCCCGAATTTTCTCCTTGACCTCGTCAATGCTGTCGCCCGACACAACTTCGAGCGTTAAATTTGCCTGACCGACAATTTTCAAGTCAATGTAAATCTCAATTGCGCTTGCCATCATCGGCACAAAGCTCATCATCATACAAAAGGCGAGCAGGATGCTAAGTATTCGTTTTTTCATATTCTATTACCTCCGTTTTCGTGTAGGTCGGCTCAGTCAAGAGCAGTTATTGTAATAGTACCTCTGAAGCCACCGAGATAAGTATTGTATGCCGAATTTT
>OIEF01000119.1_pt1 | contig 33424 bp, 24 predicted proteins | sample 1581721 | NCBI WGS metagenome assembly OIEF01 (sample SAMN01760908, study PRJEB22395) | human gut metagenome
ATGGCCATCGTGGAAGCCGGCACCGAAGGCTGTGTGACCCTGCAGGCCGACAGCGCCGTTGGTTCTGCCGTGGTTGCCGTGCAAGTTCATAAGGAGTAAATACCCATGTCCATTTCAGAGAAAAACCCCAAGCTGGCCAAGCTGGCCGGGCAGTTCATCAAATTCTATGCCTTTTCCATGCTGGTCACCCTGCTGCAGTACCTGCTGCTCACCTTTCTGCCGGGGCTGTTCTACGCCCACACCGACTGGTGCAGCATCCCCTGCCAGCTCATCCACCTGAACCTTGGCCCGGTGGACACCTATGTGTTCAACTACCCGGTCACCGGGGACGCCACCGGCGGCATGGGCTACTTTGCCGCCTTTGCCATCACCCTGTTCCTGGCGCAGTGCGTCAACTTCCCCATGCAGCGCAACATCACCTTCAAGTCCAAGGGCAACATCTGGTATCAGATCCTGTGGTACGTCATCGCCTTTGTGCTCATCACCATCGTGTGCAGCTTTTTGATGGGCATTTATGTGCCGCTGTGTAAGCAATTCTTCCCGCCCGCGCTGTACAACGTTCTCATTACCGTCATCAACGGCGGTGTGCAGATGGTGATTTATTTCCCAATCTATAAGATCATCTTCCCGGAGGGTGAGCAGAAGAAAAATTAAAGGCAATACCGCACAATTCTAAGTGCCGATACGGCGAGCGAGGCACGGCAGCTGCTAAGCCAAAAGCGCAGATAATACTTTGTGTATTATCGAGCACTTTGTCAATGCAGCTGCCGTGCCGCAGCCGCCGGAGCGGTGCTTAAGCCGTCAGGCGGGAATTGTGCGGTATTGCCTTAGAAAAGCAGAGCATGAGGCGTACCCCGGATTTGCAGAAAGAGGAACCGTCCATATCTTCGCCGCCAATAGATTTAATAGCCTGTGCTTTGGCCGATTTTAGAGGGTAAAGCACTATACAGAAAAAGGGCTTCCGCCGACAGATGCGGAAGCCCTTTTTGAGAAGGAGAATAGTGAATATCAGTTTTTCATTTCGGCGCGAATCTTATCGTTGGCCTCCTCGACCTTCATGCGGGAGAGGATAAAGGTAATGATAGCGTCCAGCACAAAGGGAATCACGAGGTACATAAGTTTCAGCATATTGATGCAGGAATCCGGCTGTACGGCCAGCGCCTTATCGTAGTTGCTGAACGCCAGCAGCCAGCCGGTGATGGCGGTGCCGAGACCGCCGCCCAGCTTGACACCGAGCGAGGTGCAGGAGTACATCGTGCCGTCCACGCGCTTGTGCTTCGTCAGCCAAGTGTACTCGGAGCAGGAGGCGATAACGGCATTCATATCGCCCTGCCACGGGCCCTGACCCAGTGCAGCGATGGCCGTGAAGAGCAGCATCATCTTGACATCGCCGGAACCCGTATAACCAGCCACAGCAACCAGCGCACGGGCTACGGTAGCAAGGACATAGCTGCCGACGTTCAGCTTGTACATACCGTGCATCTTGGCAACGAGGGTCGGGGTAAAGACCAGTGCGATGATCAAAGGAATGTTGATGGCCCAGGAGAACACGCCGAACAGGTTCTTGTCGCCAAGGATATGAGCAGTGTAGTAGGTACCCATGCTGATCATGGCACCATAGATCTGCTGCAAAATGTAGGTGACGCAGATCATCAGGTAGTATTTGTTGGAGACCAGCAGCTTGGCAGCTTCGACAAGACCGTACTTCTCGTCTTTCTCGATTTCGGCTTTATCCGTGGTATCGACAAACTCTTCCTCCGGCAACTCCTTGACGGAGAAAACAGAGAGCGTGTTGACGATCAGACCGATAATGGCATAGACGATAGCCACGGTGCGCCATGCTTCGGCAGTGTCGCCCAGTGCAGAGACAGCCAGCAGCGTGAAAGACTGAATGGCAAGGCTGGTGGCGAATGCGAACATGAAGCGGTAGGAACCCATCTCGACGCGCTCGGCGCTGTTCTTGGTGACAAGGGAAGTCAAGGCAGAATAGGCGATGTTGTTGGCCGTGTAGAACACAGCGTTCAGCAGGGAATAACAGATAAAGAACCATGCGTACTTGGCAAACTCGCTCATGCCCATGGGGATGGCGAAGATGCCGACCAGTGTGATGGCGCAGCCGATGTAGCCGTAGAGCATCCACGGGCGAGCCTTGCCCAGCTTGGAGTGCGTCTTGTCAATCATCGAGCCAAAGAAGATGTCGGTAATGCCGTCAAACAGCTTGGACACAGCAATCAGCGTGCCGACGATGCCGGGATTCAGGCCGACAGTGTCGGTCAGGTAGATCATAACGAACGAGGAGAGAAACGCATAGACCACGTTGCCCGCAACATCGCCGGAGCCGTATCCGATCTTGTTATACCATTTTAAATAGCGTCTTTCCGTGTTTTCAGACATGAGATTTTCTCCATTCTTTTGTGTAGGGGTTATGCTTTTTCAGGAATCAAACGGATGCTGAAATCGAAGGAAGCGTCGTCAAGGCGGTACTGCTCCGCCAGACGCGGCCCGCAGCTGGCAGAGCCGATGCCGTTCTGTGCATAGTCAAGGCAGAGAACGGTGCTGTCACAGGGCTGCAGCTCATAGTTGTGCGCCTTTTCAGTCAACTCTTCCTGCGTGTAGTGCGAGGCGTTGAAGCAGAACGGCTTTGCACCGACAGCGGTAAGCTTGATGCCAGCGCCATCCAGCTGGACATAATCGCAATCATAGTGACTGCCGTTCTCCTGCGGGCGAATGTAGTCCTCGTGCTGCTGCCAGATGGTGGAACTGAAGTAGTCGTGGCTGGCAGCATGGTGCTTGTCGCAGTAGCTTTCCATCGGACCCATGCCGAAGTAACTGACGCGGGCCATTTCTTTTGGCAGGAACAGGCGCAGGCCAAAGCGCGGCAGTTCGGGGAATACCGTGTTGCGCTCAGCGTGCAGTGCCAGCGTTACTGCACCGCTGTTGGAAACCGTCCAGCAGACATCCAAATCAAGGAATTTCTGCAAGCTGATCGGTGCAATGCCGACTTTGGCGCACAGAGTCACACCGCTGTCCGTCACCTGATATTCGGTGCGGTAGGCGTTGGTCATACAGTGGTCATAGCGGGCAGCCAGCCAATCCAGCTTCAGCTTGCGGTCATTGTCCGTAGGAGCACGCCAGATGTTGAACTCCATTTCCTTGTCCAACAGGACTGCATCCTCGTACTGCATCGCGGCGAACAGACCCGTCAGCTTATTAAAGTTGTAGGTGAAGTTCTTGCCGCGCAGCGTCAAATGGCGGTCCGTCTCCTGAACAGTGATTGTGCTGTTGGAAGGGGCATCGCTCCACATAGCCAAGGTTTTCTGGTTGCGGCTGTCTTCGTTTTCCAGCAGGATTTCATCAAAACCCAGGAAATGATCTTCCGAACGCAAGGACAGGTCTTTATCGCAATGGTAGAAGATTTTCAGGAAACACTTGCCTTTATCGGGAATATGGACGGCCAACGGCAAGGCGTTTTCGCTGTGCGGCGGCAGGGTGAAACCGTCAGGGTAGGGGATGAAGCCGTTGTCGATGACCTCGCCGTCGCAACTTACCTGATAGGTTAGTGCGGCATACTCGGTCAAATCAACAAAGTCCATGTAGTTGTGCAGCGTGAGCATGCCGGATTCCCGGTCGTACTTCACAACACGCGCCGGGCGATAGACGTTCTTGAACTCCAACAGCCCGGTGTGCGGGCGGCGGTCAGGGTAAACCAGACCGTCCATGCAGAAGTTGCCGTCATGCGGCCACTCATTGTGGTCGCCGCCGTAATAATAGATGTCGCGGCCGTCGAGCGCTTTACCTTTATAAATACCGTGGTCGCACCATTCCCACAGGAAACCACCGACCAAGCCGTCATGGCTCTGAATGAACTGGAAGTAATCCTCCAAATCGCCGGGGCCGTTGCCCATGCAGTGGCTGTACTCGCACATGATATAGGGTTTGTCCGGCTCGTTGTCCAGATATTCCTGAATGCTTTCGAGAGAAGGGTACATATTGCTGAACATATCAATGTTCGAGAAATCGTATTTACGGTTCTTGCTGCGGTACTGGGCGCTCTCGTAGTGGGTCAGGCGGCGGGGGTCAAAACTCTTTGTCCATGCCAGCGCTTCTTCGAACGTGCAGCCGTAGGCGCTCTCGTTGCCCATCGACCAGATGATGACGCAGGGACGATTCTTGTCACGCTCCACACAGCGCCGGGTGCGGTCTACGGTGGCCTCGGTGAACTCCGGGTTGTCTGCGATGGGCTTGTTCCAGTTTTCAACGTGGTTAGGCCAGCTTTCGTTGCCCTCGCAATAGTATTCGGACGCACCGTGGCTCTCGTTGTCGGCTTCATCAATGACAAAGAAGCCGTACTGGTCGCAGAGCTGATAGAAGTAAGGCACATCCGGGTAATGGCTGGTGCGGATGGCATTAAAGTTGTGCTTTTTAATCATGAGCAGGTCTTTTTTCGTCTGCTCAAAGCCAACAGCATAGCCGGTGACGGGGTCGGATTCGTGGCGGTTCACACCGTGGACCTTGATGGACTGGCCGTTGACATAAATCTGGTTGTTGGCAACATGAACCTCACGGATGCCCACACGGTCCGTAATAGTCTCGTTGGGCGTGTCCAACACAAGGGTATATAAGTAGGGCTGCTCTGCGTTCCAGAGTGTCGGATCAACAATGGTGATTTCTGCATGATAGGGGAATGCCGCATCATCCGGTGCTTCCACGGGCGTTACGCTGCCGACCATCGTGCCGGCTGCATCGTAGAGGGTGAGGCGGGTGGCAACGGCGGAATCGTAGTAACGCAGGCGGACAGCAACCTCTGCGGTGCTGCCGTGGATGTCGGTGGTGATGAAATAGTCCTCAATGCACTGTTCCGGGCGGTGCAGCAGGTAGACATCACGGAAAATGCCGTTCATGCGGAACATATCCTGATCTTCCATGTAGCTGCCATCGCACCATTTCAGCACGAGGACCGCCAGATGGTTGGTGCCGTCCTGTAAAAACTTCGTTACATCGAACTCGCTTGTGGAATGGGCGACCTGACTGTAGCCGACAAACTGACCGTTGAGCCAGACGTAGAAGCAGGAGGCAACGCCCTCAAAATTCAGAAATGCGCGCGGGGCAGCGGCATCCTTTTGGTAGGTGAAGTCGTAGAGGTAAGCGCCGCAGGGGTTCTCTTTGGGAACATACGGCGGATCAGCGGGAAATGGATAACGGATGTTGGTGTACTGGTGGTGGTCGTAACCGTGGTTCTGCCACACGCTGGGGACCGGGATGCTGTCAAAAGCGGAGGCATCATAGCCGATCTCATAGAAAGCATCCTGCAAGTCATAAATACTGGCGTAGTACCGAAATTTCCAGCTGCCGTTCAAAAGCTGGAAGCGATCCGAGGTCTCGCGGTGCTCGACCAAGGCATCGCTGCGCTGAGATGCCGGAATGTAATAGGCACGATTCGGCATGGTACCCACATGCAGTGTGTGCGGGTCCTCGTAATAGTGCGGAATAATCATCCATTCTCCTCCTGTGATTTATACAGTTCTGCTTGCGTTTCGACTGAAATTATTATACAATTTCTATATACAATAAAACATAAACGGTATTGCACTAAATATGCACAAAATCAATGGCTTTTTGTAAAGTGAAGGCAAAATGGACGAAGTACCTCGCAATATTCACAAAAACAGGAGGGAATTTTTGTGTACATTAACGCTGGATATCTGAACAATTCCCGTACAGATTTCAAAGACAACTCTACGCCGTTGGTAGTGGGCAGCTGCGGCACCTACCGGCTGAAAACGTGCCCTAAACTACCGACCTACTGGCAGAAAGGGCGCAGGGATTACCAGATTTTATATGTGGCAAACGGCAAGACGCATTTCTGGTTTGACGGCAGGGAAGAAATCGTCAGCGCAGGCCATATGGTGCTGTACAAGCCGGAAGAAATTCAAAAATATGTATATTATCTGGAAGATAACCCGGAAGTTTTCTGGATTCACTTCACAGGCAGCGATGTAAAGAACATCCTGGCGTATCACGGCATCTCGCTCGATGAGCATGTGTTCTACTGCGGTGTGCTGCCGGATTACAAGGCGCTGTTCCGCAAAATCATTCAGGAGTTGCAGCTGTGCCGCTATGGGTACGAGGACTATATTGCATCGCTGTTCAACGATATTCTGCTGTTGGTGGACCGCCAACAGCATGAACAGAAAAAAGCCACCGGCAACGTCCAAGAGCAAATTGAACGCGCGGCGGCTTACTTCAACGAGAACTATAACACAAAGATCAGCATAGACGATTATGCGGAATCCCTGCACATCAGCACCAACTGGTTTATACACAATTTCAAACAGTACACAGGTATGTCCCCGGCCCAGTACATCCTCTCCCTGCGCATGGTCAACGCCCAAAGCCTGTTGGAGCGGACGACCTACAACATCAAGGAAATTTCCGAAATCGTAGGGTATGAGAACCCACTGTATTTCAGCAGGGTGTTTAAGAAAGAGATAGGGAAGTCACCAGCGCAGTATAGGAAAGAAATGATCCCTACTGAGGCAGTATAAGGCGCGACAGATAGTAGTTTCTAAGGCAACACCGCGCAATGCCATAAAAGAAAAAACGGAGAGCAACCAACCCGTAAACAGCTGGAAGCGCTCCTGAATTTGCTCGCAAGGCAAAAATAAATCAAGCCGTCAGACAGGGTCTGTCAGCGAGGATCAGATTTGCTAATGCAAGCAGGATATTCACTTTTGCAGTTCGTTTTTGCAAGCCTCTATATCGTGTCTTTCGGTATCGAAGCTGGAGTTTCAGAACCGCAAAGACATGTTCGATTTTGGCACGAACCGAGGATTTTTCACGCTCGCGCCGCTTGATCTGTGCTTGAGAACGGGCAGAGTTATGCTCTTAAATAAAAGCGGCAAATGCCACGCTGGTCAGGGCGTTGCTCCAACGGTGTACCGGCAATTTGCGCAATATCCGCAAAACTCAAAACCAGCGTTTCTTCATTACGCCCTTGTATGTATGCCCAAAGCGCATCATATTTGCTCATGTGTCCGTTCCCCTTATCGGTTTCTGAAATTCAATGCTGCCACGAAACAGCCGAATGCGCCCTTTACGCTTCAGCATATTCGCTCGGCGTTTTCCCATAAAAATCTTTGAATTTTCGCGAGAAGAAGTAGGGGTCATCAAAGCCTACGGCGGCAGCTACTTCCTTGACATAGACCTGCTTATTACTGCGGATCATCTCACCGGCGCGTTTCATGCGCACCTCGTTGATATACTGGAACAGACCGGTGCCGGTCTCTTTGGAGAACAGGCGACTTAGATATTCCCGATTCAGCCCTACATAGTCGGCAATGCCGTCCAGCGTCAGCTTGTCCATATAATGCGCGTTTACATAGATGATGACGGCCTGCACCTCTTTTTTGAATTTGCTCAAGGCAATTTTGCTAAGTCCCATGCGTTCCTGCAAAATCAAGCAGAGCAGTTGTTCGAGAGCCTCCGCGGTGGGGGCTTTTTCTATTTCCTTAAAGGTTTGCTCCAGTGTCTCCTGCGGAATCATATTCTCGCCGGGACGCTCCAGCAACAGATGGCAGGCTTCACGGACGCGCTGCGGCGGCATACAGAGTGCCGCACAATTCTGGAAGAATGTGTGAACGGCAATCTGCATCTGTAATTCATCGGCATTTTGCACTGCTGCTGCGGTGGCCTTGGACAGTTCTGCCTGAGAGACATGGAAGGGTTGGGCGGTAACTGTGTGTGCCGTTGCCTTTATGGGAGCACTGCACCCTACATAAAAGGCGAGCGCCTTAGAATCCTCACACAGCTGGTAGCCCTGGCGGAGTTCAGCCAGTGAAATAGGCTTGTCGTGGTAGATGATGACCGGCGCATCCAGAAAATATGTTGTGACCTGCCGTTGCAAGCGGGCAAGTTTCTTATCCAGAGTACGCCCGGAGGCTACAAGGCTTTCATTGCTGATCAACCCGCAGATTTCATCCTCATGGGTGTGCAGAAATACTTTGCCACTGATTTCATCGAAAACCTCGGTAATTAAGTCGGTCACAGCATCCAGCGCGGGCATAGGATGAGTTTTTGCGGGAATTAAAGTGACGGTAAACAGCCGGATAGGAAAGGACAGCGGTTCCGGCAGCATGGAAAACGGATTAGAAGCAGGGGAGGGTTCAGCAGTGGACGTTACCCATTGGGCGCAGTGAATCAGGGCATTCTCCTTTTTCTGCGCTTCAATGGCAAAGGATCGGTGGTCCTCCTCCGTCTGGCGCTGCTGCTGGACACGAAGCAAATCGGCCATCTTTTCCAGATGCTCACCGATGCTTTCCCCGTTCATATTGATTTTCAGAAAGTAGTCATAAGCGCCGTCCGTCAGAGCCGCGCGCACGGAATCGAAATCGGAATAGCTGCTCAATACCAGAATCGGACCGGTAAAGCTGCGCTTTTTCAATTCATGAATGAGCGCAAGCCCATCCATGCCGGGCATTTTCAAGTCCGTGATAACCGCATCAATGTGCTGTGTCTCTACAATGTGCAGCGCTTCCTGCCCATTACTGGCTGTTGCCGCCAGCAGGAATCCGTTCTTGCCCCACTCCACAGCGGACTGGAAAGCAACCTTAATCAGTGGCTCGTCGTCTACAAGCAATAAATTATACATTGTGTTACCTCAACGAATGGCTTCATTTGGAATACGGAGAATACATTGTGTGCCGGTGCCGGGGGCACTTTCAATCGTAAGGCCGTATTCATTTCCGTAGTGCAGACGCATACGCTCATCTACATTGCTCAATCCGATGCCGGAGAAGCGCTCAGAATTTTTCTCCTTGATGGCACTGGGGTCAAAACCGCAGCCGGTATCGGAGATATGAATGGTAAGCAAATTCTCGCTCACGGTGGCACGGACGGTGATGGTGACAAAATCATCTTCATCCGCCGTGCCGTGCAGGATGGAGTTCTCTACAAGCGGCTGCAAAATAAAGCGCGGCACAGTCCAGTATCCGGCAGCATCTTCAATTTGATATTCCATCTCAAAGCGCCCTGCGTAGCGCAGCTGCTGGATGTCGCAGTAGTTCTTCAGGTTGCGCAGCTCATCGTCAAACGGAATCAGTTCATCCTTTTTAATAAGGGTGCTTTGCAGCAGGGAAGAGAGGGCATCAATGCCGTGGCTGACCGGGGTGACGTGATTAAGTGTGGCAATCCACTTTAAGGTGTTCAGGGTATTGAACAGGAAGTGCGGGTTGATTTGATATTGCAGGGTCTGCAATTCCAACTCGCGCATTTTGCGCTGATCATCGCTCCAGCGCTGCGCCAGCAGACCAATTTCGTTGACCATGTTGTCGATGGTGCGCGCCAGAAATCCGAGCTCGTCGGGGCTGGGATCATTGATTTTCAGCCCGATTTCATCATCGCTTTTCGCATTGCAGGCGGCAACCATATTATCAATAGGGTGCATGACGCTGCGGTAGACAAGCAGTGTCAGGAACAAGCTGACAACGACCAGCACTGCGGCCAGCGCGATGAGCATCATATTGATGGTTCTTGTGCCGTTGGTAATGTAGGCCTGCGGAATCGTGGCCGCCAGATATACATTATAGGTGGTGTTGTATTTGAAAATCGTCAGCGTATCTACGCCGTTCAGCTCACATAAAAAGTTGTTTTCACCCGCCTGCCGAAGCGCCGTGATCTGCTGGAAAATCGGGTCATCGGCCAAATCTTCTCCCAGCAGTTCCGCGTTCTGAGAAGATACCACATTGCCGGCAGCATCAATCAGCAGGAAGTTGGACCCCTCGCCAAAGGAAACATCGGTAAATATGTAGCGACTCAGCTGGGATTCGTCAATGTACAGCATGATATACCCCAGCGGCGTGCTGGTGTGGTGCATATCATAGATTTTACGGCCAATGGCAATTTTATCGTTGGCGCGGTAAGTGTGGATGTATTGCAGACTATCCTGTGGAGAAGCGGCTTCAATATTATCCAGCAATTCATTAAAACGCTGGGGTGTAATATCGTCATAGCCCAAATCGTAGAGGACTGTGCGGTCATTGGAAACGACGCGGATATTTTTAAGGTGTGTGCTCTGAAAAGGAATTGTGACGATCATTTCACCAATACCGTTCACAATATCACTCGTAAGGGGGTGCCCATTATTGACAGATGCGACACCATTCTGTACAGTATCAGATACGGAGATGGAACCTATGTAGTCGCTATAAATGCCAAGCTGGGTAGACATATTATTATTGAGTAGTTCGATAGATTGTAAGGCAGCCTGTTTGACCTTTTCGTTCATGGATTGGGTGTATGCATGGTAAGAAAAAATACCAATCGTGATGACGGGAACAAGAGAAATAATCAAAAATGTCACAAACAGACGGGTGCGAAGTTTGATTCGTCGCAACACATTGGGGAAAAACTCACGCGTTTTTTGTGCATTTAGTGACATATATAGGCCTCCGTTTGTGCAAAGTGACTACAATCTATCCATACATTACCTGAATTATAAGGGCAACGACAGAAAAAGTCAATAAAATCCATCTTTAAGTAAAGGGAATACATTTATCAAATCCGGCTTGCCCGATATAATAAGAGTGCAATCAGGGAACGACAGATGAGCCGCATCCCAAACAAAGAAGGAATAATTTTTAGGAGGAAAACCATGAAAAAAGCAATCAGCATGATGCTTGCCACTGCAATGGCAGCTACCTGTCTGGCAGGCTGCGGCAGCGCAGCATCTTCCAGCGCAGCAGCATCCAGTGAGGCCGCTTCTTCCGAAGCAACGTCCGCCGCTACCAGCGAAGCCTCTACCGGTGAGAAGGCCTTTGAGAACAATGAACTGAACATCGCGGTGTTCGAGGGCGGCTACGGTTCCGCGTACTGGGACGAAATCATCAAACGCTTTGAGGCCGCTTATCCCGGCGTTACTGTCAATATGCAGATCAGCCCGAAGATCGGCGACATCATCCGCCCGCAGATCGTGGCAGGCAATGTTCCCGACTTCATCTCGATGAACGACAACGACTCCACCGGCCTGATTTCCTCCATGGTCAAGGAGCATGCGCTGATGGATCTGTCCGATGTCTTTGAAGAGGGCGGCATTGATGATGACACCCCGCTGAAGGATCAGGTTATCGATGGTCTGCTGGATTCCGCCAAGTGCTCTCCTTACGGCGACGGCAAGATCTACATTGCCCCGTTTGATGCCAGCCCGATGGGTCTGGTTTACAACAAGACCCTGTTCGAAGAGAACGGCTGGGAAACGCCTGTGACCTGGGATGACTTCTTTGAACTGGGCGACAAGGCCAAGGAAAAGGGTATCGCGCTGTTTACCTATCAGGGCATCTACCCCGGCTACCTCGAAAGCATGCTGTGGCCCGCGCTGGCATCTGCCACCGGCATCGACAACATGAAGGCAATCGCCTCCTACACGCCCGGCTCCCTCAGCTCTGATGAGGCCCTCAAGGTCTTCCAGAACATGGCAAAGATCGGCACCGATGGCTACCTGATGGATGGCACCGTTGCTCTGAACCATACCCAGAGCCAGACTGACATGATGATGAACAAGGCTCTGTTCATTCCCAACGGCAACTGGATGGAAGGCGAAATGGCCGATGCTCCCCGTGCTGACGGCTTTGAGTTTGGTCTGACCTGCGCACCCGTTCTGGATGACGGCGAGACCCGCTATGTTATGAGCTCCGTTGAGCAGTTTGAGATTCCTGCCAACGCCAAGAACCCCGAACTGGCAAAAGAGTTCCTGCGCTTCCTGTACACTGAGGATTCCGTTAAGCTGTTCGCAGAAAAAGCCAACGGCATCTACGCTCTGAAGAAGGCCAACGAGATGGTCAAGGGCATCGTTACCGATGGTGTCTACAACATGAACGACATCTATCAGGAAGGCACGTTCATGGTCTTCGGTTGGGATGCAATGCCCGACACCAGCAAGGTCGTTATCGCTGATTCCGTCTTCAATGTTGCCAGTGACGTTATGAATGGTGACATGACTGCCGAGCAGTGGCGTGACGGCATCGAGGCTGCTTTCGAGGAGATTGCTGCTTCCAAGTAAGCTGAATTGCTGAATTTCCACTGACCAAAGTAAGATTGACCCTGCCGAGTAAACGCCATGCGAACTTGGCAGGGTTCTTTTTAAGGGGGAAACTTGTTTGAAAAACCGCCAAAATCGCCAAAAAAAGGCGCAGCCACTTCCCGTACTGTTTATCTGCATCAGCGTTCTGCCTGCCGTGATCCTAACTCTTATGTTCACGATCTGGCCTACGGTGCAGGCATTATATCTTTCTTTTACCAATGCGACCTCTCTGGGGCTTAACAACAAATTTGTGGGACTGGATAACTATATCTACATGTTCCACGACAAATCTTTCATTCAAGCACTTAAAAACACAGCAAAGCTGATGGCGGTTGTTCCCGTTATCACAATTTTCTGTAGTCTGGTGCTGGCATTCGTTTTGAACCAGTGCAAGCTGAAAGAAATGGTCTTGTATCGCACGCTTTTCTATTTCCCGAACATCGTTTCTCTGACCGTTGTAGGTATTATATGGAGTTTTGTGTTCCACCCGAATGTGGGCATCGTCAATAAGATTCTCGGTGCTGTCGGGCTGGAGAGCTTGCAGCGTTCCTGGCTGGGCGACAGCAAGACTGCGCTTTGGTGCATCGCGTTCACGCTGCTGTGGCAGGCTGCCGGTTACTACATGGTCATGCACATCGCGGCTATGGACGGCATTTCGCCGGAAATCTACGAGTCCGCAACGCTGGACGGTGCCAGCGCATGGCGCAAGCTCATCAGTATTACGATGCCTCTGATGAAAGATATTATCGGCATCACCTTTGTTCTGGCACTTTCCGGCACCATCAACCTGAGTTTTGTACTTTCGCAGGTCATGACTGGCGGCGGTCCTAACGGTGCATCCAGCGTTCTGCTGCAATATATGTACACGCAGGGCTTTGTCAACGGCAACTTTGGCTATGCCATGGCTATCACGGTCTTTACGCTCGCCATCTCCGTGGCGCTGTCCATGCTGTCCCGCAAATTGACCGATGCTTCCGAAGGAGGTCAGTAATATGACACAAAATGAAAAAAGCAAAATCAGAGCAAAGGTCATCAAGTGGGTGACGCGCCTGTTCCTGATTTTGGTTGCCATTATCATGCTGTACCCTCTGGCGTGGAACGTCGTTTCTTCGTTCAAAACCAGTACAGAGTTTCTGACGGACCCCTTTGCATGGCCGCAGGGACTTGCATGGGATAACTACGTCCGCGCTTATGAAAAATCTAACCTTGCTGCCAACATCGGCAACTCGATTTATGTCGTGCTGGAAACGCTGGTCATTATTGTGGTCTGCGTTGTGCCGTGTTCCTACTGCCTTGTGCGGTATAAGTTCCCCGGTGCGAAGCTGATTTTGAACATCTACATGGCGGCCATCTTCATTCAGGCCACTTATATTATGATTCCGCTGTTCTTGCAGATGAACAAGCTGAACCTGCTCAACAGCCTGACGGCGCTGGGTGTACTGTATGCAACGATGCAGTTCCCGTTTGCTATCTTCCTGCTGACCGGCTTCCTACGCAGTATCCCGCGTGATTATGAGGAGGCAGCCATGATCGACGGCTGCGGCCCGTTCCGTATTTTGACGAGCATTATCATTCCCATGTGCAAGCCCGGTATCGTGACGGTCTGCATGATCTCCGCTATGGCAGCATGGAACGAGTACCCGGTGGCTCTCGTTATGGTTACCGATCCGACCAAGGCTACGCTGCCTGTCGGCCTTGCCAACCTGTATGAGATCCAGCGCTACGCTACCGACTGGGGCGCGCTGTTCGCAGCCCTCGTGCTGGCACTGATTCCCACTGTCATCCTCTTCATCGTCGGCCAGAAGCAGCTCGTGCAGGGCTTGAGCGTCGGCGGCGTTAAGGGCTAAACAAAATCGAATAGGTTAGGAGAACCGATATGCTGCCCCCGAAACATTGCAACATCAATTTGACCGGCCCAATACCCCGCTGGGATGAAGCAATTCCACTGGGGAACGGCATACTCGGTTCTCTTTTTTGGGGGCCGATGGAGCACCTGCGCATTTCCGTGGACATTGCCGGACTGTGGCTGCGCCGCCGCCCGGAGGAAAAACTCGATAAAGAATTTACTTATGCAAAACTGGTAGAGCTTGCACGGAAAGGCGATGTGGCAGAAACACGCCGTATCTTTGATACGCCCTATGCCCGCCCGACACCTACAAAAATCCCCGCGGGACACTTGTTCTTGGATGGACTGCCGCAGGGCAGCTATCAGGCAAGCCTTGATTTGGGCACGGCAGTGGCATCCTTTTCCCAAAGCGGCAGAACCATTCTGCGCGCCTGCCTCTGTATGGGGCGGCCTGTGGGTGTACTGATGTTGCCGGAAACATACCGAGATGTAGCCCTTACGGTGGAGCGCCCCTCTTTCGGGAATGGCACGCAGGCAGCCGAAGCGGGCAACAGCGTGTCTCCCGGCAGCTTGCAGCAGCTCGCCCTGCCGGATGCTATCCCCGAAACAGAGGATGGCATGATTGGCTTTTCCCAAAAGGTCGATGATAGAACTGCCTATACGCTGCTCTGTAAAAAATGTGGTGCAACGCTGTATTATACCGCTGTGCAGGCAGAGAGCGTAGAAAAGGCAAGCCGACTGGCGAAACTGGAACTATGTGCAGCGGAAGATATGGGTGCAGAGAAGCTGCTGCAACAGCATAAACGCTGGTGGCAGCAATACTGGGGCAAAAGCAGTTTGCAGCTGCCGGATGAAACACTCGAACAGCTTTGGTACCGCGTCAATTACTTTTTGGCAGCGGGTTCCGAGTCGGGCAATGCCCCGATGCCGCTGCAAGGGGTATGGTGCGCGGATGACGACCGGCTCCCACCGTGGAAAGGTGATTACCACAACGACCTCAACACTCAATTCACCTACTGTCACTATCTGACTGCCAACCACCCGGAGCAGGGAAAGGTGTTTCTTGATTATCTCTGGTCACTGCGTCCGCAGGCGGCAAAGTTTGCCCGTGCATTTTACGGCACAGCAGGGGAGTGTCTGCCCAGTGTCATGGACATTGACGGCGGTGCGCTCGGCGGCTGGCCGATGTATTCTCTGTCACCGACCAATCAAATCTGGCTCTGCCAGATGTTTTATGAATACTACCGCCTGACGGGGGATAAAGAGTTTCTGCGTACCCGCGTGGAGCCTTACTTTACCGCCACGGCAGCCTGCCTGGAAGAACTCCTCCAAGAAGGCCCGGACGGAAAGCTGGTTCTACCGGTCTCGTCCTCACCGGAAATTCACGATGATGAGGCAGCCTCATGGCTGACTCCTAACAGCAACTACGATCTAGCGCTGCTGCACTATCTGTTCCACACTCTGGTACAGATCGAGTACCAGCTTGGCAACCCCCGCGGCTATTGGCATACAATGGAGGCCAAACTTGCTCCGTTGAGCGTAGATACAGAAACCGGGCTGATGCTTTCGCCCAATGAAACCTTGCAGGAAACGCACCGCCATTTTTCTCACGCTATGGCAATCGAACCGCTGTGTATGCTGAGCTATGAAAATCCGCAGGACCGCAGCGTAATAGATGCAACAGTAGATCACCTTGTACACCTCGGTAGTGGGCAGTGGGTAGGGTTTTCCTTCGGTTGGATGGCACTTTTGCAGATTGCCCGCAGCAATGGAAATGGTGCTTTGTATGAGCTGCACCGCTTCGCAGAGCATTTCCTGAGCCGGAACGGATTTCATTTGAACGGCGACTACAAAAACAGCGGTGTCTGTGATTTCCACTATCGCCCCTTTACGCTGGAAGCGGATTTTCTGGCGGCACACGCCGTACAGAAAATGCTGTTGCGTTCCGAAAAGAATCATATCGAGGTTTTACCGGCCTGCCCGCAGGGCTGGAAAAATGAACCTGTTGCATTTCAGAATTTGCGGGCAGAAAATGGTCTGCTGATTTCTTATCAGCGGACAGCAGACGGCAAGCACAGCCTTACCGTAAAAGCAACACAGGACGGAAGCTGGTATCTTTGCAACACGCATTGCTGGGTCACCTTGCAGGCCGGACAAACTCAATCTTACCAATGGACGGAGGAAAACAAGAAATGAATACCAAAGGTCGTGTAACGATTCCCACTGATATGGACGCAGTACCCGAAACCCTTGACCTGCTCAAGCGCTGGGGCGCGGATGCCATCCGCGACTGCGACGGCACCGAATTCCCGCAGGAGCTGAAGGACATCGGAGCCAAGATCTACGCCACCTACTACACCACCCGCAAGGACAACGCTTGGGCTAAGGCAAACCCCGATGAAACGCAGCAGTGCTACATTATGACCCCGTTCTATACTGCTGCGGACGGTGCGCTGACCATCCCCCTGATGACGGGCATCAGCCGCGAGCTGATGAAGGTCAACGACCACGACGACTTTGCCCGCTGGTGGGAAGTCATCGACCGCACGACGGGCGAGCCGTTGGATGCCGCTGCGTGGCATTATGACGCAGCAACCGAGAGCGTTGTCATCGACGCCCCCGCCGCTTACCACGAGTACACGGTCAGCTTCTTGGCGTACCTGATCTGGGATCCCGTGCACATGTACAACTCGGTCATCAATGACTGGAAGGATGTCGAGCACCAGATCCCGTTCGATGTGCGTCAGCCCAAGACCCACGCCTACACAATGCGCCGCCTGCGCGAGTATCTCGAAAGCCACCCCCTATGTCAATGTCGTGCGCTTTACGACCTTCTTCCACCTGTTCACGCTGGTGTTTGACGAGCTGCGCCGCGAGAAGTATGTGGACTGGTACGGCTATTCTGCCTCCGTTTCTCCCTATATTCTGGAACAGTTTGAAAAGGAGATCGGCTATAAGTTTCGCCCCGAGTTTATCATCGATCAGGGCTACTACAACAACCAGTACCGCGTGCCGAGCAAGGAGTACAAGGATTTTCAGGCATTCCAGCGCCGCGAGGTTGCCGGTCTGATGAAGGAAATGACCGACATCGTCCACGCCTACGGCAAGGAAGCGATGATGTTTTTGGGTGACCACTGGATCGGCTGCGAGCCGTTCATGCCGGAATTTCAGAAATCCGGCGTGGATGCCATTGTCGGCAGTGTCGGCAACGGCAGCACCCTGCGCCTGATTTCCGACATCCCCGGCGTCAAGTACACTGAGGGACGATTCCTGCCCTACTTCTTCCCCGATACCTTCCACGAGGGCGGCGACCCTGTGCGCGAGGCCAAGGAGAACTGGGTCACCGCTCGCCGCGCCATCCTGCGCAAGCCCATTGACCGCATCGGCTACGGCGGCTACCTGAAGCTGGCCTGCGAGTTCCCGGAGTTCCTCGACTATGTCGAGAGCGTCTGCAACGAGTTCCGCGAACTGTACGAGAACATCAAGGGTACCACGCCCTACTGCGTCAAGACCGTGGCTGTGCTGAACAGCTGGGGGCAGCAGCGCGCGTGGGGCTGCCACATGGTTCACCATGCGCTGTACCAGAAGCAGAATTACAGCTATGCGGGCGTTATCGAAGCGTTGTCTGGTGCGCCGTTTGATGTGAAGTTTATCAGCTTTGACGACATCAAGGCTGACCCGAAGGTGCTGGACAGCATTGACGTCCTTATCAATGTCGGTGACGGCGACACCGCCCACACCGGCGGCAAGGTTTGGGAGGATCCTGATATTTCCGCTGCCGTCAAGGGCTTTGTCCACCGCGGCGGCGGTCTGATCGGTGTCGGCGAACCGGGCGGTCACCAGTATCAGGGACGCTATTTGCAGCTGTCCGCGCCGCTTGGCGTGGAGAAGGAAACCGGCTTCACCCTGAATTACGACAAGTACAACTGGGATGAACACCGCGACCACTTTATTCTGGCCGACTGCCCCGACCATGATGTGGACTTTGGCGAGGGCAAGAAGAGCATCTTTGCATGGGAAGGCACCGAGATTCTCATTCAGCGCGACAAGGAAGTCCAGATGGCTGCGCATGAGTACGGCAAGGGGCGCGGTGTGTATATCAGCGGTCTGCCGTACAGCTTTGTGAACAACCGCGTGCTGTACCGCGCCATCCTGTGGGCTGCCCACGATGAAGCCGACCTGCACAAGTGGTTCAGCACGAACTACAATGTCGAAGTCCATGCCTACGTTAAGAACGGCAAGTACTGCGTGGTCAACAACACCTACGAACCGCAGGACACGACCGTTTACACCGGCGACGGCAGCTGCTTCGATCTGCATCTGGATACCAATGAGATCAAGTGGTACAGCATTGAGGGGTAATAGAATGAGAACACCCGAAGAACAGATCCGCTATGCAGCCTCTATCACGCCCAGCCCGCGCCAGCTGGCATGGCAGCAGCTTGAATTTTACGCCTTTACTCATTTCGGCATGAATACCTTCACGAACCGCGAGTGGGGCGACGGCACCGAAGACCCGGCGCTGTTCAACCCCGATGCGCTGGATGCCGACCAATGGGTCGCCGCAGTCAAAAGTGCCGGCATGAAGGCGCTGATTCTGACCTGCAAGCACCATGACGGCTTCTGCCTGTGGCCGAGCGCCTACACCGAGCACAGCGTAAAAAACAGCCCATGGAAGAACGGACAGGGCGATGTTGTGCGCGAGGTATCGGATGCCTGTCGGCGCGGTGGTATCAAGTTTGGTGTCTATCTCTCCCCGTGGGATCGTCACGATGCACGCTATGGGCAGGGGAAACCGTATGATGATTATTTCGTTTCCCAGCTGACTGAGCTTGCAACAAACTACGGAGATATTTTCTGCTTCTGGTTTGACGGTGCCTGTGGTGAGGGCAAAAACGGCAAAAAGCAAATTTACGATTGTGAACGCTACTATGCAGTACTGCGCAAATTGCAGCCGAATGCGGTTTTGAATGTCTGCGGTCCCGATGTGCGCTGGTGCGGCAACGAGGCCGGGCATTGCCGGAAAGCAGAGTGGAGCGTGGTTCCCGCAGAGCTGCGGGATGCAGAACGCACGGCATCGAAATCGCAGCAGGCGGATGACGGAGAATTCTCCCGCAAAATTGACTCTCAGGACGAGGACATCGGCAGCAGAGCGGTTATCCGCAATGCAAGAGAACTTGTCTGGTATCCGTCCGAGGTGGATACCTCCATCCGAACAGGTTGGTTTTACCACCCGGAAGAGGACACTGACGTGCGCACGGCAGGCGAATTGCTGGACATCTATCTGGATGCCGTCGGTGCGAATGCCAGCCTGCTGCTGAACATTCCACCCGATACGCATGGCCATATTGCTGCACCGGACTGCGCCAGCCTTACAGAGCTGGGTACTAAAATCCAGCAGATTTTTGCCAGCAACGTAACAGAAAAGGCGAAAATTACGGCAGATTCAGCGATTGCGCAGCATCCCATCACACAGGCTGTGGACGGTATGGCAAATACCTATTGGCAGGCTGCCTACGGACAAGAATCCGATACGATTACTTTGAAGTTCCCGAAGCCGCAGAAGGTTTCCTGTGTTGTACTGGGCGAGCATCTTCCAACGGGACAGCGAATTGAAAGCGGCGAGATTTGGGCAGACGGAAGCAAGGTTGCCGAATTTACGGTAGTTGGACATAAGCGTATCTGCCGTTTTACCCCTGTGAATGTGCAGACGCTTACCATCAAGATTACAGCTTCACGCACGGAGCCAACTCTGCGGCTGCTGGAAGTCTATCAGTGAGGATGTATGGGATGAAAGAAATTTTGACCGCGTGGCATTGGGACGGCTCAGTGTCAGAACCGGCTCCTTACGGAGAGGGGCATATTAACCAGACGTATGCTATTACGGTAACGTCAGAGCAGGGTGCAAAACGCTATATCCTGCAAAAAATCAATACCAATACATTCAAAGACCCGGCCGGTTTGATGGAAAACGTCTGCGGTGTTACAGATTTTTTGCGCGAAAAGGCTAAGCAGCGCGGGGCTGACCCGGCGCGTGCTACGCTCCATGTGGTGCCTACCAAAGAGGAAAAGCCCTATTATCAGGCTACTGATGGTAGCTGCTGGCGTATCTATGAATTTGTAGAGAACACTGTCTGTTTGCAGCAGGTGCAGTCTGCCGAGGATTTTTACCAGAGCGCTATAGCATTCGGTAACTTCCAACATCAGCTGGCTGAGTATCCGGCTCATACCCTGAATGAGACGATTCCGCACTTTCATGACACGCCCAAGCGCTTCGCCGATTTCCAGCGCGCCGTGGCTGAGGACCGCATGGGTCGTGCCGCACAGGTGCAGCGCGAAATTGAGTTTGTCCGCGCCCGCGAAGCAGAGTATCACGTTATGGTGGACCTGCTAGCGGCGGGTAAACTGCCGCTGCGCGTCACTCACAACGACACCAAGCTGAACAACATCCTGTTCGACAAAACGACCGGCGAGGGTCTTTGCGTCATCGACCTTGATACGGTCATGCCGGGCCTTGCTGCCAATGATTTTGGGGATTCAATCCGCTTCGGTGCCAACCACTGCGCCGAGGACGAAGCTGACCTCTCGAAAGTCAATTTCAGCATGGAACTGTTTGAAATTTACACCAAGGGCTTCTTGCAGGCAGCAGGGGAAGCGTTCACCCCGCTGGAAAAGCAGACCCTGCCTTGGGGTGCCAAGTTGATGACGATGGAGTGCGGTATGCGTTTCCTCGCTGATTATCTCGAGGGGGACCACTACTTCCACATCAACTATGAAACCCAAAACCTCAACCGCGCCCGCACCCAGTTCAAGTTGACTGCCGATATGGAACGGAACTGGGATGCCATGCAAAAAGTAATTGAAAAATACAAGTAAAGGACAAAATCCACTTTAGGAGGTACAAACTGTGCAAATCGAAGAAATCAAAGACCAAATCTGCGATGTCTGCCATAAAATGTGGCAGCTTGGCTGGGTCGCTGCCAATGATGGCAATGTCTCAGTTCGGTTGGAGGACGGAACTTTCCTTGCAACGCCTACGGGCATGAGCAAGAGCTTCATCACGCCGGACAAGCTGCTGCGCATTGATGCAAAGGGCAATGTGCTGGAAGGTGCAGAGGGCCTGCGCCCGTCCAGCGAAATCAAAATGCACCTGCGCTGCTACGAAAAGCGCGCCGATGTAAATGCTGTTGTCCATGCCCATCCGCCGGCAGCCACCGGCTTTGCCGTGGCACATCGCCCGATGGATATGTACAACATGATTGAGGATGTGGCAGCCATCGGCGCTGTGCCGCTGACTCCGTATGGAACCCCCAGCACGACGGAGGTGCCGGACGCAATCGAGCCGTATCTCAACGACCACGATGTTATGCTGCTGGAAAACCACGGTGCGCTGACGGTGGGCAGCGATGTCATCACCGCCTATTACCGCATGGAGAGTCTGGAACTGTGGGCAAAAATCACGATCAACGCAATCATTCTCGGCGGCAGCTACGATATTGACCGCAAGAATATTGATAAGCTCATCAATCTCCGCTCCTACTACAAAATTACCGGCAAACACCCCGGCTTTCGCAAATTTGAGCGACGCGAAAAAGGTGAGCCGACGGACAAATAAGGAGACCCCGTATGCTGAAGAACATTCCGCCTATCCTTAGCCCGGAACTTCTGAAAGTCCTCTGTGAGATGGGTCATGGCGACGAAATTATTCTCGCAGACGGAAATTTCCCGGCTGAAAGCATCGGCAAAGATGCCATTGTGATTCGTGCAGACGGGCACGGAACCGTAGAACTGCTGGAGGCCATCCTGCAATTTCTGCCGTTGGATCAGTATGTGGAAAAGCCTGTCGCGCTGATGAAAGTGGTTGATGGCGATCCGTGCAAGCCGACTATCTGGGATAGCTATAAACAGAAGTTGAACGAGAGCGGCAATGACCCGGCTAAAATTGAAATGGTGGAGCGCTTTGCGTTTTATGAGCGCGCACATCATGCCTATGCGATTATCGCCACCGGGGAAAGCGCAATCTATGCCAACGTACTTTTGAAGAAGGGCGTGGTGCAATGAGTAACACAGCAACTGTGCTGGCCTTCGACTTTGGCGCTTCCAGCGGACGTGCAATTCGAGCCGTGTACGATGGCCAAAACCTCACCTACGCGGAAATCCACCGCTTTGAAAATGTCCCCATCGAAAAGGACGGCCATCTATGCTGGGATGTGGAAACACTGCTGAAGGAGATCCACACAGCCATTCAAAAGGCGGGTACATTTGACAGCTTAGGATTTGATACATGGGGCGTGGATTTCGGCTTACTGGATGCGGACGGCCATCTGCTGGCAAACCCTGTTCATTACCGCGATGCCCGAACGAATGGCAAACCGGAACAGGCCGCTGCCCGTATGCCTGCAGAAGAATTGTATGCCCATACCGGCAATCAAATCATGGCAATCAATACTTTGTTCCAGCTGCTGGCTCTGCGTGAGCAGGATCCGGAACTGCTGCAAAAGGCCGAGCATATTCTTTTTATGCCGGATCTGTTTGCGGCTCTGTTGGGAGCCGAGCCGGTCTGCGAGCGCAGCATTGCTTCCACCAGCCAGATGCTGGACCCCCGCACAGGGCAGTGGAGCAGAGAAGTGCTGGCCGCCTACGGCTTGCCGGAAAACCGCTTCGCACCCATTGTTGCCAGCGGCACGGTGACGGGTACACTTGCAGACGGTGCGAAAATCATTGCGGTGGCAGGGCATGATACACAATGCGCCTCGGCCGCTATGCCGTGTGCCGAGGAGGATGCCGAACGCACGGCATTTCTCTCCTGTGGCACATGGAGCCTGCTGGGAACGGAATTGGATGCCCCGATTCTGACGGCAGACAGCTGCCAAAGCGGGCTGTCCAATGAACTCGGTGCAAACGGGAAAATCAATTATCTGAAAAATATCATCGGTCTTTGGCTGATTCAGGAAAGCCGCCGTGAGTACAAGCGCCGTGGACAGGCATATTCTTTCGCGGAGCTGGAGCAACAGGCACTTGCCGCCGAACCGCTGCGCAGTTTTATTGACCCGGATGCCCCGGAATTTGTTGCCCCCGGCGACCTGCCGGGCAGAATACAGGAATTTTGCCGCAAAACCGGCCAGCCCGTCCCGGAAACGGTGGGAGCCGTAATGCGCTGCATTTATGAAAGCCTTGCTCTGAAATATCGCTATGCGATAGAGCAGCTCTCCGCTGTAACAGGTCGAGCATTTACGACCCTGCACGTTTTGGGCGGCGGCACAAAAGACCGTCTGCTTTGCCAGATGACGGCAGACTGCTGCGGCCTTACGGTAAAGGCAGGCCCGGTGGAAGCTACGGCGCTCGGCAACATTATGATTCAGTTGAAAGCCTTGGGGTTGCTGGACTCCATCACACAAGGACGCCGGCTGATTGCGGAGACAGAGGTCATTAAAACATATACCCCAAGCACACAGAACTATGCGGAATGGAACGCCGCTTATGATCGTTTCAAAGCCCTATTATAATAAGGAAGGTGCAACTATGCTGTATCCTAAAATTGGTATTCGCCCTGTCATCGATGGACGCTGGGGCGGCGTCCGTGAAAGCCTGGAAAATCAGACGATGCGCATGGCAGAAAATGCCGCCAAGCTGATTTCGGAGAACCTCAAGTACCCCGATGGTACGCCGGTGCAGTGCGTGATCGGCTGTACGACGATTGGCGGTGGTGCCGAGGCGGCCCGCGTGGCAGAGCAGTTCTCTACCCAGAATGTTACGGCAACGCTGTCTGTGACTCCCTGCTGGTGCTACGGTACCGAGACGTTCGATATGGACCCCAACACCATCAAGGCAGTTTGGGGCTTCAACGGCACCGAACGCCCCGGCGCGGTGTATCTGGCTGCGGTTCTGGCAGCACACGCCCAGCGCGGTCTGCCTGCTTTCTCGATTTACGGCCATGACGTGCAGGAAGCCAACGATGATACGATTCCCGATGACGTGGCCGAGAAAATCCTGCGTTTTGCCCGCGGTGCTGTTGCCGCAGGCTGGATGAAGAACAAAGCCTACGTTAATATTGGCGCTGTGACGATGGGGATTGCCGGCAGCTTCTGCGATGCAGGTGTTCTGCAAAAGTATTTCGGCATCCGCGCCGAGTGGGTGGACGAGGTCGAGATCCTGCGCCGTATTTCCATCGGTATCTATGACCACGACGAATATGAAAAGGCGCTGGCATGGGTGCGCGAGAACTGCAAAGAGGGCTTTGATAAGAACCTCGGTAAAAACCTGCCGCCTGTCATCACGAAGTCGAAAATTGTTCCGGCCGACAAGGATTGGGAGTTTATCGTCAAGATGACCCTGATCATCCGTGACATTCTATACGGCAATCCGCGTCTGGACGAGATGGGCTGGCATGAAGAAGCGCTCGGTCGCAACGCTGTGGTCGGCGGCTTTCAGGGCCAGCGCCAGTGGACAGACTGGCTGCCGAATGCTGACTTCACCGAAGCTATTATGGCTTCCACCTTTGACTGGAATGGTCCGAAAGCCCCGACCCCGTTCGCTACCGAGAACGATACCTGCAACGGCATTGCCATGATGCTGGGCAGCCTTGTTTCCGGCTCTGCGCCGTGCTTCCATGATGTGCGTACCTACTGGAGCCCGGAAGCCTGCGAGCGTGTGACTGGGCAGAAGCCTGACGGCGTTGCCGCCAACGGCTTTATTCACCTCATCAATTCCGGCGCAACGGCCCTGGACGGTTCCGGTGCCTGCGTAGATGCCAAGGGCAATCATGTGATGAAACTGTTCTGGGAGATGACCGATGCGGACATCAAGGCATGCCTGAACGCCACCGATTGGTGCCGTGCGGACTATGAGTACTTCCGCGGCGGCGGATATTCCAGCCACTTCCGCTGCAAGGCAGAGATGCCTGTCACGATGCTGCGCTTCAACATTGTGGAGGGGATTGGTCCCGTCCTGCAAATCGCTGAGGGCTGGACAGCTGATCTGCCCGATGAGATCCACAACACCATCGACAAGCGCACCGACCCGACCTGGCCGACCACATGGTTCTGCCCGCGCCTGACCGGACAGGGTGCGTTCACCGATGTGTACAGCGTTATGGCAAACTGGGGTGCCAACCATGGCGTGACCGTTTACGGCCATGTGGGTGCTGACCTCATTACGCTGGCCAGCATGCTGCGCATCCCGGTCACGATGCACAATGTCCCTGCCGAGAAGGTTTATCGCCCCCACGCATGGGCCAGCTTCGGCACGCAGGATCAGCAGGCTGCGGATTATGCTGCGTGCAAGCAGTACGGACCGCTGTATCGGTAAGTTACCTGTCGTAAATATTTTGCCGAAAAAAATCTGACATAGCCCTTCATACCAGTTAAGGAGAGGTTTCCTTGGAAGCCTCTCCTTGTTTTTTTCATTTGGAGGTATACAACAAATTCAAAAGATAAAAAGTACCTTGAGGTCTCTTTTCTCAAAGTGCGGTTATAATCCGTTGCCTATAACTTAATAGGCTTTTCTTCTATACGGAGAACCGCATTATGAGTTTGTCGAATGAATAACTCTGGCAATTCCACGCGAAAAACGAAATAGAATTACCGCTGCCATATGCGAATCCTGACGGTATATGCTCCACACAGGTGGACATATACTGAAGAATTTGCGTGTGTCAATTTTCAATTCGACAAGATTCTTTGTCGCTGTCGTTCACCACCAGTATTCCCATCGAAGAAAAAATGATGGGAGTACAGAAATGATAAAAAGAAACGATGGCATATCCGAGGATGATATATGCCAAAACCAATTTACTGCTTATGTGGTTTTGGCAGTAAAACGAAAGCGCCAATCTTACATAAAGAAGAAACAGAGAGAGCATGAAAAAGAAACCAGAACTAAAAAGGAGGCAGAACAGTCCGAATTTAGAACCGCCAGGTATGATATGTGGAGCAGAATGGAGCCGCAAAATGAAAAACTGATGGCTGCTATGCAGCAATTAAGTCTCAAAGAGAGGTTTAACCCTATTTTGAACATACTAATTGTAACACGCGGGATTATACACGTATATACAAGCGCAATGCGGATGTTGTGCAGATGTGATGCAAGTGCAGCAAAAAAACTTTCGGGGCAGTGCATACGGCGCAATCTTGATTCTTTGGTGTGCAGGCATTATAATGCAAAAGAAAGCAAAGAAAAGGAATCATGAATTTTATGGATAATCAGTTATTGCAAATACAGAACAGAACCTGCCACATCTACGGCACTGCCAGCGCCGAATACCTGCTGCTGCAAATGGTGGATGAACATGACCTTGCAGGGATGGAACGAGAAGTTGAAGCCATACATCGGCAAACCACACAACCATTTTTGCTGGCCGCTGTCCAAGTAGAGAACTGGAATGACGATTTGTCGCCTTGGCCTGCACCGCCCGTATGGGGTAAGCAGGGCTTTGGCGGCAGGGCAGGGGATACGCTTGCATGGCTGGCGCAGGCTGTGCCGAGCATCCGTCGGCAGTATTCTATAAAGGAAGACTGCAAGGTTGGTTTGGGCGGCTACTCGCTGGCAGGGCTGTTTGCATTGTGGGCAGCAACGCAGAACGATGCGCTGTATGGCGTAGCCGCCGCTTCGCCGTCCGTGTGGTTTCCCGGTTGGCAGAAGCATGAGGCGGCACGCCCTATTCAGACGCAGCGCGTTTACCTCAGCCTTGGTGACCGCGAGGAGCACACCAAAAACCAGACTATGGCATCAGTAGGTGACAACATCCGCGCCCTGCACAGCACCTTGACCCGGTGCGGCAGAGACTGCAGACTGGAATGGAACACAGGCGGCCACTTCAAGGATGTCGACCTACGGACGGCAAGAGCATTTGCTTGGGTTATGGAAGGGAAACAGTAACGTGACAATTCTGATAGATGCCGGTGGTAGATTTGACCGTACAAACAGCCACAAAATATAAAGTGCCCGTGCTGATTCTATGCGACACCGCCCACCAAATCCAACGCGATGGTGCGCAGACATTGACCTTTGACAAAGGGCCCGACAGCGTAGATTTTGCGCTAGTAAACCGCGTACATCCCGGTGACCTTGTAATCACGCAGGACTACGGACTGGCAAATATGTGTCTGGCGCGCCGCGCTCGCGTGCTGAACCAAAACGGCTTAGAGTATACGCCTGAAAATATAGACGGCCTGCTGTTCCGCCGCCACGAAAACAAAAAGCTTCTCCTTGCCGGAAAGTCCCCTAAAGGAACACCCAAGCGAACGAAGGAGCAGGACATAACATATAGAAACGCCTTAGGAAGAATTTTGCAAACTGTGTAAAATTCTTCCTAAGGTGTCTGAAAATGGAGGAAATGTTATTACAAATGAATCTGGTTCTTAATACAAGCGACCGTAAACCTACATCTACATTTCGTCAGCTCGAATTTTATGCCAAACGGGAACAACGCTCTTTTTCTCTTGCATAAGTTTATACATCGTTTGGCGTAAGATTGGCGTATGGCATGATTTCAGTTAGAAACCCGCCAAAAGAAAAAGCCCGAAATTTCTCGTATCATCAAGAAATTTCAGGCTTTTTTGCGCTCAAATTGACAATTTACTGGTCGATAGGCTTCATCGTGGGGATTCTGATTCTATGTGCCCTACAAGGCTTCGTGATGCTTTGACATCACTTGCTTGCTAATCAGACATCCCTCAAACTACGCTTTTATTTCCCTTCGCTTGTTGTCAATTTGCTGTCATTCAATGATTTTGCTGTCATTTTGAGCGCCCCATCAGAGCGCTTCTTCAACGATTAAAAAATGTCCAGTTTTGCAGCCAGTCTTTCAAAAGATTCCTGCTTTTTCTGCTCAGTCGCTTCAGCGTAGACATCCATAGTCGTTTGGATGTCCTTGTGCCCCATGACCGATTGGATGACTTTCAGGTTTGTTTCGTTTTCGCAAAGCCTTGTGCAAAAAGTGTGCCGCAAGTGATGCGCCGAGAAATCAGGTAGCAAAACAGCTTCACGGTGTTGCTTCTTTGCAGCGACTTCCTCAGTTGCATTATAATCTGCAATGATCCTTTTGATGGCGCGATTGACAGATTGCGGATTCGGAACATTACCAAAGCGGTTGCAGAAGATGAAGCCTGTCATACCGTCGATTTCAACATCACACTGACCGGATTCTTCCTGTTCTTCTTTCAGCATCTCGAAAGCATCTTTCACCGTATCAAGCATTGGAATCGTCCGAATACCTGCATTAGTCTTAGGCTTTGAAATATGCAGAATAGAAGTGCGATCTTCTCCAACAGGGTAATAGACCAGACTATGATTGATGCTGATTGTGCGTTTGTCATAGTCCAAGTCGTCCCAGCGCAGTCCCAGCGCTTCACCAATACGGCAACCTGTACCCAACAGTATCGTGAACATCGGCCACCAGTGATAGTAAATTGGATGGTTGGCAATGTGCTCCATAAACGCCCGCTGCTGGGGAATCGTCAATGCGTGGCGAGTTCCAGTAGTTTGCCCAAAGGTTTTCTTTACCTCTGCCAGTACGCCATCGGTTGGATTTTTGCGGATGATGTCATCACGAAATGCCAGCTGAAATGTTGGATGCAACAAGCAATGGATGCTTTCTAATGTGTTCGTCTGCAAGCCCTTCATGACAACCAGATAATTATAAAACTGAAGCACATCGGAATACTTAATATCCGCAATCTTTCGTTCTCCAAAAGTTTCACGAACATGGCGGTCATACATATAAAGATAATTGCTTCGTGTTGTTTCCCGAAGGTTTGTCTTTAGGCTTATATAGCGGTCAAACACAAAGTTTACGGTTGCATACCCGGCGACATAAGTGTCTAAGCCATCCAACTGGTTCTTTGTGAGGCGCATCTCCTTTTCTCGAAGCGTTACAAGGTCATTTGCGTAGATGTATTTGCGCCGTCCGAAAGGGTCAGTATAACAATACATATACCGCTTATCGGAAGCGCGTTGCACCTCTCCTTTGCGTAGTACACGTCCTCGAAAATCTTTTCGTGCAGTTGCCATATCAATTCTCCTTCCCGAAAGAAGAAGGGCCTGATACTTATTCCGGGTCAGACAAAACCTTGCTTAAACCCAGTAAGACAACTTCTGTGATAGTCATTTGATGTTGTGCAGCATAAGAACGGATACGAGCGTATAGGTCGTCCTCCACCCGAATATTCACATAATTCTTCTTTGCATTTTCGGATTTTGGTCGTCCCATCTTTGCCATAATAGTTCTCAATCCTCCACAACATTAGTATACAATTTGTGTAACAGAAAGTCAAGCCCAATTCAATCGATTATTTTCTGCTGAATGTAAGCATCTGCATAATTCTAATTTTGTGCCAACGTTAAAGGATGTGGAATGTCTCCAGATACCTTTCAAAAATCTCACAGTTTACTAGAGTCACCTTGTCGATTTTGTATACAGCCTTAGCCTCTTTAGCGAGTTCTGTGAATTTTGTCAGACCCATGCTGTACTTTTCGGCACCTTCTTGGTAGCGGACAAATTTCTTGGCGTTCATTTTTGTTTTCTCAACATCCTTACGCGAGTAAGCCATTTCTTAGTACCTCCGTTCATTTTGTGTAGGGAAAATATGAAAAACTTGTATCTATAACGATACAAAAATACCGTGGAAAGAAAAGCAATCTTTCCACGGCACGATCTGTCGTTATAGCTGTGCGTTTTTCTCCCTCTGCAATTCCAGACAGGCAACCTTTCCCGGCGCTGTGCCCTACAATGGCCTTACGGCCAGTGCAGTATGTTTTCTCGCACCTTGGCACGCTCGCGAATTTCCGGTCGTGGCGCTGCTTCCCCAATGCGGTACAAACAGAGGACGCTATTCTCTTTTTCGGAGGCTTTTAACCCTCCTATAGTATAAGAGAACACGTTCCCGGAAATTTTCGCAGAATTTTTCAAATTTCTTCAAAAAAAGTTGAAAGTATTCGAAGCTGCGCCTCTTTGTGATTGAAAGATGTCTTGATATTTTTGAAAATCACGAGTATAATAGTAACAGAACAGAAATGCAAAATCACGAATGTGTGAACGGAGGGCAGTATGGAAACATTATATGAGTATCTTCTAAAAAACTACAAACTGAATGAGCCAATTTTCCTTGCTGACCTTCAAATCGAGGGCATGAGCCGTGCAAATCTTCGACAGCAGATAAAGAAACTCACCGATGCCGGAAAGGTAAAGCGGTTTGACAATGGAGTTTATTTCTTGCCGAAAAAAACGATTTTCAAATCAGGGTCGCAGCTTCCCCCAGAAAAAGTGTTGGAATGTAAATATCTGAGAGATAAGGATAAGCGATGCGGCTATGTGAGTGGTTTGATGTTCTTTAACCAGATGGGGCTAACGACACAAGTTCCGATGCTGTATGAAGTTGTATCGAATAAGGCAACGAATGAATACAGGGAAACATCTCTGGCAAAGTCGCGGGTGATTGTTCGTAAGCCAAAAGTGCCAGTGACGGAATCCAATTATAAGGTGCTGCAATTCCTTGATTTGCTGAAAGATGTAGATATGTATTCCGAGATTACAGGGAAGCCTTTGCAGGAACGGTTGTACCAATATATGAGCGATGCAAGGTTGAGCCTTTCAGAAATGGAACCGTATTTTTCTTATTACCCGGATAAGCTGTACAAAAATCTGGTAGAAACGAGGGTGATTTATAATGGCATACTTGCACAGTGATAGAGAGCAATTCAGGGATAAAGTAACACAAAAAACAACAGACAGCCGGCATAATTCCGTAATGATTGATGCTTGACAGTCTCCTTCAAGTTCGCTATAATAATAAACGCAAAACTTTAGTGGACTTTTCCGGATTCGGTCATCTTTTTGCCACACAGCTATCTTGTGATAGTTGTGTGGCTTTTTTGTTGCCGATATCTCGGAAGTATTAGCAGAATGGAGGACTATATCTGTATGGGGAAAAATTTTTTGTCTCTTATCAAGATGTGCCGTAGTGTACGGGCTTATAAATCGGAATCTGTCCCTTCCAAGGCTTTGGACGCTGTACTGGAAGCAGGGACTTATCCGGCCCAGGAAGCCGGTCAGCCCGCAGCACGCAAACAAAACTATATTGTTCGGACAATTTGTGGAGAAGAGGGAAAGCATGCAGACCAATAACAAAATGGCGGTTGCGCCCGTTGGAAAACTCATCTGGCAAATGTCGATACCGCCGCTGATTTCCATGTTTCTGCAATATTCCTATAATCTGATAGACAGCGCGTTTGTAGCGCGGCTGAGTGAAAATGCTTTGACGGCGGTTTCCCTGTCGTTTCCCATTACAACTCTGATGAATGCGACATCTATCTGGATCGGCGTTGGCGTGAATGTACTGATTGCAGGGTATCTTGGGGAGAAAAAGCAGGATGAGGCAAATACTACCGTCACACATGGATTGTTACTGGCCTTTGGAATTGGTGCTTTGCTCAATCTTCTGTCATTACTGATTATGAAACCCTACTTTGGGGCATTCACCAATAACGAAGAAATTTATCAGTTGAGTCTTGCCTATATGAGCGTATGTTCGTTCATGCAAATTCCCAACATGGTGCATATCGCAATCCAGAAGATGATCCAGGCTACTGGGAATATGATTGCTCCTATGTGGTTCCAGATTGCAGGAGTGGTCGCTAATTTTGTATTTGACCCACTCCTAATTTTTGGTATTGGTGTTTTTCCAGCTATGGGAATCCGTGGCGCTGCGGTGGCTACTGTTGCGGGCTATTTGTTATCCATGATTTTGGCATTTGCCTTGCTGCTGGGCAAAAAGCAAAAAGTGCGGATAAAGATCAAAGAATTTCATATACAAAAGCGGATGATTGCCCGTATATTCGCCCTTGGCTTACCATCTTTCATTATGAATGCCCTCAGTTCGTTTATGGTGACATTCGTCAATCTGTTTCTGGTAGCGTATTCCGATACGGCGATTGCATTCTTCGGTGCGTATTTTAAGGTGCAGCAGCTGATCGTTATGACAGTAAACGGCTTGATTCAGGGCTGTTTGCCTATTATGCGGTTTAACTACGGTGCGGGAAACAGAGATAGGCTGCACTCCGCTTTCCGATACGGAACCGCTTTGGTCTGCGGTATGATGATACTGGGAACATTGACCGTCAACTTCTTTCCGGCGCAGCTTTTGGAATTATTTACAGCGTCGGAAGCCATGCGCTCCTTTGGAATATCCGCTATGCGAATCATGGCGGCAAGCTATCTGTTTTGCGGTCTCTCTACCATGATTTCCACCTATTTTCAGGCGACAGAAAAAGTAGGTTCCAGCATAGCGATTCAATTATGCAGACAGCTGCTTTTCCTTGTTCCTGCCTTATGGTGTCTGAACAAATTATTCCAACTGAACGGAATCTGGCTTGCATTTCCTGTTGCGGAAACCGCCACTATGCTCATTGCTCTCATAATAATGGCATGGCATCGCCACAAAAATATCTTATAACATGTTCCAATGAGGAGAAATGATGAACGATACCATCCCCGCAGTCTGAACTCCAACGGCGGCTGGAACGTGACGTCCTCGCTGTCGTTCCTGAAGATGCCGATCTTGCAATACAGCAGCGAGATTCGCTCTGCCGTGCTGCTGGTACACGGAGAAAAAGCGCGCTCCCGCTATTTCAGCGAGACGGCATACAGCAAGCTGACCGGCGATAACAAGGAATTGCTCATCATATTTTGATTTCGATAAAAGACACCTCCTGTAAACAAAAGCGCCGCTATGCAATCTGCACAGCGGCGTTCTTCATTATAAATATTTCGTATAATTTTGTGTTCCGTGGAAGATTCTGTAAATTTCCACGGCATTTCTTGGCTCATCAATTTTGAAGAGAGCCACATATCTTCCAATCAAGAACTTCCTGTATTCTCTCTGCCGAAGCACCTCGTCGCGGGAGTACCCATAAATTGTAGGAGTCTCTTCCAAACGAAGCAGCACTTCACCAAAATCTTTTACAAACGAACGAATTGCCTGCTGAGAATCGAACTGTCTCTCAAAGTATCGCAAGATTTCTTGGTAATCATCCTCAGCTGCTGGCAGCAAAATGACATTATAACTCATACTTCTTGCTCGTTTCTTTTAGAATATCAGCAAGAGATCGCCCCATTCCAGCTTCGTGCTGTGCTTCAGCCGTTGCCAGCTTTGCGTATACATCATTCATAATTTGTTGGTGCTCATAGGCTTCCATGCTCATGATAACCATATCACCATAACCGTTTTTGGTTACAAAGATAGGTTCTGCTGTTTCATGACAGCGTTGGGAAATCGCGTTGGTGTTCTTTAAATCACGAATCGGAATAATTTCAGGCATAGTCTCAACTCCTTTCGTGGCTCTATTATACCACAAAAAAGCCGCGCCCGCAACTCACAATCCCATAATTTCCTTGACGATGCGGTCGCAGCCCTTGATGGCTCCCACCAGTACGAGCAGGTTGAATGCCAGTTCCCCGACATAGGTCCAAACGGCGGTGACAACAGATGCGCTTGTATCCACAGCGGGGG
>OIEF01000140.1_pt1 | contig 31321 bp, 42 predicted proteins | sample 1581721 | NCBI WGS metagenome assembly OIEF01 (sample SAMN01760908, study PRJEB22395) | human gut metagenome
TTATGGTATATTGATAACCCGAAGGAGCTGTAAAGGTCATACTTTGACCTAAAATGTTTTCTGTTTCCATAATTTTTTTTTGTGTTGAGTTGGTTATTAAAAAAAACAATTGGGAGACCCAAATACATGAGCCTCCCAATCGATAGTTAGAGAATTATTTATAATTTTTCTATCAAGTCTACTGAGAAGTCTACTTGTTCTATAGTATTATCAGAACTTCCTCTTGACATTTCTTGTCCATTTATTCGGCATGGCCAAACTCCTGTACAAATCCAAGTATTAAGAACTGATACACCATCTTCGGCTAACTCATTTACTGTACAAATATCTTTATAATCTGTTGGTACTAAACCACCTTTTAATACCATACTTTGAACTGAATTCATCCAATCCCAAAGTAAAGTATCAGAACCACTTGTACTTTCCAATTTAGTAGCAGTAAGATTACCTATTGTAACTCTACCACCAGTTTTAACCTGAAAATTCAAATCACTATGTTCTACTTGTTCCACTGATACTTCCGGTAAAGTAACTGATTGGAATAACATAGGTGTTACTGGGTGTTTAGCAAAATTTATACTCCAAAGGAATTGCTTTCTTGGGTTTTTTACCACAGCACCAACAGTTATTTGTGTTCCTCTTGCCATGATTATATTTAATTTTTAAAATTCTGAACTAGAAGAAGTAATATTCACACTGTTATTAGCAGCATCAATTACTACATCTACTGTAATTTCTTGCAAAGGTACAATATCTTTATATTTGATTACCAAATGATATTTACCTTGTCTTACATCGGCTTCATTATTTACTTGAAGGTCATCATAAGAAGTGGCATCCTGGTCTCCTATCCAAGTATATTCACTCATAGCTTGTCTATTTACCAAATCATCCATTACTTCTTTACCTTCATAGTACATGGATTTCCATGTACTCCAAGTATTAGGCTCCTCTAAATAACTTTCTAGAATAGGTCTTAAACTTTTCTTTATATAAAGATTTAGTCTTACTATAGAAAGGAATTTCTCGGAATCATTTTTTGGATTTGAAGTAAACCCATGCCATAACATGGTTTGTTTACCACTTGCCCTAGTATCCTTTATTACGAACAAGTTACAGTACCAATCAGCAAGTTGCTGAAGTTCTTCTACTTTACCAGGCCCACCAAGATTTTCCATTACTGGACCCTGTGCTTGTGTAATAACACCTCTATTCATCCCAGAAAATGAATACCAAGGACCGTAATCTGAAGCTGAAGTATCACCAAGACCAATTACAGAACCTAATACATCACAATTCTGAAGAGAACCATATTCATCGTAATATTTTATGCCACCAGCATAATAGGCTACTGATTTTGAATTCCCTATGATGGGCTCATTGGTTTTTAACCAATTGGTTACCTCACTTACAGTACGAATATCTCCAGATTCATTATATTTGGGCACTTCTACATATAGTACCAGCTCAAACTTATTAGCTACTTCATTAGCTATTTTCTGGTATATATTTATTGGATTTATATCTTCCCCATATTGGCAAAGGTGAGAGCATATTAACTGGTACCCATCATTATATGCTTCAGTAGCTTTATAAGCTTGGTACCAAGTATCATTGCTAGCATCACCACCGTTACTACCTATACCTACTAACAAATAGGTATTAGCATATTTTTCAGATAAATCAAAATCATCAAGAGTAATAGTGGGCACCCAATTTGAATAAGTTCTAAGCAAGCCTATAACATTATTCATATCTTTTATGGTAGCCTTTACCTCTTCCATATTAGTACCCTCAGATTCAACTGAATCTAGTACAAATTGTATATTAGGGGCATTATCAATATAGGATTGAAATACATTGGCTTCTATGAATGGGTTATCCCCATTTGAATATGAAAATATCATGGTGCTGTCCAACATGTCCTCTGCTGGGGCATTACCATTACCATCAAATCCTATTGTTTGGTTAAAATATACCTTATTAGTAGGGCCAGTTGAATTAGTAGTATATATGTAAAAATTACTATATGAACTACCATTAGCATCCGTAACCTTACTACCCATTTCCTTGGTTTTAATATTAAGGTTTACAGTTATGCTTTCATTAGAGGTCTTTGGGTTAGTGAGTTTTATGGATAATGTAGAAGGTTCACTATTACCCACTGCTGTAACAGTAGACTCTATATTATCAGTTAAAGTAAGACCACCATATCTAAAATCTTGGATTACTACTGTAGTAGATGCCTTATAAGTTTGATTTGAATATTTGGTTACCCAAGTATTTTGTCCATTTATATTACCCAAATATTCAAATGTAATGGGTTCATCACCCAATCTACCTTCTGGGGTACTCTGACTAAAATTACAAGTAAACTTGAGTGATACTTGATTGTTAGTATTAAAATAATAATACATTTTAGCAGTATCATCATCAGGTTTTCTACCACTGCCTTCCCATTCAGCTGATTTTATACTGGTAGTACTGGCTTCCACATTAGTTCCTGGTTTAGCTTCTCCATAAGTAGTATTACCTGCACCAGCAACCCTACTTACCCTAAGTATAGAGCCAAGTTCTAATGCCTTCTTAATATTAGATACTGAACCATCTGGTACTATCTCATTCCCAAATATTCTTTGAAATTGAGAATAACTCCTTATAAGCTGACTAGGGTCATTGAATGGGCCTTTGGTAGTTCTTGCCAATACATATGATACCCCTAACAATGGTGTACTATTCTGTACATTATTGTTATAAAAATTAAAATTAACCTGAGGTGTGTTAGGCATAATTTTATGTATTAAAGTTTTTATTAAGATTGTATATTGAATGAATTATTAAAAGATTCATCATAGGCTTCTACTAGTACCGATATATCCTTTATTGGTACCAAATCCAATGGTTTAGTATCTTCATATACCAAAGTATCTTCAATTACAAATTGGTATATCTTTTCCATGATTCCTACCTCTGTATTTGGTATATCAAAGAAATTCACTAACTCTAAGAATATATTACCACTAAATAAAAATTCTTCTTGGTTATACGGTTTTATATAACCTCTTTGTGGTATGCTATAAAAAGTTATTTGGTGTAATAATCTTAAATCTTCCTGAGTACCAGCTACCAAATGTATATCTATATATTGGTCTATTGTACTATATGGTACCTCAGTTGCAGTGTAACCTATCCCCTCTTCTTTACCTATTAATTCTTTTGGTAAACCTATATTACCGGGGTAAAACCCTCTCGCATTTACTACAATTCTTGGGGTTATTTTCATATCTTTGGATTGGTTATTACCAGTACCAAAAATACCTATGAATTTTTTCAAGGCCTTTTTAGCCTCATTATATTTTTTTGAATTAGCCTCACTGATTGGTAGGTAATCCTCGGGATTAATAGAATACCCGAGAGCTACTGAAGTATTCAGTAAAGCTGAATAAATAGACCTCTCTATTATTTCCTGAGAATTTACCATTTTACTTGATTTGGCCTTATTTTAAAGTTTTTATATAGGGTTTGCCTTATACCTGTTAGTATTTCTTTATTAAGCCTAGTTAATCCCCCAGCTTCTTTAAAAGTAGGGTTCCATAAAGGTCTTGGAGGTATAGTACCACCTTGTTTACCACCCCCCATACCTCCAGTACCATACTCCAGTATTCTAGCTAATATACTTAGTGATATACCACCCGAAGAACTTCTAGCTTTGGAATTTAAAGGCAAACCAACTATAGTTGAATTTTTATATCTATAATACCCGATGGATTTATAATAACTACCAGTTAAGTAGTAAATATTGTGGTCACCATATCTTTTTTTAGTATATTCTGATAATGGTTCCCAATGGGTATTACCTGGTGGGTTACCAGTTCTTATGGCTCTTTTTACTATCCTAAGAACTATATTGGAAAATTTCTTAGTACCAATATAGTATCCCTCTAATACTGATGGCCCAAACCTATCTACAAAATCCAATGCCCTTATCCATTCACCATCTAATAATATTTGAGGGTTTAAATTTTTAGGGTTGGGCAATCTTATAAGTGTAGATTTTTTAGCCATCTAGTGTACAATTTTTAATTTTTAGTATTATATCTAAGGTATGCAGATATATATCCTGCTACTATGGATAATATTACCCATATAGCTAATAATACTGATTCCCATATTGGTATATATTTCCAAAGGAAAGCGATAATTATAAAGTTTACCAAAAAGTAGGATATTAATACCCACTGTATTTTAGATAGTTTCATGTTTATAATATTTTTTATAATTATGACTATTGAGGGTAGTAACTTACTAACTCTAACCAAGTATATGTAACCAATAAGTTAAGATTACCTTTTATACTTGGTTTATTTTCGTCATTATAAGTAAATATTTGTGATTGTGATATACTTATTACTAGAGTACCACTTCCAGTAATACCTGGGTTTATAAGCCCATTATATTGCCTATATATGGTTACCCTAGAATTACTGTTTTCATATCCAACTGGTACAAAATTCAATTGTGAAGCAATTGTACTTGAACCATCAATGGGTATTATTATAAGTATAGGCATTTTCCTATCGGCATAAGTCTCTACCATACCAGACTTAGCTGAAGCATCTATTTTTACATTTACAGATGTTATATTTTCAGGTAAAGTACCAGTTATGCCATATATATTATTAAATTCTAAGATATCTTCACTCAGGTCTGGTAGCCCACTTGTATTACCTACATTTGATAGGTTATAATAATTATTCTTATAACTGGATAGAGCTCTGCCACTACCATAATAAGCCAAATTAGCCACATCCTGTAAAGTAGTATATTTATTATACCCTACTTGTATTTTACTACTATATAATTTATTTTGTTCTGTAATATAAGTAAGGTCACTAGAACTTATATCTTTGAATTCAGGCATAACTATAATACTTGTTGTGTATAATAACCCATATTTATAAATATATAAGGATAATTAGCAGGTAATACTTGAAAAGTCATGATAGCATAGGTTGCCCCATCAGGTACTACGTTCCAATTGACTTGTGGGCAAGCTACCATACTATTACCTTGACCAACTGAAGAACCTTTTACAAATTTTATATTTGGTATAAAGCTAATAGGAAGCCATATCATACCAGGCTGTAAGTAAAAATCTTCTTGACCACCATTTGTAAAACTACTAAAAAACCTAATATTTAAGGTTGAAGGTGCAGTACCCCATAACCTATAATATCGGCCCATATATACATCTAAATTACTACTACTACTACTACTACTATACCCTTTAAGTATACCCGGCATATATGACTGTGTTAAAGCTAATCTATTTTGACTAGATGTACCGGATTGTTGGGTATTAGTTTTTGTAAGAAGTGATAAATCAGCTACATCTTGAAGAGATGTACTCTGTGATGAACTAATCTGTATTCTTTGTGAACCACTTGGGTTACCATTATAAGTAAAGGTAGATATTTCTTTAAATGTAGGCATATTTATGTTGTTTTTTAATTACTTAATCCCAAACAGATTTTACATCTGAATAAGTGCCAACTACAGAAGTATATTGAGCTGATATAAAATTATCTTTTAACTGGGTGGTAAAGTTATAGGTTTCTTGTCCTCCATAAGTAACAGTAACCATAGCTTGCCTATTAGTATCACCAGTATTTAAAGCCCAAGTAGTAACTCTTCCATTTTGTGTAGCTCCACCTAAACCAGACTCTACTACTACTGAGTATGATGCAGAAGTACTTACATCTACTGTTCGTTCACTACCAGAAGTATATGATTCCATGGCTTTGGTAGTCCAAGTTACTGTACCACCAGTGTATGGTATAGTACTAATTGTTCCACTACTTGCCACACCAGTTAGAGTTAAGCCATCTATAGTTTTTGTGTTAGCAGCCTGTGTTATAGTTAGGGTATTAGAAGTTATTGTTTTACCAGATACATTATATGTAGCATATACTTTACAACTTCTAGCAGAACCAACTGTTATATCTCTATCCTCCGCACTTACGGTACTACCACTAATTGAAAATCCAGTATGAGTACCACTAAAACTATAAGTTGGAGTAACTGATACTTTACCTTGAGATACACTATTTCTTATGGTTTCCAAAGTGGCACTTATAGTGGTATTATCGGCATAAGCTGCCAAACTAGTTTTACTAGTGGTTATTGTAAGTATATATTCATATACAGCAGCATTCTGTTTTACAGTTAATTGTGCAACACTCTGGGCTGAAGTTGATAAACCAGGTACAGTAGTTCTAAAAGTTACTACTTTAGTTCTTGAGGATTCTACCGTATTTTCATCTGAAGTAACATATACGGTTTGATTCCCTCCGCTTGGATTTATCCATATATATAAATTACCAGATGTTCCTCCACCCCATGCTATGGTATATTTTTGGTAATTGGAAGGAATTGCCATAACTATTTAATAAATTTAGCTAACAAAGCATTGTCAGCTTGTTGTGTTATCAATAGATTTACTTTACTAGTGGTAGTTTGGCCAGAACCATGAGTACCAGTAAATGCTAGGTTAATATTCCTAGATACACCAGTATTATTTTCATCTGATGATACTTCTATCTCACTATCAGAATCAAGTTTGGTTAAGTTAAAGTAGAAATTATCACCGGAGCCATCATCCCAATTTATAGTTATATAACTGTTAGAATTTGCCATACCATATTTATATTTAATTGGTGATATATGGGGTACATTCAAACCCCATATACCTAATAAATTTTCTACTAAGATACCGTGAAGGTAGTATTGGTAGTAACTTGAACCGAAACTTCTGAACCATCTTGAGGTACAGTAATAGTTTCTGGGTTGATAGACAATGTAGGGTCACCCTCAGTCTGATTAAGTGTAATTGTAGCAGTTACTGAAGTACTGTTAGCTTTTACCGTTATCTGTTGGCTTCTAGCATTTACTGTAGTATTAGCAGCCGCATTTAAAGTTAATGTAAAATTGTAAGAAGCAGTTGCACCTGGGTCACCCTTAATTGCAGCACCATTTACAGTACTTTTACCAGCAGCCTGATATGTAATACTGGTAATATCAGCTGTTACTATATCACCACTGCCTTTTGTAAAGGTAAGTTTAGTAGAGTTAGAAGTACCAGTGATGGTAATTACCCCACCACCCTTATCTACTGCCTGAGTAGTACCATTTGTGAATTTAACAAACTCATTAGCTGCTTCCAAATTAGCAGTAAGAGTTTTACTTGTGCCACCTTGAGGTTGTACAGTATAAGTAGCCGTTTGTATTATACGGTTACCCTGATTAGCTCTCTGAGCTTTTACTTTTAACTCGGTATTACCAGAACCACTACCAGGTGATACTATAATACCATTTTTTGTTACATCAGCCATTTTTTTTTTATTACAAGGATAAATACTCTAGCTTACCTGGAAATCGGTATTGGTATATACCATTGTAGTATCTTCTAAATTATTATTAAATAAAAGGTTAACTATATCCTTTTCTAGATATAGGTATATATTATCATTATTAAATACAACTGTTTTATTGTATACTATTCTAGATATCACCCTTTTATTAAAAATAAGCCTACCGATTTTCCTTTTATTAAAAATCATATAACTTGAAAATTGTACTCTACCTCTGCCAAAGTAGAACCACCATCTATGTTAATTACCCTGAATAACATAGAGTAATCACCTTTATCAGTAAAGGTAATAGTTAGGTTTACATTTTCATTGGCATCTTCCTCTAATGGGAACCCAGTAGCATCATTACCTATATATCCCCTATCAGTAAATTTATATTCTACTCCTTCTGGGTATTCAGTTTCTATGACTACCTTTGATTCATCAAATGGCTTAGATTGAGTATTAATAAACAATCTTGCAAAGTCTATTCCTGATTCTCCAAGGATATAGGTACTTATATTTACGGGTAATTTATATGGCTCCCCATATACAGGGGGTTCCATATTTTCAGATAATTGGATTTGATAAATAGATTTCTTTTCCATTGGTAAATATTCTAAATATAAAGTATTATCATAAACACCAGGGGCTTTGTCCACTATTTTTATATCCCTTACTTGTTCAGAATATACTACTTTCTGGAATTCATTGAATATAGTTTTATTCTGAACTGGGTTAATGGATTCTGAATTTATATTATCATCTACTACTCCTGAAAAACCTATTGGTACCTGAGTCCAATATTCAGTATTGAGCCAATTAGTAGATAAAGTACTTGTAAATACCCATATTTCTGGTTTAGGTGGTTCCCCCTTATTTAAAAAAATAAGTACCCTACAAGTATTCTTAAATTTATCAGATACCAATGGTAAAGCCTCTTCTAAGGTTAATTGAAGTGGTATACTTATTGTAGACCTATACCTTGTTGAGCAATTTATAATACCATCAAGTAGTATCTGGTTCATCTCTTTTGTGGTGAATTGAAGGAGGTTATCTTCGCAACACCCGCAAGTACAAGGGTTATTCATCTTCTACATATATTGTGTGATTATATTTGTCATGTAAAACACCGTCTAAGGTACATAATGGTATATCAGGAGGTCCTTGAACTCTTATTGGTAAATTACATATGTCTTTTACCATATTACCTTCTGAATCCAATAACCATATACCTTCATCAGTTACTACCTTAGATAGAGGGCCAGTATAACTATTTAAAATTTTATCTGATTCTTCAGGGTCTTCTCTTTGTAATATTACAAAGAATAATAAGGCTTCATCTTTTGCTTGAGCTACTTGTGTATCACCACCAGGTCTATATACTTTACCATTTACTATAAACCTATCATCAGCCCAGTTATAATCCCAATACCCATATTGATTAACTAAACTGTTTAACCTTAACAACCTAGCTGATATGTATAACACTATATTAGAGTAATCTAATTCTCCGGATATAGTATTTGGTTGTGTTGGCCAGGATTTTATATAGTTATATTGGAATAATCCTTCTAAATAATATGATGTATATACCGTACCCAAATCTTCCCCGAATGGTAATGGTTGGTTGATTTTATTAAGCCAGAGGAAGGGTTGCTTACCAGCATCCACATCCATAAAGTCATTTATGATTTTCTTATACCGGTTCCAATCTATATCAGCAACCCTCTTTTTTCTCCTCATAGCTTATTCAATAAATTTAGTGGGTCAGGTCCACTTATAGGACCAGGTTTACGTCTATTAACCACTCTTGGTATTACAACTGAAGTTGGTCTATCACATATTGGCAGATATATTTCTAACCTACTTGCTAGCATACATAGATTTTGTTTCATTATATCTATAATACCCCCTGGTTGCATAGCTTTAGTAATAGCCCCCGATATATCGGAATCAGATGCAGTACTATCAAAATATTCCACTTCAGTAGGCCCAGTTGATATTTTCTTTATACCATTGTTGCCATCTGAAACATCGTTATTATCAGATTGAGATGTTGAATTATTATCTATAACTGAATGAGCTAAAGCTTTGGATAAATTCATTATCTCATTTATAGTAAAATCATAAGCAGCCAATTCCATTATTAACTGGTTTTCCAGAGCTTCGTAATATAATTCATTATTATAATATTCTACTGGAATGCAATGATTTACTAGAGGTTGTATATATAATTGCCACTTTTCTATAAACATCTGTTTAGTAGATTGTGGTATATCACCTACCAAATCAGTTGGTAAATATATATCAATCAAATCATATATAGAACCTGATAAATGGGTTTTTACTTTATCAGTAACTATAATGGTTTGTTTTGAGTTACCTACTGTTTGGTTATTTTGGTCCTTTATATATAAATTTACCTGATATGAACCACAATATTGATATGTATGTATATGGTTCATCTCATTGGATTGGTTATTATCACCAAAATCCCAGAGGTATATATAACCTTCTGGGATTTCTTCAGATAAATTTATAAATGTTACCGTTAAACCTACAGTAGTATATCTAAACTTTACTACCATAGATATTTTTATTATTTTTGAAGCTCTTCTGATATTACACTGATAATATCATCGGCAGTATCACCATCCTCTACTGAAATTTCCAAGCTATTAGCAATAGCTACCAACTCATCAAAGGTAAATGAATCATTTGATAATTTACCATCTTTAAGAAGTTTTTTATACTTCTTAGTGAGTTTATTTGTACCTATCTCAATATTATTATCCTCAACTTCAGGTTGAGCATACACTAAATGCCCATTAAGGATTGCTTTTTTAACTTTATTAGAAGCCTGTGCTTTCACAGTAAGCTCCTTTATTTCACCCTTGTAAACGGTAAATCCAGAAGCTATATCATGAAATATACCGGCATTCTCATTTAAACTTACATATTTTGCCATAACTATATTATTTGATTATTTTGTATATATATAAATAAGAAAAAAGTAATGGTTTAAGTTTTTACGCCTAAACCATTACTTGAGTGAACATTTACTGTTCTATGTTTACCTGAAGATATGGGTCTATATCCATATAATCGGGGAACCCATCATTAGCAAACTCTTTAGTGCTATCAACCAGGATAGCTGCATCTTTATACATCTTAGAGAAACCAGTAGTAATAGTGGCATATATAGCTTGGGTCTGATTAGATACAATTCTTTCAGATTCAAGCAAGAGTTGACGGGCTGTTAACTTGATAAGGGCAGCTCTTGGGTCAACCATAAGTACATTATTATCAGGCACACCTGGGTGAATAAAGAAATCAGCATTGTTAGGTACTGGAGTCTTCAAGTTAAGAGTAGCTTGAGGAGTACCATACATACGGATTTTAAATTCAGGCAAATCCAAAATATTCAAGGCCTCAGTTTCATCACCAATCATGGTTCGGAAGTTTCTACCGAGTCTAGAAGCACGAATCCAAATACGAAGCAAATCTTTATATTGGATACCATTAGTAGTATTATCTACACCAATTACCGGGGCAGATTCAGAACCATCTTTAAGATTACCATTAATGAGGGTATCAAGTGCCAAAGTATCAAGTGCATATCCCATCTGAATACCAAAATCACGGAGGAATATGCTCATTACATCAAGAGATACATAATTCTTTACCTCATCAGTAATTTTAAATCCCTTACCTATTTTAAATAAGGTAACTGATTTTTGCCCAAAGCTTACCGTACCCAGAGGAATAGTTTCTGCTTCGTTCACTCTTGCCGGGGCTGCATCCGAGGGGTTAACGAATGGCATGATAACCGTAAGAGAAGAAATAGATTGGTCAGATGCAATAATATTAGGATAAAAAGGAGCCTCTTTAATACCCAAATAAATGGCATTACGTATAATCTCAGGTACCAACCAACGAATGGATTGGTCAGGCATAGTCATAAGATTTTCCATGGTAGTAACCTTGGTATTTACACCAATTTTATCCATGTAATCATCCATGCTAATACCATACCGATTTTGAACAAATTCTTCAAATGAGATATCAACAGGACGTTGATTTACGCTTCCACTACGAAAAGCATCTAGCTGCTGAACTGACTGAGGTAATTCTTTAATAAAATCAGCAGCCTTCATTTTTTCAATATCTACTTTCATAATTATATAATTCCTTATTTATTATCGTACTAAAACTTGAATAAGTTCTCCAGCGGATGATGCAGTGTTAAGAGCTATAAATTCATCATCTGTACCTTGATTATATTTAATATACGTATTGGTGTCATCTACTGGAGCTGTGGGGTCAGGAGTAACTGGGCCAGCTTTAATTTCACCATTAGAAAGACCATATACTACCATAAAACCTCTTACAGCAACCGTAACTTCATTACCAGGATAAGCAGGGTAATAGCTATCAGTTACAGCAATACCAATGTAGGGTCTACCCCCATCTTTTTCTTTTTTCCAAGCCTGGATAGTACCATCTTCATTAATTTGAACAGGTTGACCTTGAATAATATTTTCACCTGTTTTTACCACAAATGCCTGATGTAATTTGTGGGATTCACTTTTATATATGACTGCTTGAGGGGTTTTTTGTCCTACAAGAGCCATGTCCTGTGGGTTGTTAAACTTAATCATAAGTGTTTATTATTTTAATTTATTTTTAGCAATATCACCAAGTACGTCTACTACTGAATCATTTTTTTCTGCCTCTTTATTCTCTTCTTCAACTACCGAACTAGCTCTGCTAACATTTTTAGAACCACAATCTGAGCAATGAAGAGGGAATTTTTCTTCCAACTGGTTCTCATACATCTTATTAAGCGATGTAAGAGTTTGGATGCTGGTGCTATCAGATTCTATCAATGCCAAAATATTATCATCAATATTTTCGCCCATTAATTTTTTATAGGAGGCAATGGCATTATCTCTAACCTCTTTAAGGTGCTGGGTACCTATATTTACCATTTCTTTATTGGATTCAATAACATTCTGGTAGTTAGATACCTCATTTTTTAAATTAGCAATTTCAGTGTCCTTATTACCTAGACTTTCTTTAAGTTGGGTAATTTCAGATACCATACCTTTTATCTGAGATAATGCCAACTCCATTGAAGGTTTAACACCTTCAGCCAGACTAAGCAAACCTTCACCGAAAATAGTTTCAAGAAATTTTTCGTCCATGTTAGTTTTACTTTGTGGTTTATTTTTATTATAAGAATTAATGGTATTGTACATAATATCAATTTCTTGGTTGCCCTTAAAATCATAGTATGCCAACTTATTTTTTATATCTTCTTTATTTACTGGTGCCTCACTAAAAGAATAATACACTGCCCCAGCATATTCTGGGTTAAGTATTTTATTATCCACTACTAATTGTGCAAATGGGTCAGCACCATGTGATACTAATGATGTTTCTTTATATGATATAATCCTAGTAGCTATACGTCTAACCATTGTACCATCCTCTGCATAAGTACCAAGCTTATCATAAAATTCCCATTCTTTTTCAAATTGGTGAGATGGTTTCCATTCAAATTGTACAGTTACTGAATTTGAATGAATTGAAGGTGGGTCCATATTAATACCTCTAGCTATACGGGGATTTGAAACACCATCAATTTTAAGTACCCCATTTATCCCAGCAGGGATTTCTATCCCATCTATAGTATAACTATTTTGCCATACTACGGATTTAACAGAGCCTATTGCATTTGCTACATCAGTTTCATGGTCGCAATTTACTGTTTGCCCCACTAATAAGTGCATAGAATCTTTTAATACCTTTTCTGGGAATTCAGTAGGGTTATAATTTTTAGATACTATACAAGCTGAGAGCAACCTAAACATGGGCTCTATAAATTCTTCCTCACTAGGATTAAATTGCTTTGGTGTTACATCTGGATAATAAGTATTATAGTTAATATTACTACCAAATAACCCAAATTTATCTACTGATTCTTTATCAATTTTAGAAGCCTCATAAAACCTATCTGATACTTCATTTATAGGTATATTATATGAGGGTACATGTGAAGATAAAATACTATGGCCTGAACCAAGTACCATAGTATCTGTATAAATTTTCTTACTCATAATTATCTAGTTTTAGTATCCTGGTCTTTACGTTTAGGCATTGGATTATTTTTATCCCTAGTTTTCCTATCAGATTTATCTTTGTCAGCCTCCCTTTTTTGTTTTTTAGCACTATCTTCTATATCTGATATATCATTATTTATTTGCCTTGGTTCTTTTTGGTCGGGTTTTTCATAACCCATAGCCCAAGCATATTGTTGTTGGTTTATTATACCTTGATTATACAAAGCTTGAAGATTTCTTATCTTATATTCCAAACCCTGCTGAACCTTTAATTCATCTGATATAGTAGAAGTACCAAATTCTACTTTTATACCCTTATTATTAAAACCTGATAGTCTTAACTCTAGAGTATATATAAATTCCAATATATGGGAAACTAACATCTGAATATTCTTTAACTGGGATATCATTTTGGATAAAAGGATACCAGCACCACCTTCAGTATTAGAAGTTTGTACACCAATTATATTAGAATTTATACCTAAACCATTAGCCACGGATTGTTGGTTCATTGCCCATGGTTTTTCAAGGTTTTGTAAAGATTGGGTAGTTGAATTCAATTTGAATTCATGGTCTTCTTTATAACCGGTTACTATACCATCTTTTAAACCACCCATCATATTCTTTTTAAGCTTTACTAAGGTATTATTCAACCTAGCTCTATAAGCTTGAACACTTTCATTTGGTTCTCTTGGAGGTTTTTCCATTTTAGCTTCCAAAAACCCAACCATACCCATTAATTCCATGATATGTTTAAAATTTATCCTCATATCATGTTGCCCTTTTATAGAATCAAGTGCTGCCATAAAAGGTGGTACTCCATAAGGTTCATCAGTATCATTATACATACCTACATAAATATAGGTTTCTGTATTCAACTTTATAAAGTCTGGTTTATCATTTAAAATGGTATATGGGTTTTTTTGGTATGGGTGGTATACACCATTTTCTAACCTTCTAAAATATATATTTTCTGGGTTTACAAAAACTATGGTTGATATACCATCTAATTTATTATTTGGTACAGCCTCTATAGATATGGCCCCTGAGGTTAGACATTGTACAATAAACCTATTAACTAAACCATTTATTCCAGCAGTATAATTACTCCACCTTTTAGAAACCATGGATAGATGTTCTTTCATCTTCTTAGCCTCCTCTGGAGTATTATTAGGGAAACTTATAGTATGACCGGTATTGGATAATTTAAACATATCCTGAATGGCAATACTCATATCTGGGTTTACCTTATATAAATCCCTTATTAATGGGATTATATTACTCCTAAATGATGGTGTTACCAAATTTGTTATATCCCTTAAAGATACAACTAACCCCTGGCTAGAATCATCAGGTACTGATACTCTACCAGGAGGTATAGATGAAGTATCTTTATCAGGAGCTTTGTTCTCTATTACCTCTGAATGGCTCCTAAACCATTTTAGAGGATTCCAAGTTATCTCCATATTTTTTTATATTATTTTTATTGTGGTAATACAACTTCATCTCTAGATGAGAACTTACGTATGTGGTTACATATAGCTTTACCAAATATATCATCATCAGAATAAGTCTGACCCTCAAAATCAATATCTATTGAAGAATTGTTAGCCCTATGTTTACCCATAGCAACTGGCCTACCTGAATTGTCATATATAAAGGTATATGCTTCTTGAACAAAGAATGGGTCCTTTATTATTAAAGCATCTTCCCTTATATCCTTTTCCAAACCCTCAATAATCAATGAACGGTTTTTCATAGTAGTAAGCCAGCCTGGTATTGATTCCTCCTCAGGTCTAGATTTGCCTTTCTTTTTAAGAAGTTTCTTTGAGAAATATAGGTTAGGGTATCCTTCATCTTGTAATTGTATAGTTACTGCCATACCTATATCATTTGTTTCTGGGGCTAATTTAGCAAAACCAAATTTCTCCCCAGTATCTCCAAGAAGTTTAGCATATTGTGATAACGGTATTCTACCCTTATATACTACTTGTTCTTCACCATTTTTATCCATACAAGTAAATGATGAATAGTCAGTATTTCTACCAGTAGCACAGTCTGCACCTATAAAATATTCTTTACCAGAAACTGGCTCATTAAATTGTTTATATTGCCCAGAAAGTTTACTCTTTATTACTGGATATTCATATAAAGTATCTTCTATGGCCTTTATATCTGTAAGGTCAAACACAGTATTACCAGAAGATAAAAAGTCCCCATCTATCTCTTGTGCTGTCCTTTTTGGGCCAAGGGCTGCAGCCATTGAGTTATACCATTCTATATCACGTTCAGGGTGCATTTGCCACCTTAACCTAATTGGGTTAAATCCATTTACACCAGATAGTGCATCTACCCACATACTATGATACCAACCTCCTGTTCCAAAAGGTGTATTTTTATTTATAAAATTATACTCCTCTTGACCCTTCCTTTTACCATTGTAATTATAAGTTATATAACTATGATGGTCTTCTACAGTTATATCATATATTGTGGTTTTAAATTTTCTTAATACCCTAATCTTAGATAATTTTACTTGACTACCTCTTTTGCCTGAAATTATTTTGTTTATATAACTCCTAACACTTTTATAGGACATACCCCTAAATACTGGGTTATTAAGTACAAAATCTTTTATGCCTTGTTTTTCTATTTCACCAGTTTCTATACCTTTTATAATTGTAGCTATAGAATCCAAGTTGGTAAAACCTATACCAGTTCTTGTACCTAATTTTAAACCATAAGAATAAAATGAAGCTCTTTGAGTATTTTCTTTTTTAGTTATTACCCTAAGATTAGTTACCCAATTATGACTAGGTATGCAATCTATATGGTCTATTACTTCATTCTTACCTACTTTTAAAGTAGTAAAATGTGATAATACTAAATCCGATACTCTATAATGTTTATTTTTGCCTTTACCATTATGGAGTACTATCCTTACATACCCCAATTTATTTGGCCTAAGGTTTTTAAGATACCAACTACCGCCTTTTAAATACTTAATTCTACCCCTATTAGAAATCTTATAATTGTTGTAGCCATTTATATATTTCCACTCCTCTTTTTCAGGCCACATTATTTTAGGTGGATTTAGTAATTCTGATATACCAGTTTTATATAATATAACCTGTTCATTATTAGCTACTATATCAGCTACTGTCATCCAACCATTTAAGGTATATAATTTATGGTTAGGGGTACATTTTAAAATCGTTCCAAATTCTGTTTGTATTTTCCAGGTTTCTAATTTACCCTTATTCACAGAAGCTACTATTCTTTTCCATTCACCTTTATGGGTTAATACCTTGATATTGCTTACCCATGATAGGTCTACAGAACCAAATTTTTTAGGGCATAAGTTTCTTACTTTCATTATACCCTTATTGGTTATTAATTTAGTATTACCTGTTATACATGAATTTACAATAGCTGAACCACCAGTAGAAATAGTCGGAAGTGATGCGGCCCAAATATTATTAGCCCATCTAACAACTGCCGCTTCATCAATTACCAATAAAGAAAGGGATTCTGAACGACCTGCTTGGTCAGAAGTAGGTATTGATTCTATCACTGAACCATTTGAAAATTCCATAGTAGAAGCACTACCAAATTCCCCCATTCTACCATTTATAATTGGCGTTTGAAGGTACCATGGTAAATTCTTATACATGAATTTTATTTTCCTTAATACCTTCTTAGCAACGGTATCCTTAATTGAAATAATGTTTACCTTTTTATCTGGGTGGTACATTGTTAACCATAAGCAATACATGGATATTAACTCAGTTATACCAGCTTGCCGAAATTTAAGGATTATATTAAACCTCTCTTTCAGAAACTGGTATAATACTGCCCTTTGAAAAGGGTATAGGTCAAATTTAACTCTACCATGTACTGGGTTTACTACCCAACAAAAGGTTGAAAAATAAAAAACATCATTTGATACCTTTGCTAATATTTTTAATTCTTCTTGTGATAAATATTTTTCTTTCTCTTTTACCCTTCCCATATCTTCTTCTAGAAAGTATAATTAAGTTTTAAATATAAATCAGCACCTAAACTTTTTGAAAACTCTGGATAATAAAAAGTATTGAAACCGATTTCATAATTAATCTTTCTAGTATTGTACTTTAACCCGAGGTTTAAATCCATTAAATTATTGAATGGTCTATATTGAGCCTCAACATAAGGTGATAACTTCTTTATGAATGATTTCTTTTTTGAGGTTAAAGTATTGTTTACGTAATTGTAGGAATTATTGAGGATATCAACCGAATATTCTTTTTTGAAAACCTCTCCTTTTGTGTTTTGTAAACTTAGTGATAAATTTTCTGAATCAAGTAAGAGTTGAATTAACCTATCGGTTGAGGGATATTGAGTTAAGAATTGTGTTGATACTTCCAATTTTGTGGAATCTTCCAGGGTTAAGATTACAGTATCTTTTTTCAAAACCACCTTTTCTACAACCACCGTATCTGTTTGATACCTATAAACTGTTTTTGGAACTTCCTTGATTTTGTACTGAACTTCGGGTTTTAAAACTTTTTCGATGAATACTGTATCGGTTACTGTGTTTTGGTTTTCTGGACTCAGTGACTTTGAGAATAGAATCCCAAGTGTGATTACCAAAGCCAGGTTTACCAATGTTAAGACTACCGTTGTTTTCATCAGGTTGGTTGTTTACTTCTGAAAGTCTGGTAACTGAGTTTAACTTCGAAACCATGGAACTGGTTTTTGTGAAAACAGAACCAAACTGGATTTGATTTGATTCCTGGGTTTTCGAAGTTAAGTTTCTTATTATCATCTCTTTCAAGTTTTGTGGTTGTTGTTTTCTAGTTTTGAAATTTTCGGATTAGTTTTTGAGGGTTTTCAGGTGTTAATAGTTTTTTGGTTTTTTTTCAAACCCAGCTCTTTGAAATTCTTGGACCTGAAAAAATTTTTAGTTAGGGCTAAGGCCTTAAAAAGAAAGACAAAGAAAAAAGAAAAGAACCAAAAGAAAAAAGAAAAGAAAGAAAAAAACATTCTAACAAAATAAGATATCTTCGTAAGAAGATATCCTATATCTATATCTTTAATATCATATATATGAAGATATATATGATGACGTAGGCAATGATTTTTACACAGTATCAAAAAGTGAGATTCCCTATATGGATATATAATAATATACTTTAGTATATTATTATACTTAATTGAGCTAAAGCTCAATTAAGATTAGTTATGATTTTATATTTTTTAGATTGAAGCCCAATAAGTTTTCTAAACAGGTTTTAAACCATATGCCTACTTCAAAGGTAGCACCTTTTGTTAAAGTATTTCTACCTTTATTTAACCAATATATTAACCTATTGGTATTCATGTGTATTTTAAACTCTTTGGGAAATCCCATTATTATTCTACATTCATCTAAACCTATTACTTCTCCAAGATAATTGAACTGTCTATTTGATGGTCTTAATGTCATTGGGTAACCATATTTCCTATTGCGATATACACCAGGTAAAGTATTCATTTTCTTACTTCTAATTGGCCATTTATACTCATCTTTGAATTCAGTATTCCACAATTCTTTTACCTGTTTTACTGTTAAATTTTGCTTATTAGGGTCTTTGTAATAATACATTGCTAATACTTTATCATCAGGTTCTTTGTAATTTATTGAATGGTTTACCTGTTTGTATAATTCTAAACAATTTTTCTTTTCACATACAGGAAATAAGCTATCAAAGTACTTCTTTAATGGTTTATAATCTTTCCTTATCCCAATCATAATCAACCTTATTCTGGATACTTGAGAATTACCTAAGTCGGATACTGAATGACAATGAGTTATTATATGGTAATTTTTCAATGTTTTATGCCATTCTTCTAATGGTATTAAGTCTAATAACTTGGGTAAATTTTCCATTAAGAAAAATTTAGGTTCAAACTTAACAATAGAAGTCAAATATAGATTCAAAGTATCATCTTTTTTTGGATTACCAAGTGTTTTCTTCCTTGAATAACTAAAAATACTAGAATGACCACAAGAAGGACTACCAATAATTATATCCGGTATCTCATTTATACCATCTAAATTCCTTAAAAAAGGTATTTTACCAAAATTTAAAACCCATTGTTCTTCAAATTCAGTATGAAATTGAGCTCTTGGCTCAATATTTCCTATTAAGAACTCCTTAAATGGGAATAAAAGAGCCCCTTGAGCTCCACAAACTCCTAAAATCTTCATAAATATCTTACTTTTGATTAGTTTTTTCATGATTTAGACAGAAAGGTATTGCAAATTCATATTAACTATTGAATCTAAATTATTAAAATCAATACACTAGATGAAAAATAAAGAAAATAGGCTTAAAATTGGTACACCATTATTAGTATTGGGTCCACATTTCTTTGAAAAAGCAGAAGTTGTTTCAGTAGAAAATGGCATATTCACCCTTAATAACAAAATAAAGGTAACCAATGAATTGGTAATCACTAACAATTCAAAAATGCAAATTAAACCCTTTGATGAAGAAGAATATAATTTTCTGGTCGCCAAGAATAAAATTCCAAGGGTTCTAGAGAAAATAGAAAATAAATATAAGGAATTATCAAAAGACGATTTAATTAAACTCTTTGATAGATTAAATAGAATAACCCATAAATATTTTGAGAAATGAATTACGGCAAAATGTTAAAATCCTTAATCTGGAAAAGGTATACAGATGAATTTTATATAAAACCAGGTAAAAGAGCTGGTAACTTAAGTGCCTATAACCAATGGTTAAATGATGATTCTGATTTGGAATTTGCTTCAGCATATAAATCTATGAAGGTAACAGTAGTTTTAGTATTCATAGCTTGCATTGGTTTAATCACTTTAGTTGCTAGTATATGATAATATATTTGATTCTTGGTATAGTATATTTAATCGGTATACTATTTACGGTATTTGTAGATAATACAATGTTAAATAAGGGTGTGCCCTATAATGGTAAACATATAATAACCCTGTTTATAATATGGCTATTGTCTCCCATATTTATGATAGGTTTAATATTTATATCACTAGTGTTTTTCTTAAAAAAAGGAAAAGACTATTGATAAATGATTGATGCTCATATGTTTTTCCGATAGTATTTTGAATCTGTTTTTTGAGATTGAGATTTTTTTCTTTTCATGACGATGTCATCAAAACTCATATCAAAAAATCAAATCTTAGACTTTATAGGTTTTAGATTTAAAGAAAAGAGTTGCTTGTGAAAGTAGCTCTTTTTTTTGTGTGTTTTAATTAGGCAAAAAGCTTTTAATGTTATATATAACATTAAAAAACAAATATATCATTATGTACACACCATTTTTCCAAAGTTCAACTACTACCCAAGATTGGGTATCAAAACCACCTAAACATATAAATCTTATATTTGCCATATATTATCAATATTATGAAAATGTACCTGGGCAATTAAGATACATAAATCTTAATATAACCTCTGCACAAATCCTATTTAACTTCACAATAGGTTATAAAAATCCTGATTCTAGTAATTGGATAGATATAATATCTGGTAATATAATTGATGATGTACCAGGTTCTAAAAACTATTCTAGTATTTATAAAATATACTCAGCAGATGGTGATTTAGTACAAAATTATATTTTCAATTTACAACCAGAAATATATAATAACATCAAACCAAATACTCAATATAAGTTATATGGGGCTTTTCAACCCTCTTTAAAAGTTCATGCCTATTCCCAAGATGAATCCAAAGAAGTAGATTTATTAATGGCAGATGAAAAAAGTAGTATTCATCTTGGCTATTTTTTAGGAAAAAAATTAGATAACCAGGACATGAGTAACTTGATTAAATATAATGTCACAAAAGATACTAACAATGATATATTAAGATACTCATTAGTAGAAGAATATGCCAATGAGGAAATGTACCATAAAAATATAATCCAAAACTACTCAAAACCTTATACCATAAGTAGTGAGTCAGTCAATTACTTAGGGTACCAAAATATATTTAAAAACGGGTTTGACACTTCTATATCTAATTTAAAATCTACGGTAACAATAGGAGATAATGAATTACCAAGTGTGAATTTTGCTTATATACAGAATTCCTTAGATAATGATGAAGCTTGGTTAAACATAGTATTCATATTTAAACCCGAAGAACCAGAACCAAAAGAAACTAAATAAAAAACTACTAACCTTTAATAAACCTAATTTAAAATTATGGGATACTTCCATGCACAAAATTACACTAGTGGGACCTTATTGAACATCTCCACTATAGTAGTACACTTAGTTAACAATGTAAGCCAAACCATTCCTAGTTCCTACTCATTCCAAGTTAAGGTAGAACAATTAAGGAATAGCCGGGTTTTAAAAACTAACACCTTGACTACTACTTGGGTTCAAGGAGGAATTGGTACTAGTAGGGACCAAACCTTTACCCTGTCTCAAAAAATGAGTTTCAACATCCAAACCGATTCACTTAGGTTTTCCTTCCAAACAGTTAACCCATTCACCTTACAACCATTCCATGTATTCATAGATTATGATGACAACGTAGATTATAATATCCTCACTAAAGATTACGGTTCTAATACTGTAGATACTTATAATGGGGTATTAACTACCACCATCCCCATTGCTCAGTATAATAAAAATAAAAAATCCACTAAGATAGGAGTTACCTGTCTGACAGGTAACTAACCACCCATTTAAAATATAAATACCCATAAGTTCCCTTTCTTATGGGTATTTTTTATATCTAGAATCTTTTCTAGTGTACCCTTTTTATTTCAACCTGAACTAAAATATCATTTAAATCTTAATCTTTATTCTTATGAAAAGGTATTTTTATTATGTAGCCCAGGGGATAAGAAATAATTTCAACCCCTCTATAAACCTCCCTAAAATCCCAGTCACCCTTTGTGGTATGGTAGAATGGGAAATCAAATCACCATTTAACCCAATCATACTAGCCGAAACAATAAGGGAAAACAATTCCTTTGAAAGCGTAATAGTTACTTTCCTCTATGAACTTAGCGAAGAGGAGTTTAAGGCACAAAACCCAAAAAACTCATAGAAGAAAGAAAAAATAAGGGAACTTAGTTTTCCCTTATTCTCCTATTAAAAAATTCTTCTGGAACTCTGGGATAACCCAAAATAGAGGTGAAAAAAATAATATTATCAATCAAATAAAAAACATTTAAACCTATGGCCTATCAAAATAGTTTATTTAATCTTAAGCCTAGTTACCCGAGCCTTATGTATTATAAGGGTCAAGAAATTATAAACTCAGACCAGTCCTTTACCATAAAGGGCATAGAAGAAGTATTTACATCACTATCAGATTTAAAGGATAGAATAGATGAACTGGAGGTAGAAGGTGAAATATCCCTAACATACTGGGATTATTTTGGAGTAAGGGTATACTTAACTGATTATGGTAAATTCCACCCAGAGATAACCATGAGGTATATCTTTGATTCCTTGCAGGAGGCATACGACTTTATAGATTCAAACCTATGGGTATTATTTTAATAACATCTAGAGAAATAAGATTATGGCATGGTTAATAAAGGATAAGGAATATGGGGAATATATCTCTACCGTAGAACCAGTAGTTACAAATGGTGAGGTATATATTTCAAGTTTCCATATTTCAGTTGCTAAAATAAATGTAGTAAAAGTACCAGATGGTACCTTAGAAACTTTAGTGGGTTTACCTTCGGACCTTGATAAGAGGATTGAGATCCTGGATATGGAAGGCCTAGTACCTATAAATAATTTCAAGGTAGGTAATATAGTAAGGGTAAGGGGCCGGGATTGGTATAATTCCCATAAAGACTCAGAAGGTAAGGTAAGGGCAGTAGGATATAAATATAGGTTTACAAAATACATGGAGCCTTTGCTGGGGCAATCTGCCGTTATAACCTCAGTTAATAAACACTATTATAGGGTTAGGTTTTTTGATAGAAGGTTTGACTTCGGTAATGTATTTTGTTTTTGCGATTTTATGCTAGAGCCTGGTTTAATCATAAAGGTTAAGCCCAGGTTAGAGGGTTTAATTAAGGATAAGGCTGTTATCAAGTGTACCCTGATGGTAGAAAAAGATACGGGGTATTTAGATGCTTTTTAGGCTACCTTGGTTTTTCTTATACAGGTTAATAAGTGGGGGCCCATTACCATATATTACATGTGGTAGTGGTTTTTTTTGTAGCTATTGAGGTCTGGTTAGGGGCCCATTACTATAGGCCCAAAAACTTCAGGCAGTGGGAGGGGGGAACGGTGTCCATTATAATGCAAAAGGCAAAAATAAAAATAGGGGACAAATATCCCCTATTTAGATTCATTCTAAACAATTTATTTTTTTGTTTGTTGCTCTGCAATGCTTTTCATTTTAGTTATAAATTCATTGCAAATTTTTATGTTTTCATTTGTAGAATTGTTGTCTACAATTATGTTTATATCATTATAAACTTGTTCAGCGTATTGTTTCCAAACATTATACAATTCTTTTAACTTGGTTTCATTTTTTTTGTTTGCCAAATAACAAGCTATGAAACTATCTTTTTTTCTTCTCAACTTAATTCTTAAAGATTTTTTTTGCTTGTCTGTTAAACATTCTTTAAACAAATCTTTTTTGTAAATACTTTTGCGATTGCTTTCGCTTTTTAGAATTTCCTTTCCTAAATCAAAAATGGTACTCATAACATTAAATTTTTAAGTTAAACAATTATTATTTTGTTCCACGTGGAACGATTAAACATCTTTATTTGTTTTTGATATTACAAATATAAAGACTTTATTTTTTATATCCAAATATTTTTCTAATTATTTTTAGTATAAATGAAATTTAGAATCAATCTAAATAAGAAAATTATTTAGATTAGTTCTAAATAAAGAGATAGTATATATACATTGTATATATATTTTGTATACCCTATGCGCCTGTTTGGTTTTGGCCTTAGCCGATGGCCCTTTTGGTCTAGTATGAATATCTGATTAGTGATTGTTAGTAGATAAGCCTTAGTACCTGATTGTTATATTGGTTGCCTAATGGGTTGGGTTACCTGGATATGGGCCCTAATGGCAGGTGGGATTGTAGATGGGAATTAGGGCCTGCCTATTTTTATTTGGGTTACCGGGTTTGAATACCTTGATATCAGGTTAAATATTTTGTGAGTGTAGGATTAAGTTTGAGGTAAGTTACATTGATATCAGGTAATGTTACTTAGTATATAGTTTAAGTTCTTTAAGCCTTTTAAGCTTTAAGCGTTTTTAAGCTTTTCTAGTAAGTTAAGTTTAAGCGTATTAATATTTTCAAGGCTTTATAAGTACCCTTAGCTCTGGGAGTATGTGGGCCAACACCAATCAAATATAAAAATAGGGAATACTTTATAAATACTCCCTATCTTAATTTTTATCCCTTTAAAGAATGGGACAAATATAGGATACCTAAGATAACCCTAAGTACCCTATAAATTAGGTAGCCACCTTAAAGAATGGCTTCTATATAATGATGAGCATTATCAATGGCATCATTTATATCCGAGTATTCTTCCATCTCCTCTACATCCTCTGTTAATAAAGCTCCTTGATATATTCTGAGCTTTTCTTCCATGAGAGGTTTTATATCATCCCAGATTCCAGCATATATAGCCCCGGTAATCACCATTTGATAGGTATCAGGATTATAGTCGTAATATTGGTCATCTGAGCCCTTAGTTAAATCAAGTTCTTGAACTAGCCTATAAATTTCTTGGACCAAGGCATCCCTATCTTGATATATGTATATATAACCGTATTGGTAATCAGTTAATGCCAAAGGTAAATCTTCGATTGAATCCAATTCTACCTCCTCTATATAATCTTTAGGTTCTTCTCCAGTGTAACTAAGAAGGAACCAAGGATTATTACTAAGTGTTTCTTTTTTAAGTTCTTTGAATGTCATAGCTTTAAAGTTTTAATTAATTAGGTTTTATACTGAGAGTTTAGTTATTATCATTCCATATCCTACTATTTCTTCATGTTCAACAATAGTTACATCATCATCCTCTAGCCAGGAATCTATTTTATCATAGTCTTCTGATAAGATTGATTCGTGATTTATTTTTCGGAATAAGAAATACCAAGAGCAACCATTTTCTAGGTAAATTAACCCTATATACATGATGCTTAGGTTATCTAATTTATCTAGGTCCTCTTCCAAGTATTCAAGATATTCTTCCAGACCTTCCTTAGTTTCTGGGTACCTTTTAATTAGTTTTGCAAATTCCAGGCTCAGGGTCCGAGCATTGTCTTTTTTGTTTTGTTCTTTACTAATCATAATATTATATATTTAAATTATTAATACGATACAAATATAATTACTATATATGAATAAAAAAAATATTTTATTGATTTTATTCTGGGCCTTTCACTTCCTGATAGCTAAGGTTTAAGATAGTAAATACCATACCTTTTGAATAGAAATCTTCAAGTTTAAGAAATATTGGGATTCATTCTAGAGAGTTAAATTTAATTTTAGTATAATTATAAGGGCGTTTTTAATATTAAATTTCTAATGAGGTATTTTATTGGTTGGGTTCCTGAGCCTAATTTTTAAATTTAGGTAGGCCTACATGCCTGAGCCCAGATTAAATTTTTAATAAAATCAGGCCCTAAATTGCCGAGCCTAGAGCCCCAAATTTTATTAAATTTATTGCCCCGGGGTACCTGAATTTTTAAATTTTAGGCTGCCTGAACCCTAATTTTTTATTGCCTAAATTGCCTTTTTAGGTACCTAAATTTAATAAATCCTGAGCCTAAATTGCCAAAAATCCCCGAGCCTAACCTTGCCTAATTCGGTACCGAAATTGCCCTTTCTAACGCCCTTATAGAAAGCTCTCGCAATCCTTTCGGATCGCTCATTATCAGCTAGTTAGGTATCCCCAATTTTTGCCTTTCTAAGCCTTTTTTATAGTTTTTTATTAAGCTTTTTATTTTAGGTAGGCCCACTTTAGGTACCTAAATTACCTAACTCACTGACTATCAATGATCCGAATTACCTAAGCCTATTTTATGTTTCGGTACCTAAATTGCCCAAAAATGAGCCTAAAAAGGCCTAAAATTGCCCCAAATTTAGCCTCGGATGGCCTCTTAAAGATACGTGTTTATTTTTGGCTCTTAAAGTATTCCAAATGCTGGCCAATTGGCTATCCTGAAAAAGAGAATTGGGGCCCTTCGGAAGTAAAAATTCAAAAGCTCGCCAGACGGCCATACGTATAGCAAAAACATAGTCATTTCAGCATTTTGGGGGCTCTACTGGGGGAAATTATGGGGGCACCTTATGATTTCTCTTAGTTTGTACTTAAATATATATTCAATATAAGCCTTTTTCCGATGGGAGGTTTTTGGTCGTTATTAATTGATATAAGGATATGGTTATATGGGTTACCTTTTTTATTAATATAGGTTTTTTAATATATTCTTGTTTTGGTGGGCTATTGAGTTATTGGGGGATTTTGTTTTGTGGATATATGGTTGGGTTTTTTTTGTTTTGGGGTTTTTCTTGGGTTTATTGGGGCTATGGGATTGGGAGTTCTTGGATTTTGTGGAAGAAAGTTATATATAAGTATATAAAGAATACTAATAAGAAAATTATACCTGTTCTAGAAAGGAATCTGGGTATGGGATTTGATTATTTGGGTAGGGTTATAAATAGGTATGTTAGGGTTATGATTAAGTAAATTATTAGGGCTGAGAAGATTATTATCATTTGGTTGTTGTTTTAGGGGATAGGTATATAGGGGGTTTATTTTTCCTATATACCTATCTGGGTTTTTAGATTAGGGTTTCTTTTATTTGGTTGAGGATGTTTTCTATATGGATTTTTTTGTCTATGGTTATATCTATATGGTAATCTTCAGTGAATAATAGGAGGTTTTCATTGACTCTATCTAGAAAGTCATTTATAATATCTTCTTTAGTATATGCTACCTCTTTAATAATCTCTTCTGTGATTGGTATAGATATATTTAGGGTGTTATATACCTTAACCTTATTGGAGTTAAGATTTTGGTTTTCTAGTTTTATAAGTTTTTCTATGTTAAATCTCTGGATATTCTTTAATATTAGTGTAGCGATATTTATTAGTTCTGTTTTCCATGATAAATAGTTGACATCTAATTCATGTTGTTGTCCATTATCATTTGATAACTCAAATGAGATTTTATTATCTGAGGTAGTGATATAGGTTTTCATAGGTTTTATATTTTAATGGTTTGTATAAATGTTAATTCTCCTTTATACCCTCTGATTCTTAATTCTTGGATTAATTCTCTGGGTGTAAAATCTTTGAGTAGTGGATTAGAGTTTTCATTGCCCCTTTCATAGAGTTGGAAGTTTTTTTTCTTTTTGCCTCTTTGAGAGCAATTTTTGCATATATGGGTTAACCCATCTGGAGTTTTATTATTAAGTTGGAATTCTGAAATTGGTAAAATTCTACCACATTTAGTACATTGTTTAGTTTCCATAAGATTGAGATTTTTTAGTTGATTTTATAGGTTTCCTGAAAGAATTATTGTGAATATTAGGTCTCGGTTGTATATTACCGGTTTATGTGGTATTCCCATATTAGCTGCCACCCTTAGAGAAAATTTCTTGAATTCTTCTCTTAGGCCTCCTCCAAGTTTATTGGAGATTTCCAAGTCTGGATTAGGTATAAATGTTATATTGTACATATATGAACTTTCATGTTCAATATATATTAGGCTTATTATACCCATTAACTTGTCTATGGTAGTATCTTTTGATTCAGATTCTAGGTTTTGGAGAAGAGAATTGAATTGTGGTTCTCTATCTGGGAATTGGTCAAAATTAGTTATAGGTTCCATATTATTTTTCAGTGTAAATTGTTATTGTTCGGTTATTTTGCCAGGTTTTCTGGTATTAAGCAACCTATAAAGTTTTTGGAGAACTGGTTTTCCAGTATTGATAAAGGCATCATCTATATCGTCCAATGTAGCCAATATAAATTCATGTTTTGGGTCTTTGAAAGCTATCAATGTGTCATAAAATTTATTATCGAAAAAGTTTCTGTAATACCTTTTTTCGATTTTTCTTTCAATTAAATTTTCATTTTTCATAAGATTAAATTTTAAAAGTGAATAATATTTTTATCAATGCAAATATAATACATATAAATATATAATGCAATTTATTTATAATAAATAACTTAGGCCCAGTTAAGGGCCTAAGGATTAGTAATATGAAACTTCTGGGTCATCTGATTCTGGGTCTATTTCTAATTCGTTTTCTCTCCTAGTATCATGATGGTCCTCTATATCTATTTCTTTTACATAGGTATCTATGGCTTTATTTATATCTGCCCTATTTAAAGTAACACCTTCTTTATCGGTATTTACACCTACCTGCTTTGTAGCTACCACTTCTGGTAATTCATTTATTGGATAATGTGATTCGATATATTTAGCTTCTTTACTTTCTGATAGTAATTTAGAATTTTCATTTTGTACTATGGTTATTGCCTCTTCTACTGATATACCACTTTGGATATTGGTTTGGTTATTTTGCTGGTTGAATATGTTTATACTACCATTGTTATTGCTTAGGGCTCTTATTATAGCCTGAAAATTATTTGAAGTAGATAATTTTAACCCTAAAACTTTATTTACTTCAGTTGTAACAAATGGTGTGTATCTACCTTTTTGTGATTCTCTTAGTATATTTAACTGATTAGATATATCCATACGGTCTTCTAGAGCCCAAGTAATTTGCTGGCCCATTAGGGATTCTACAATTTCTTGTTGGTGGTCTTTATCCCATATTTTGGTATTAACCAATTGTTCCATCATGTGTTTCCTTATCTTTTCTGGATTACATTTAAGAAACATACTTAATTCCTGAACTGAATAATGGTTACCAAATATTTTACCATTATTTATAATCCACTGTTGGATTATAAGGTTTTGTATAGTACTTAAAATTTCAGGGTCATTATTTAAATGATAAGATACCATTGCTTGAGTAGTCCCATAAGGTCTAGGTATCCTTTTTCCGGTGAATCTCATAAGAATTATGTTTATAGGCCATTAGCCTTGATGTTAACTAGGATTTTATTGTTAAATGTATTAACCTCTACATTTTCTGTTAGAATCTCGGATTTTATATCCTGGATAGCCTTGTGATATAGGTGTATCATTTTTTCTTGTTCATCTTCAGAATAATTCATATATATGGCTAATTCAATATAATTTTTTGATAACCTTATATCAATGTAACTTACTGATTTAAAATTTTCTATGGCCTTAATTTCTTCTAAAACTTTGTTAAGTATCATAGGTAAATTATTTTTAGGTACCCAGGGTAAAGAGTCTCGCACTATATGGTATTATTACCTTTTAGGTTAAAAATGGCTATTTACCCCGGGTTAATTTTATTTTATAGGTTATTTCTTCGGTTTGTAATTTCCATGTGTTCCTTTGGGAAAAATTTTTCTCGGGTTGGGATTACCGTTATTGCATAAAAAGCCGAGAATAATTTTTGGGTCAAAGGGGGTCCATATTTTTTATTGGATATGGAATTAAATTTTACATACATATCCTTCACCAATTCAAGAAATATTTTAAAGTCAAATTCTAACCCCATTTTTTCTCTGGCTACTTTAGTATTATTAAACCGTTCTAGAAATTCATTACTTAAATCCTTAATAAACTCTTCTCGGTTAAATTTATTACTCTTTGAAGTATTTAAACCATACTTCATAATATACTCATTTGTGTTCATGGTTATTTTACTTTTTAATTATCTGTGTTAAATACCCTACCTGATTATCCTCCCAGTATGATACAAAATCTACCTGTTTAAACCTAAACTTAGGATTTATCATTTCTTCTCTTGGTAACCCAGTGATATACATTATATGAGTTGAACTGGGTAAATTACTGAATATAAATCTAGGTTTACCACCTGAGCTTTGCATAAAAAAACCTGTGGCTGAAAAATCTGGGGTGAATATTGTATCTTTACAAGTTATAGGTACTAGAACTTCATCTACTGTACTTATTGTAAAATCTCTAGAAGGTTCATCTATAGATAATAGGCTTACTTTGATTTTATCTAAGGTAAGTGTAGAGGTTAAATCTAAAAACATAGGCTAATTATTTTTTAAAGTAATCTCGGATATTATCCAAGGTACCAGTTATTAAGGCATATACAAATATCTTTATAGGCCTATTAAAGTATTCTCGGATATTTTTTTCTGAGATATAGTGTTCATAAATAGAGAAGAATTTTTTACGGCTCCTTAGTTTCATAGCATAGTACTGAATTAGGTAATTTAATATTACCCTTTTATGAAGCTCTAATAGTTCCCTATTGGTTTTAACTATCTCTTTTTTTGGTAGTGGCTCATACATAGTTAATGGTATTAAAAGGTGGTTTTATAAATAAAAGTAAACCTAACCTATAATACCAAATGGAGGTTCTGGTAAAACCCTGTACCGATATTTTTATAGGTTAGGTTTGAAAAATGAACTATGCTGCTACACCTTCTTTTACTTTCCCTTTTTTATATTCCAGGTATTCTTTTTCCTTAGCCTTAAATTCTTTGGATTGCTTATCCTCTATTCTCCGCATTGCCAGTTCCAATTGGTGCAATTTATTTCTTACCTGTTGACGATATTTTTTACGGGATAGGGTATCTTGGCAATCTTCTGGGTAAATATATTTTACCTCTCTTTTTGAAATTACGGATTCAATTAAGTTTACCT
>OIEF01000153.1_pt1 | contig 30045 bp, 40 predicted proteins | sample 1581721 | NCBI WGS metagenome assembly OIEF01 (sample SAMN01760908, study PRJEB22395) | human gut metagenome
CAGCGGTGTGGAAGCCAAAAGTCACATCGGTGCCGTAGATATCGTTGTCGATGGTCTTGGGCAGACCGATGATGTTCAGGCCTTCCTGCGAGAGCAGGTTGGCGGTTTTATGGGTGCCGTTGCCGCCCAGGCAGAGCAGGCAGTCCAGCTTTGCGTCCTTGTAGGTCTTTTTCATGGCCGCGACTTTATCGATCTTGTCATCCTCGACCACGCGCATCAGCTTGAAGGGGGTGCGCTTAGTGCCCAGAATGGTGCCGCCCAGTGTCAGGATGCCGCGGAAGTCATCCTCGCACATCTCCCTGTATTCGCCGTTGATCAGGCCGTGGTAGCCGTTCAGGATGCCCACGATCTCCACATTATCACCCATCCGGGCATACAGTGCCTTTGCCACGCCGCGAATGGTTGCGTTCAGGCCCGGGCAGTCGCCGCCGGAGGTCAGGATGCCAACACGTTTTTTCATCTCACAAATCCCTCGTTTCCTCTTGATCTTTCCCGCCGCAGAGCAGGGGATATCTGGTACTATAAGAGTATTCCCAAAGGGGAAATGTGTCAAGAAAAAATTTTGTAAAAAGAAAAAAGGGCAGGCATTATTATTAGATTGCAGGGTCATCCAAGACCCTTGCAGTCTAATTTTTTTTATGCCGTGAGGAGGTGAAACAAATGGCAACCTACGCCTACCGTTCTATTTCAGAGCGCCAGAAAATTCAGAGCCTTTGGGAAAGCGGTGCCTCTGTCAAAGAGATTGCACAGGACTTTGACTTGTCCGTGTCTGCAATTTACACAGAGCTCAAGCGTGGATATGACGGCACACGGCTCCCCGATATGCGCCGCCGCTATGATGCGGAATTGGCACAGCTCACTGTCCAAAAATCTATTGAACGGAGGGGCCGCAAAGCTGCCGAGGCATAACCGCCCACATTGATACAACCAAAGGAGGACAACCCTATGAAAGCAAATGCAAACCCTATTGTGCTGAAAAGCAACCGTACTTCTGACGAGTGCATCGGTACCGTCAGATTGACCCCGGAGGCGGAAAAAGTCATCCGCCGCCTGCGCGCCAAGACTGCACTGCCTATTAGGCAAATTGTGAGTGAAATCATTGTGCAGGCAGAAAATCTCATTGACATTGAGGATGCCAACGAGGAAAGAGAGGAGGACTAAACCGTGAAAATGTTATCCGATTTTCAAGCAGGTGCAACCGTAAAGTACCACGGTGAGCCCTGCATCGTGCTGGAGCACCGCAAGGACAGCACCCTGCTCATGGTGCTTGAGCAGATTGAGCACACTTTTGGCTCTGACAACGATTTTGCCAAGAGTGACCTGCGTGAACACCTCAACGGTGCCTACATGGACACGCTCACCCAGGGCAACCATGGTGAGATTTTGAAACGCGCCATTGACCTCACCGCAGTCAACGGTAGCAAGCAGTATGGCATTGACACCTGCCGCATTGCGCCACTTACATTTGATGAGTACCGCAAGTACCATGACATCATCCCCAAGCCGGAAAAATGGGAATGGTCTGTTACCCCTTGGAGCACCCCCTGCGTGGATGGAGATGAAACCTGGGTCATGGGCTTGGGCACCGATGGCAATGTCTACGACAGCAACTGCAACAATACCTTCGGGTCCCGTCCCGCTTTCCTCCTCCCCTCTAATTATGTTGTGGAGCCGGAAAATGCCCTTGCATCCTACACCACAAGAGAGCTGGTTGAGGAACTTTTCAGCAGAGCCGACAAGTAAGAGGTGGCTGACATGACCACACATGAGATAGAGGCCCGGCGTTATTCACGCAGATGCCGCCGTGCCCGTAAAATCAGACGGCAGCGCCGTGTTGCCCTCATCACCATTGTGTGCTGCGTTGTGTTCGTCTGGCTATGCACCTGCAAGGAGGACAAGCCAACCATCCCAACCGTTGCGGCAGAAACACCGATGCCAACAGTCACGACGGTTGCGGAGCCTACGCCCGTGACCGCTGCGCCGCCTGTCAGCCGCACCCGTGATGACATCGTAAGTGAGGGACGGCTCCTAAGCTATGACCTCCAAGAAACCATGCAGGACTGCTGTGAGGAGTATGGCGTGCCGTATGCCCTGGCACTCGCCATTGCAGAGGTGGAAACCCACTTTGACCCGGATGCCGTCAGCGGCACCGGTGACTATGGCCTCATGCAGATTAACTCCATCAACCATGAATGGCTCTCTGAAATAGGTTTTGATGTTATGACCTATGATGGAAACATTGAGGCGGGTATCTACATTATTTCTCAGCACTTGAATAAATACGGAAAGCCGGAGTTGGCTTTGATGGCATACAACTCCGGCCCCACGGGAGCACAGAAACTTTGGGATGCTGGAACATTCCAAACCGACTACTCCCGCAAAGTGATGGCAGCTTTTGAACACTGGACAAGCGTATTGGAGGGATAAAGATGCCTTACTACTGGACATGCCCAAAATGCGGCGCAAACCTTGACCCCGGTGAGCGCTGCGATTGTGAAACAACAACTACCACTAAGGAGGATTATAACGATGATGGAAATGAAAATCAAGATTGATGTGCCGGAATTGGTTGCCGCAGTTGAAAAACTTGCCGCAGCCATCGACAAAACCGCACTCAATATCACCGTGCCGAATGAGGGCACGCTCAACTTTAACATGCCGGCCGGCAACGCTCCCGTTGCTCCCGCACCTGTGCAGACGGCCCCCACTCCTGCACCCGTTGCCGCCCCTGCATCGGCTCCTGCACCCGCGCCCACGCCTGCCGCACCGCCTGTGACACCTATGCCCACCGCTGCGGCTCCCGCACCCGCTGTGCCGGTAACCGCTCCGACCTACACCCTTGACCAGATTGCAAAAGCAGGTGCAAACCTTGTGGATGCAGGCAAGATGGAGCAGTTGCTTGCCCTGCTCACCAAGTACGGCGTGCAGGCTGTCACCCAGCTCACCCCCGACCAGTACGGCGCCTTTGCCACGGAACTGCGTGCCCTTGGCGCCCAGATTTAAGGAGGTGCTCTGATGCCTCCAGAAAAACACGCATTGCTGTCCGCATCATCGGCAGCACGATGGCTTAACTGCACAGCGGCTCCCCGTTTTGAGGAGGGTCTGCCGGAAAGCACAAGCGAATATGCGGAGGAGGGGCGCTTGGCTCACGCCATTGCAGAACTCAAGACCCTCAAGAAATTCACTTTGATGTCACCCCGCACCTACACCACTCGCCTCAACAAACTCAAGAAAGAGCCGCTTTATAACCCGGAAATGGACAAGACCACAGACCTTTACATGGAACACCTCACGGAGCAGGCAATGCTCTATGACAGTGCGCCGACCGTTGCCGCAGAGGTCAAGGTTGACTTTAACGACTATGTGCCGGAGGGCTTTGGCACCTGTGACAATGTGATGATTGGCGGGGACACCCTCAGCATCACGGACTACAAGCATGGGAAAGGCGTGCCCGTGTCCGCCGTTGGCAATCCGCAAATGCGGCTTTATGCCCTTGGTGCTCTCAAGCGTTACGCCCCTATCTTTGGTGACACCATCAAAAAGGTACGCATGAGCATTGACCAGCCGCGCCTTGACAGCTACACCACCGACATCATCACCGTGGAGGAGCTGAAAGCATGGGGCGATAGCATCAAGCCGATTGCACAAAAGGCTTTCTCCGGTCTTGGTGATTTTGTTCCCGGTGAGCACTGCCGCTTTTGCCGTGGCAAGGCACAGTGCCGTGCCCGCGCCAATGTCAACACCGCTTTGGAGGATTTCAAGGGCTGTGTGCCTGCCTCCAGCGTTCCGGCTGACAGTCTGGTGCCGCAGGAGTTTTCTCACATCGGACCGCACGGCAATGAAGTCCACCCGCTCCTCTCTGATGCTGAGATTGGTGACCTGCTTATCCGTGGGCAGCAGCTTGTCCAATGGTACAAGGACCTTGAGGAATACGCCCTCAAGACCCTGCTTGACGGCAAGCCGATTGACGGATGGAAACTTGTGGCGGGACGGAGCAACCGTGCCTTTACGGACCAAGATGCCGCCATCAAAGCTGTCATTGCCGCCGGATATGATGAGGCGCTTGTCTATGACCGCAAGCCTAAAACCCTCTCCGAACTGGAGAAACTGATGGGCAAGGCTGAATTTGCTGAGAAAATCGGCAGCTTTGTGGTCAAACCTTTGGGCAAACCTACCCTTGCGCTTGCGACAGACAAGAGGGAAACCTACTCACCTGCCGCCTCCGACTTTGCCGGGGTGGTGAGCGAACAATGAAACCTCTACTACCGAAACTTGCTCTTTTTGCCCTTATGTATGCTTTTATACTCACCATTCTCACCCTTTGTTGGGTAGGCGCTGAGTATGTGTTTGAGGGCGCCGTCCACAGCAGCAAAGTTGACGGTTGGATTGCCTGCTTGCTTTCCTACTATATGACAAAAGAACTTTTCCACTTGGATAGAAAGATGGGAGGCAAGCGATGACCCACGCAACCATCCGCTTTCAGTATGACACCGCCCGTTTTGAGCTTTATCTGGACAAGCTCACGGGGCTACCTGCTCCGAATATCCGCAAGCTGTTCAAGCTGATGCTTTCAGAACCGTGGAACAACCAGACAGCCATTGATGCTGTGGAGGCTTTTCTCCCACACATCGTTGAGGAAAGCAAAGAGGCGTGGAGGCAGACATCCGTTGATTTTCAAAACGGTTGGCGGCTTGTGCCGAACAAGCAGAGCAAAAAGGGCCGTGCCATCATGGCCCAAAACAACAGGCTCCATAAAGCCGTAAAGAGCGCCAAAGGCATCCACCAACATTGGGTGCGGATTTACGGCTATTGGAATGATACAAAACAAAAAATGAATTTTAAGTGAAAAGGAGATTAGTGACTATGTATCAGAATGACCCTATGAAAGTTTTAACCGGTGAGGTACGCCTCTCCTATGCCAACTTGACCACCCCCAGAGCCGCCCAGCAGGGCGGTGAGCCAAAATACTCCGTGACCCTGCTCATCCCCAAGACCGATGTGGCAACCAAAGCGGACATTGATGCCGCTATCAACGCCGCCGCAAACGAGGCATTGACCAAGGTGTGGAACGGCGCACGCCCTCCTCAGCTTGCTACCCCCGCGTGGGACGGTGACGGCGTGAGAAAGTCCGGCGTGCCCTTTGGCGATGAGTGCAAGGGGCATTGGGTGATTACCGCCTCCACCAAGAACAAGCCGCAGGTTGTTGGCATCGACAACATCAACTGTGAGCTTTCCCCCGCTGACATTTACAGCGGCATGTATGCCCGTGTCACAGTCCGTTTCTTTGGTTACTCCAACAGCGGCAACAAGGGCGTTGGCTGCGGTCTTGGCAATGTTCTCAAGACCCGTGACGGTGAGCCGCTGAGTGGGCAGTCCTCCGCCGCATCCGACTTTGCAGGCATCGGCGCATCCCCTGCGGCTGCTCCCGCTTATGGAGCGCCCACGCCCGTTGCCTATGGCACTGCACCTGCGGCTGCTCCTCAGCCGCCTATGAACACCGCACCTTGGAACAGCGGCAACGGCATCAACCCCATCACAGGACAGCCTATGTAAAAGGAGGACATCATGCACCATCTCAGTATAGACCTTGAAACTTATTCCAGCGTACCGATTGCCAAAGCCGGTGCTCAAAAGTATATCTCCAGTCCCGACTTTGAAATCCTGCTGTTTGCTTATAGCCTGGATGGTGCCCCTGTCGAAATCGTTGACTTGGCCACGGGGGAACAACTACCCCCGTGGCTTGTCAATTCTCTCACCAGCCCGGAGTACATCAAGCACGCATACAACGCCCCCTTTGAATGGGGGTGCCTCTCAAAGTTTGTTGGTTATCTGCCGCCGGAGCAGTGGCGCTGCACCATGTTCCACGGCCTCTACTGCGGCTATACGGCGGGCTTGGATGCCACGGGACGGGCGTTAGGACTTGAGGAGGATAAGCGCAAGCTGAATACCGGCAAGGCACTCATCCGCTATTTCTGCGTACCATGCGCCCCTACTAAAGCCAACGGTGGGCGTACCCGCAACTATCCACAGCATGACCCGGCAAAGTGGCAGTTGTTCAAAGAATACTGCCGCCAGGATGTTGTGACGGAAATGGAAATTGAGCGGAGGCTTTCCGCTTTTCCCGTGCCGGACTTTGTGCAGAAACAGTGGGAAACCGACCTCATCATCAACGCCCGTGGCGTTGCGGTGGATATGGATTTTGTCAGCGGCGCTCTTTATCTTGGTAGCACCGTCCGCAAGAACTTGATGCAGGAGGCAACCAACCTCTCCAAATTGGACAACCCCAACAGCGTTGGACAGCTTACACAGTGGTTGCAGGAGGAAATGGGCGAGGAACTCACTGACCTCCGCAAAGATACCGTTTCACGCCTCTTGAACAAAGACGGCAACAGCCCGCAGGTGCAAAGGATGCTGGAGATACGCCAGGAATTAGGCAAGACCAGCACCAAAAAATATGATGCCATTGAGGCTGCTGTCTGCCCGGATGGCCGTGTCCGTGGACTGCTCCAATTTTACGGAGCCAACCGCACTGGTAGATGGGCAGGCAGACTGGTGCAGGTGCAAAACCTGCCCCGCACTTATTTAGAGCCGCTGCCCCTTGCCCGTGACCTTGTGCGAAAGCGTAACCTTGACGGCTTGCGGCTTATCTACGGCTCCGTGCCGGACAGCCTCAGCCAGCTCATCCGCACCGCTTTTGTTGCACCGGAGGGGCATGTGCTGATTGATGCGGACTTTTCCGCTATTGAGGCCCGTGTCATCTCCTGGCTTGCGGGTGAGCAATGGCGGCTTGAGGTGTTCCGCACCCACGGCAAAATTTATGAGGCATCCGCATCCCAGATGTTTGGCGTGCCCATTGAACTCATCAAGAAAGGCAACCCGGAGTATGCTCTCCGGCAGAAAGGCAAGGTTGCAGAGTTGGCACTTGGCTACCAGGGCAGCACGGGGGCACTTATCAACATGGGTGCTTTGGATATGGGCATCCCGGAGGAGGACTTGCCCGACATCGTGAGCCGCTGGCGTGAGGCAAACAAGCGCATCCGTGACCTCTGGTATGCGATGGACAACGCCGCCGCCCAGGTTATCACACAAGGCGGCTCCATCGGCATCAACGGCTTAATTATCACCCGTGAGTTTGATTATAACCAGGGCACCGACTGCATGACCATCACACTGCCGTCCGGGCGCAAGCTCTACTATGTCAGTCCCGGCATTGGTGAAAACCAATGGGGCAACCCGTCCATCTCCTACATGGGCATGGACCAGAAAACCAAACGATGGAAACGCATTGAAACCTACGGAGGCAAGCTGGTGGAGAACTGCGTGCAGGCCATTGCCCGTGACTGCCTTGCCGACACCATAGAACGGCTTGAGGCGGCGCACCTGCCCGTTGTGTTCCATGTGCATGATGAGGTCATTATTGATGTGACCCCGTGGGCGGATGAGGACACCATGCTTGAGTATGTGTGCTCCATTATGCGCCAGCCTATCCCTTGGGCGCCCGGACTGCCGCTAAACGCAGACGGTTGGGTGGGGCAATTCTTTAGAAAGGACTGATTGACCTTGCAATACATGGGCGGCAAAAGCCGGATTGCCCGGTCAATCGCAGAGATTATCAATGAGATACCAAGGCGGAAAATCAAGAATTGCCAAACCCATTGCTCAGATAATCATGCAGGTTGCGGGGGGGGATTGCTTTGTCAGCTTATTTTGCGGCAGTTGTGCCGTGGAAAGCAAGGTGCAAGGTTTTTCCCGCAAACTCCTCAATGACCGGCACGAATACCTCATTGCAATGCTCCAAGGCGTTCAACAAGGCTATAACCTGCCGGAGCACATCACTCTGGAGCAGTACCGATACATACGGGAAAACAAGGATGCAGACCCCGTTCTTGCCGGTTTTGTAGGCTTTGGGTGCAGCTTTGGAGGCAAATGGTTTGGCGGATACGCAAGGAATAAAACCGGCACCAATTACGCCGAACAGAGCAAGCGCTCCCTACTGAAAGATATGGCAACGCTGCAAGATGCCCAATTTGTGTGTGGTGATTACCGCCGCTTGTGCATCCCACCCAATTCTGTGATATACGCTGACCCGCCCTACAACAACACCACGGGCTACACCGGGGACAAGTTTGACACCACAGAGTTTTGGATAGCAATGCGGCTACTTGCCGATTTAGGGCACACGGTTTTTGTCAGTGAACAAGAGGCACCGCCGGACATCCAATGTATATGGGAAAAACCCTTTACCTGAACTTTAGACCGGAACAAGGGCAACCAATTTACCGTTACTGAAAAATTATTTTACTTACCACCGAGGAGGTACACGCAACATGAAAATGGACAAAGTGGCATCCTCCCAAAATGATGAGTTTTACACACCGGAATATGCAATAAAGCCAATACTCAAGTACATCAAAATGCCCTGCACCATCTGGTGCCCCTTTGACACAGAGGAAAGCAACTTTGTCAAACTGCTCTCCCAATATGCCGCCTGCGGCGTGTCAGTCATTCACTCTCACATAGCCACGGGGGGGGACTTTTTCCAATGTGTCCCGCCTGCTTGTGACTATATCATAAGCAACCCTCCGTACTCCGTAAAGGGGCAAGTGCTGCAACGGCTCTTTGACATAGGAAAACCCTTTGCAATGCTGGTTGGCGTTGTAGGACTGTTTGAGAGCCAAGAGCGTTTTGAAATGTTCAGAGAAAACGAGTTTGAAATCATGTATTTCAACAGACGAGTGGCGTATTTCCAAAGCTACCAAGACCCCAAACCATCACTCAATCCGCCCTTTAGCAGCGTGTATGTGTGCCACAAAATGCTGCCGGAAAAGATGGTGTTTGAGGAAATTGAGAAAAGATAGGAGGCTCACCATTGAAACACTTGGGAGATATAACGCAAATCAACGGCTCTATGGTGGAGCCCGTCAATGTCATCATCGGCGGCAGTCCTTGCCAGGACTTATCTGTGGCCGGCAGGCGTGCCGGTCTTGCCGGTGAACGGTCCGGGCTCTTTATGGAGCAAATCAGAATTATAAAAGAAATGAGGTGTGCAGATGCCGCAAGAGGTAGAACAGGTACAGACATCCGCCCCCGTTGGATGGTCTGGGAAAATGTCCCCGGAGCTTTCAGCTCCAACAAAGGAGAGGACTTTGGGGCAGTCCTCCAGGAAACAATCAAAATCGCAGAGCCGCAAGTCCCCGCTGTTTCTGTCCCTAAGAACGGATGGCCAACAGCCGGATGCCTCACCGATGTGGGAGGAAAATGGAGCGTTGCTTGGCGCGTTTTCGATGCTCAGTTTTGGGGAGTGCCCCAGCGCAGAAAACGCATCGCACTTGTCGCAGATTTTGGAGGCCTCACCGCACCCGAAATACTCTTTGAGCGCCAAGGCGTGCCTGGGTATTGTCCGCAGAGCGGAGCACCGTGGCAAAGAGCTGCCGCCGCTGCTCAAGGCGGCATTGCTCAACCAGGCGGGTCTACATTCTGCATCCAAGGAAACTGCATCGACAGAGCCGACACCGCAGGATGCAACGGCAAAGGATGGACAGAGGGAGTAAGCTACACCCTCAACACTATTGACCGCCCCGCCGTATACAGTGAGCCGTTGGACGATGTGGCAAGCACCTTGCGTGCCGGAGCCGGTATGCCAAAGCATGATGCAGATATTAGAGGACGGCTTGCAATCGTCTACAACGGTGAAACCGTCACCAGTAAGACCAACGCAAGCAATCCACAGGTTGGTGGCCCGTGCCACACGCTTGGTGCAACAGGTGCAGGGCGTGCGGTGGTCATTGAAAACCACGCCAAGGCTTTTAGCTTTGACAGCCTTGCCTCAAACAGCATGAAAAGCACAAATCCGCACAGCGGATGCCGTGAGGTTGGCGTTTCTAAAACATTAGATGCCACCCGCCCCGACCCCGCAAAAAATCAAGGTGGGATTGCCATTGTGCAGCTTGCTGTTGAAAACCACCCGCAGGACAGCCGTGTGAAAATCAATGAGAACGGCGTTGTGCAGACCCTAAGCGGTCAAATGGGCACCGGGGGGGAATGTTCCTCTGATATTAGAAAACAAGTAGCTGATGTTTACGCCGCCACTTGCGGCTCTTTTATGTCAATCGGCTGCAATGTATGCCCTACTCTTATGGCAAGGGACTATAAGCAGTCACACATAGTGTGCTACAAGGATGGAGGCACAGAGAATGATTATGTATGAAAACTATCAATATGGAAACTACCGCCGAGGCTGCGGAACTCTGAAAGCCTCCGGCGGTGATTATGGCGGAGGGAGTGAAAACTTGATATGTACCAATACTGGAACGGTGGGCAGGTCATCGACACTCTCACCGCACGAAATGCGGGGGGGGACAACGGATGCCGGATAAGCAGAACTTTAACAGCGTGATTGACACCGAACGGCTGACCGTCCGCCGTCTTACCCCTTTGGAATGTGAACGCCTGCAAGGATTTCCGGACGGTTGGACAGATATAGGCGCATGGGTAGGAGAAAACGGCAAGAGCCACGCTGAGAGTGCAGACACCGCGCGCTACAAGGCGCTTGGCAATAGCATTGCCCTCCCACCCTGGGCGTATGTCTTGACCCGTCTGAGCCTTTGTGTAGGCTGCGGACATCCCACAATGGCAAGCCTCTTTGACGGCATTGGAGGCTTTCCGCTGATATGGGAGTGGCTCAACGGAAAAGGCTCTTGCCTCTGGGCAAGCGAAATTGAGGACTTTCCCATTGCCGTGACAAAATACCATTTTCCGGAGGAGGGAGAAAACAATGAGCATTGAAAAGGACTATGACATCTACATTGCCGTGTGTGACATCTGCGGTGATGACATCGGACCGTTTGAGGACTTCTATGATGCGGTGGATGCCAAAAAAGCCGCTGGTTGGCGTTCACGCAAAGACGCGCATGGGGAATGGATTGACCTTTGCCCCGCTTGTCAGCACCCGTCTGCCGCATCTGATTTTGGAGGTGTCATATGAAAAGAGCAGAGATATTGGATGCTGCAAAGGCTTGTGTCTGCGGTGAGCGTGAGCAGGACTATGGAACGCCGGAGGACAGCTTTGGCCTCATTGGGCAGCTTTGGACGGTCTACATGGGCACCCTGTTCACCGCCAAAGATGTTGCCATGATGCTGGCATTGCTGAAAGTGGCACGCATCCACAATGGTGACAAAATGGACAGCTTTATTGACCTTGCAGGCTACGCCGCCTGTGCAGGCGAAATTGTAGGAAAGGAGGCCCCGTGATGGCTGAAAACAGAAACCCGTTTCTCAATCAAAGCGGATGCCCCGACCCTACCGCATACCACGCTTTGAAACCCATTATGCAGGAGGATGCCGCGCTGGAGGGCAAGGTCAATTTTCTCATAAAAGTGCTTAAATTTATCATTGCTGAAAGCGGTTTTGAACTGCTTGCACGCATTGAGCTCAAAGACAAAAAGACAGGGAGGTGCTTTAGATGAAAGCCATAGCCATTGATTTTGACGGGTGCATTTGCACAAATGCTTTTCCGAACATCGGAGCACCCAACCGGAGCGTTATCGACAAAGCCATTGCGGAGCAAGCCGCCGGCGCCGGTCTGATTTTATGGACCTGCCGGGAGGGTGAACTGCTCCAACAGGCGTTGGATGCCTGTGCCCAATGGGGACTACACTTTGATGCGGTCAATGAAAGCCTCCCCTCCTGGATTGCTGCCTTTGGCACCCGCCCCAGAAAGGTTGGAGCATCCGAGTATTGGGATGACCGTGCCGTGGTTGTCCGTGACGGTGAGGTGCAGCTATGAAAACCCGTGACATCTATACCGCCGCCGTCAAGAAATGTGGCAAGGAGCACCAGCTTGTCCTCTGCATGGAGGAAATGGCTGAACTTACAAAAGAGCTCTCCAAGAACATGAGAGGCTTTAAGAACACAACCAATATTTCAGAGGAAATGGCTGATGTGGAAATCATGCTTGAGCAGCTCCGTATCATTTACGGCAACCGTTCAGAAGTTGACACCATAAAAGCTGAAAAACTCCTCCGCCTATCGGAACGGCTGGAGGTTTTATGTAGATAGAGAGGTGAGCCAAGATGCAATATGACCGCAAAATAACAATATCAGCCGGTAGCAACCGGCGTGCAATGTCCTGGCTGCCTCAGACTATGCTCATATCAGAGTTGTGGGCAAGGCTCCAGACACCTGCCAGGGGCACAGAGCCGTTGGCAGAATACTTGAACATGAAAAAGGTCCAGCAGGATGACCTCAAGGATGTGGGCGGCTTTATGGCAGGCACGCTGTCCGGCCCGCGCCGCAAGGCAGGCAATGTGACCGGGCGTGATGTCATAACTCTGGACCTTGACAATATCCCCTCTGGGGGCACGGATGATGTGCTGCGGCGTGTGGAGGCTTTGGGATGCGGCTATTGCATCTACAGTACCCGTAAACACAGCCCTGCGGCACCACGCCTGCGTGTTCTCATCCCACTTGACCGCACGGTGTCTGCGGATGAATATGAGCCGCTGGCACGCAAAATGGCCGAGTACATAGGCTTGGAACTTTGTGACCCTACCACCTTTGAGGTGTCGCGCCTTATGTATTGGCCCTCCTGTTGCGCTGACAGCCAGTATATCTATTTATGGCAGGGCAAGCCGCTCCTCTCTGCCAACGGACTTTTGGCACAGTACGAGGACTGGCGCGACTGCACCACCTGGCCGCAAGTCCCCGGCGCCCTCTCCCTGCCCAAGCTGGCAGTCAAACAGGGTGACCCGGAGGGCAAGACCGGCGTTGTGGGCGCGTTCTGCCGCACCTATGACATTTACCGTGCTATGGATGAACTCATCCCCGGCATGTATGAGCCGGTGGAGAGTATGCCGGGGCGTTATACCTATCTGGGCGGCTCCACCACCGGTGGCGCAGTGGTATATGACAGCGGCAAGTTTTTATACAGTCACCATGCAACCGACCCATGCGGCGGCAGACTGGTCAACGCCTTTGACCTTGTACGCCTCCACCGCTTTGGGGACAAGGACGATGATGCACAGACCGGCACGCCTGCCAACCGTCTGCCATCCTACCGTGCCATGTGTGAGCTTGCGGTGCAGGACAAGGATGTTGCCGCACTGATGAGCCAAGAACGCTACCAGGAGGCTTTGCAAGACTTTGAGGGCGTGACCGCCTCCAATGATGCAGAGCCCGCAAACTGGATGAGCAAGCTGGCAGTGAATACCCAAACAGGCTTGCCAAAGGCAACCATTGATAATGTGTGGATAATCCTTGAAAATGACCCGCTGCTCAAAGGCAAGTTTGCCCTAAACCAGTTTGCCGGCCGTGGTGAGGTGCTTGGTGCCCTGCCGTGGGATGACCGCACGGAGCGCCGCCTGTGGGACGATAACGACAACCAGGGACTTTACTGGTATATGGAGAGATACCACCACATCACCGGCAACGGCAAGATTGACGGTGCCCTCTCCCTCCACTCCACCGCCCACGCTTTCAATGAGATACAAGACTACCTCCGTGCCCTTAAATGGGACGGTATGCCCCGTCTTGATACCCTTTTCATTGATTACCTTGGCGCCCAGGACACCCCATACACAAGAGCCGTGACCCGCAAGGCGTTCACCGCCGCTGTGACCCGTGCGATGGTGCCCGGTGCCAAATACGATAATATGCTCATCCTTGCAGGTCCGCAGGGCATCGGCAAAAGCACCCTTTTGGATAAAATGAGCCGTGGCTGGTTTAATGACAGCATCCGCACCTTTGAGGGCAAAGAGGCATCTGAACTCTTGCAGGGTGTCTGGCTTGTGGAAATTGCAGAGCTTGATGCTTTCCGGCGCACGGATGTTGCACGCATCAAACAGTTTCTTTCATTGCGCACTGACCGTTTCCGTGCGGCTTATGGCCGCCATGTCAAGGAACTGCCCCGCTGCTGCGTTTTCTTTGGCACCAGCAACACCACGGACTTTTTGCAGGACCGTACCGGCAACCGCCGTTTCTGGCCCGTGGATGTCGGCGTGGCACCCGTGACAAAGAGCGTGTGGTTTGACTTGCCCGGTGAGATTGACCAACTCTGGGCGGAGGCTGTTGTCCGTTGGCAAAGCGGTGAGAGCCTTTTCCTCAAAGGTGACCTTGAGGCTGCCGCTAAGGAAAAGCAGGAGGAACACCGGGAAGTCAGCGCCCGTGAGGGCATCGTGCTGGATTTCCTCAGTAAGCAGGTGCCGGAGGATTGGGCAAAGTGGCCTCTTGACCGCCGCAGAATGTTTTGGGGCGGTGCCGTGCAGGGCAGCATCAATCTGGTTGACCGTGACCGTGTATGTGCCCTGGAGGTATGGTGTGAGGCCCTTGACGGCAAGCAGAGGGAAATCCGTTATAGTGATACTGCGGAAATCAACGGCATCATTGAGGCGTGTTCCGATTGGGAAAAAACACCCAATTCTTTGCAGTTTGGCTATTGCGGAAAACAGCGCGGATTTACCAAAAAAAGGGTGGAACATTGCCCGGAACATTGCCGGAACATTCAAAAAATCAGCCGGAACATGTTCCGGCAATGTTCCGGGCAATGTTCCGGGCAATGTTCCGGCTTAAACCCTTGAAAATAAAGGCTTTTTTGCTTACCGGAACATTGGAACATTTATTTTCTATATTATATAAAAATAGAGAAATTAGAAGATTTAGAGAAAATATAAACGCCCTAAACCGCCTGTGTGCGTGTATATACGCGCGCGATGTTCCAGATGTTCCACCCCTAAAAAGGAGGTGCTTTTTTGAAAGAAAGTTATATTGAAAATTACCTTGTCCGCAAGGTGAAAGAAAACAATGGTTTGTGTTTGAAATTTGTTTCTCCGGGAAACCCCGGCGTGCCAGATAGGATTGTCATAACCCCCGATGGCAGGACAATCTATGTGGAACTGAAAACGGAGGTTGGCAGGCTTGCCAAAATTCAGAAATGGCAAAGGAGCGAACTGGAGAAACGGGGTGCGGATGTCCGTGTACTTTTTGGGATGGATGCCGTGAAAGAATTTTTGAGGGAGGTTTTTGACTGATGCAATTTACACCGCACAATTATCAAAGCTACTGCATCCAGCGTGTGGTTGATGACCCTGCGGTTGGTTTGTTCCTCCGTCCCGGTCTTGGCAAAACCGTCATCACCCTCTCTGCTATCAACATTCTCAAGTATTTCCGCTGGCAGGTGCAAAAGGTGCTTGTGGTGGCCCCTAAAAAAGTGGCTGAGGCAACCTGGAGCAAGGAGGCGGCTAAGTGGGACCATCTAAAGCATATCCGCACCGCCACGGTGCTTGGCTCATCCGCAAAACGCATCAAGGCACTCAACACGCCTGCGGATGTGTATGTTATCAACCGGGAAAATGTGGAATGGCTTGTGGACTACTACAAGCAGGATTGGCCCTTTGACATGGTGGTGCTTGATGAGAGCACCAGCTTTAAGAACAGCCAGAGCAAACGCTTTAAGGCTATGAAACGGGTGCGGCGGTTTATCAAAAAGATGGTGCTGCTGACCGGCACCCCGTCCTCCAAAGGTTTGATTGACCTTTGGGCACAGGTTTATTTGCTGGACGGCGGGGCACGGCTTGGCGAAACCCTCGGCGCTTACCGTGAGCATTATTTTGACCCCGACCAGCGGAGCCGCACGCAGATTTTCAGCTATAAGGCAAAAGACGGTGCGGAAAACGCCGTTTTGACCGCTATATCTGATATTTGCATCTCCATGAAAGCGGAGGACTACCTGCAACTACCGGACTTTATCCAGCATGAAATCCCTGTGATGCTGGATGCCAAAGCCAAAAAAGCCTATGACCAATTTGAGCGTGACCTTTTGCTTGAGGTGGATGAGGATGTTATCACGGCCAGCACCGCAGGTGTTTTGGTTGGAAAGCTGCTGCAATTCTGCAACGGTGCCGTGTATAGCAATGAGGGGCATGTGGTGCCGGCGCATGATTGCAAGCTGGAGGCGTTCCTGGAACTGCTTGAACAGCTTAACGGAGAGCACTGCCTCACATTCTACGGCTACCAGCATGACCGTGACCGCATCCTTGAGTGCCTGCAAAAGCACCGCAAAGACCTCCGTGTGCGTGTTTACAAGGGTGTGGAGGATGAGGAGGCGTGGAACGCCGGAGAGGTTGATGTGCTGCTTGTGCATCCGGCAAGCTGCGCCTATGGTCTAAACCTCCAGCAAGGCGGCCGGCATGTGGTGTGGTATGGGCTCAACTGGTCCTTTGAACTGAATGACCAGGGCAACTGCCGATTGTACCGCCAGGGCTCTCCGTATGAAAAGGTTTTTATCCACTACCTCATTGTGCAAGGCTGTGAGGATGAGGATGTTATGGCAACGATACAGGACAGAGCAGACACCCATGAGGCTGTCATGCGCGCCCTTAAAGCGAGAATACGAAAGGTTAAGGAGGAAACAGCATGACCGAACAGGAACGATTGAAAACGGACACCGTTTTTGTTGATACCGTCATCCGTGAATGTGCGTTGATGACGATACAAAAAGAGGCGGATGCACAGAGGATTGCAGAACTTGAGGAGCGCCTTGATGCGGTATCAGCCATCCCACCGGCAGAGCCGTCCGCCGCACTGCAAAGGCAGCTTGACAAGGCTGTTGCCGACCTGCATTTTGTTATGGCGGGAGGTGACCCCTGCAAGATATGCAGCGCCAAGTGCACCTTTGGAGAAAAGAATTGCAAGCCGATATGGCGCGGAGAGGCAGGTGGCGAATTATGACCTTGAAAGAACTGTCACAGCTTTATTATCTCAACCGTGAGATTGAGATGGACAAGCGCCGCTTGCAGGAGTTGGAGGCACAGGCGGTGTCCTGCACACCTAACCTCACGGGTATGCCGCACGCGCCGGGTGTGTCGGATAAGGTTGGGCGCTACGCTGCGGAGATTGTTGACCTCAGAGGCATCATTGAGGCAAAACACCAGCAATGCCTATATGAGCGGAGCCGTCTGGAGAGGTACATATCCGATATTGAGGACAGCTACCTCCGGTTGGCGTTCACCTATCGGTTTATAAACGGCTTGCCGTGGGAGCAGGTTGCCGCCTGCATCGGCGGAAGTAACACCGCAGACGGCGTGCGGATGATGTGCAACAGATACATCAAAGCAACGAATGATGACACAGAGCAGTAAGTTGTTCGCTTTGTTCGGTGCGTCTGTGCTATACTGATACCGTGGGTGTATGCCTCAGATAAGAGCAACGCCTCCTTGGTTGGAACGGCGGCAAAGTGATGGGGGATATGAAACCGGACCTTTTCCGCCGTTCTCTAATTCCGATTATTTCAAAAGCTGTCCCGTAACACACACGGGCAGCTTTTTATTTTGACATAGGGGTGGTGAGTGTGGCGAAACTAACTGAAAAGCAAAAGCGTTTTGTTGCGGAGTACCTGGTGGACCTTAACGCCACACAGGCTGCTATCCGTGCCGGATATAGTCCCAAAACAGCAAACCGCATTGGGTCACAAAACTTGTCAAAAGTTGATGTTCAGACCGAAATTGAAAAACGGCGTGCGACACTGCGGAACAAGCTGGAAATCACACAGGAAAAAGTGATTGAGGAACTTGCCGCTGTTGCTTTTGCCAACGGTGCCGATTTTGCCCAGGTCACGAAAACGGGACTTGTCCGCATTATCCCCACGGAGGATATACCGCAGGACAAACGCAAAGCCATTGCCTCCATCAAGGAGGGCGCGAACGGCACAGAAATCAAGACCTATGACAAGGTGCGTGCCTTAGAGCTTTTAGGCAAGCATCTGGGCGTGTTTGACAGCAACAACGGTGCCGCTGCCGAACAGGAAAACAACATCTTTGATGTTATCGACCAAAGCACCAGAGAGGAGTTGGACACCAGTGCAATATCAGAAATTGAGCACCCGGCAAAACCTGGCAATGACCTGGTGGAATAGACCCGGTTTTGAGGATTATGAGGGCATCATCTGTGACGGCTCCATCCGTTCCGGCAAGACCGTTGCCATGACAGTTGGCTTTATCATGTGGGCAATGTCCAATTTCAGCGGTCAAAACTTTGCTCTGTGTGGCAAGACCATTGAGAGTTTGCGCCGAAATGTGACCAGCAACCTCCCTGCGTGGCTGTGCGGCGTGTTCACTTTCAAGGAGCACCGCACGGAAAACAAGATTGTGGTGCGCGCAGGCAATAAGACCAACAGCTTTTATCTGTTTGGCGGCAAAGACGAAAGCTCCCAAGACTTGATACAGGGCATCACTCTGGCAGGCATCCTGCTGGATGAGGTTGCCTTGATGCCGGAGAGCTTTGTCAACCAGGCAACCGGCCGTTGTTCTGTGGAGGGCTCCAAGCTGTGGTTTAACTGTAACCCTGCTGGCCCGTCCCACTGGTTTTATACCAAGTGGGTGCAGGAGGCAAAAAAGCGTAAACTGCTGCACCTGCACTTTACGATGGATGACAACCTCAGCCTCTCCCCCGCCGTCAAGGCACGATATGAAAGCCTTTACTCCGGCGTGTTCTATGACCGCTTTATCCGTGGCTTGTGGGTGGTTGCCGAGGGGCTTATTTATACTATGTTCAATAAGGATTTCCATGTGGTTGAAACGGTGGCAAGACCTTATGACAAGTATATGATTTCCTGCGACTACGGCACCGTAAACCCCACCAGCATAGGACTGTGGGGGCGTGCTAACGGCAAGTGGTACCGGATGCGGGAGTATTACTTTGACAGCCGCAAGGAGGGACGGCAGCGCACCGATGAGGAGCATTACACGGAACTGGAAAAGCTGGCAGACGGCTTGCACATTTCCGCCGTCATCGTGGACCCCTCCGCCGCATCGTTTATTGAGGTCATCCGCAGGCATGGGCGTTTTCGTGTAGAAAAAGCCTCCAATGCGGTGATTGATGGCATCCGCAATGTGGCAACCAGGCTGCAATGCGGTGACATTTTTATTTGTGATTGCTGCACGGACTGCATCCGTGAGTTTGGGATGTACCGATGGGATGAAAAAGCCTTGATGGATAAACCGATAAAAGAGAATGACCACAGCATGGATGATGTCCGCTATTTTGTGCACAAAGTCTTTGCTCCGGAGTTGTTCAGTTTCAAATAGTGAGGTGAAAACAGCAAAATGGTTGTGCTAAATTTAAGAGATTTTTCCGTCCCTCTTTCCACCAACTTTGGGAGGGGCATGACAGACAAGCGTTTTTTAGAACTTGAAATTACAGAGTGGCTGCGCTCCCCGGAACGCAAAAAGCAACTTGCCGGAGAGCATTACTACCACGGTGACCAGGAGGCTGCACACCGCAGGCGGTTGGCGTTGGATGAGGACGGCAAGCCTATTGAACTCAAGCACCTGCCTAACAACCGCCTGGTCAATAACCTATACGCCAAAATGGTTGACCAGAAAACCAACTACTCCTTTGGGCGCCCGTTCTCCTTTGACACGGACAACAAAGAGTATGCGGAGGCACTTAGCACCGTTTTTGGGCAGCGTTTCTGCCGTACCCTCCGCAATGTTGGTGAGGGTGCGATTATCGGCGGCAAAAGCTGGCTCTATCCATATTACAACGGCGGTGAGCTTTGTTTCAAACGCTTTCCCGCAGATGAGGTGCTTGCCTTTTGGGCGGATGCAGACCACACTATCCTTGATGCAGCGGTGCACGCCTATGTGGTGCTGGAGTATGACGAAAGCGAACACATCAAGGAGGTGGTCAAGGTTGAGGTGCTGCACGGCGGAGGCGTGGATTGCTTTATCCGACACGATGACGGCACATTAGAGCCGGATGCAAGTGCCTACTCCGGACCATATACAACGGTGACTGACCCCAAAACGGGCGAGGTCAAAGGCTATAACTGGGAACGCATCCCGCTTGTGTGCTTTAAGAGCTCTCACCATGAAATCCCGCTTTTGTCCAAGGTCAAGTGCCTCCAGGATGCTTACAACAACATCCTCAGCAACTTTGCCAACCAAATGGAGGAGGACATCCACACCACCATCCTGGTCATCAAAAACTATGATGGTGAGGACTTGGGCGGTTTTCGCAAAAACCTTGCCGCCTATGGCGCTATCAAGGTACGCTCTTATGAGGGCTCTGACGGCGGCGTGGACACGCTGGAAATCAATGTGAACGCCGAAAACTACAAGGTACTGCTCCAGATGCTCAAGGATGCCATCATTGAGAACGCCAGAGGCTATGATGCCAAAGACGAAAGAATGAACGGCAACCCCAACCAAATGAATATCCAGAGCATGTACTCTGACATTGACCTTGATGCCAATGCCCTTGAAATGGAATTTGCTGCAAGCATGGATGAGCTTTTGTGGTTTGTCAACGCCCACTTTGCCAACACCGGCAAAAAGAGCTTTGACGGCACCAAGGTCAAAATCATATTTGACCGGGATGTGCTCATCAATGAAACGGAGGTCATCAACAACTGCAAAGCCTCCGTTGGCATCCTGTCCGATGAAACCATTGTCAAGATGCACCCGTGGGTGTCTGACCCGGAGCAGGAACTCAAACGCATCAAGGACGAAAAGGAGGAGGCTATGGCAGACCCCTACCGCGCCGCTTTTGAGCAAAACCGCAACCCTCAGCAACCCGGCACAGTAAAGGACGGTGAGGACGGTGGCCAGACAGAGTAACGCCGCATATTGGGCGCAACGCATGAAAAATATGGAGGAGGCTTTGCTTGACCACTCCTATACCTATGTGGAAAACCTTGACCGCCAATTTGCCAACGCCGTGCAGGAGATTGAAAAGAGCATTGCCGTTTGGTATCAACGCTTTGCAGATAACAATGACATTTCCCTTGCTGATGCCAAAAAGCTGCTCACCTCCGGCGAACTCAAAGAGCTGCAATGGACGGTGGACGAGTACATCAAGTTTGGCAAGGAAAACGCCATTGACGGTGCATGGATAAAACAGCTTGAAAACGCAAGTGCCAAGGTACATATCTCCAGACTGGATGCCCTCAAGCTGCAAATTCAGCAGCAGGCAGAGGTTTTGCACGCTCAAGTAGAGGCGGCAACGGAAAAAGCCGCCCGTGAGATTTATGAGGCGGGCTACTACCACACCGGCTTTGAGGTGCAAAGAGGCATTGGTCTTGGCTGGTCCCTTGCCGCCATTGATGAAAAGGTCATCTCCAAGGTGCTCTCAAGACCGTGGACGGCTGACGGGCAGACTTTCCGTGACCGCTGCTGGACGAACAAGCAAAGCCTTGTCAACACGGTCAACCAGGAAATCACCCGCATGGTCATCCGGGGCGAGGCACCGGACCGTGCAATCAGCAACATTTCCAAAAAGTTTGATGTGTCACGGCAGAAAGCCGGCCGGCTGGTGATGACGGAAAGCGCCTATTTCTCAAGCGCTGCCCAAAAGGACTGCTATGGAGAGCTGGATGTTGAGGAATACAAGATTGTGGAAAGCCTTGACACCCACACCTGCGAATTATGCGGCAGCATGGACGGCAAGGTGTTCAAGCGGTCTGAGTACGCTGTGGGGCTCACGGCTCCCCCATTCCACCCCTGGTGCCGTGGCTGCACCTGTCCCCATTTTGCCGATATGGACGGCATTGGGGAACGCTATGCGAGGGATGCCATCACAGGGGAACGCTTTAAGGTGCCCAAAGACATGACCTATGAGCAGTGGCGTGCCAAACAAAATGAGCTTTACGGCGCAGGCACGGTTGAAAAGCTCCGTGCCATGGGTTATAATGAAAGTGCCGACAAGGTGCAATTTGAGAACTACAAAAAGCGCCTTGGCGCCGATGCACCACGGTCTTTCAAGGATTTTCAGAATTTGAAATACAACAATAAGGTCAAGTATGATGAGTTGGCTGGTTTGTATTCCTATAAAGGCAGAGTGCCAGAGGCTACCAAAACAGACTATGCGAATTATAAAGCCGTAAAGGCAACCGGCGTGATTGGCACAGTGCGTGTGCCGCCGGAAAGCATTGCAGTTGAGAGCCTTGCTTTTAATGATGCCCACGGCACCCGTCACGGCTGCACACTGGACGATGCAAAAAGCTATGTAAAAACAGCAAAGTGCACCGTGCGGCGTAAGCGTTGGGACGGCGTGAGCATCAACTGCTACTCTCTTGACGGCGCGGCATACATCAATGCCGACACAATGAAAATAAAAACGGCTTTTTCGGAAAAGGACTTTGACCCGACTACAAAAGCCATTGCGGAGGTGTTCAAAAAATGAATACTGTATATTGCCCCGTTCTGGATAGACAGGTGGACGGGAACACTTGCTTGGAAATCGTGCTTGTAGCAGACCGTGAGGCAAAGACCTCTATTTTGCCGCAAGGACTTGAATGGAACGACAAGCAGCGTGAAAAGTGTCTCCAATGTCCGTATCACAATGACTTAGAGGACACGGAGGATTGACAACCAATTTCATTGATTAGAGCATCGTGCTGAAAATGCACGGTGCTTTTTTCATACACAAAATACCGCTGACCCGGCGGAACAAAGCAGGGTGACCACCACACGGGGACTGGCCCGACAAAAAGGAAAGTGGTGCAGAAAGGAGCCAAAACTATGAAACTGCAATGGATGAAAGACATTTTGGGTGATGCCTACACTGATGAGATGGATGCAAAAGTCAGTGCGGCATTGGGTGAGCGTTTTGTTGCCCGCGCCGACTTCAACGAAAAGACCGGCAAGGTCAAGGAACTGGAAACCCAGGTCACCCAACTCAATGAGGGCATCAAGACCCGTGACAAGCAGCTTGAGGACTTGAAAAAGTCCGCCGGTGACAATGAGGAACTCACCAAACAGATTGAAACCCTCACCCAGCAAAACAAGGATGCCAAAGCCAACTATGACAAGGAGCTTGCCAAGGTCAAGCTGATGGCTGCGGTGGATGCGGAGCTCACCGCCGCAGGGTCCAAGAACAACACCGCCGTAAGGGCTGTGCTGGCTGAATTTTTAGAGGGTGCCAAAATCGTGGATGGCAAAGTCACCGCAACAGTTGGTGGGGAAACCATCACCCTTGCCAATAAGGTTGAGGCTCTGAAAAAGGACGCTGCCACAGATTTCATGTTTGGGACGGCGGCCAAGTATGAGGGATGGAAACCCGGCGATGGAGCAGACGGCGGCAAGCCTGGGAGCAACAAAAAGCTCTCCGAGATGTCCTACTCCGAGTTGGCGGACTATCTTGCAAAAAATCCCGATGCGAAACTGGAGGAATAAGCTATGAGAAATATCACCGCACCGCGCACGGTGTCCTTTGAGGAGGCACTGAGAAATCTGGCAAGCCGTTTGACCGGCGTGCCCGCATCCACTCTACCCCGCACCCAGGAGGGCGTTGTGCAGTTTATGGCTGAAAACCTGCCGCCTGCCATTGATGTGGACGGTTTGGCGGAGGCTGTCACTGCGGAAGTGATTGCCCGGTTGGGCAAGGATGCCACAGAAGTGCTTGCCCAAATGGACACAGGCACCGCAGAAACCACCGAGGATGCCCCAAATTTGACCGCTGACGGCGCGAAAGCCGCAGAGGCAACCGAGGACACCACCGGTACTCAAAACGGCTCTCAGAAAGCCACAGGAGCCGCAAAGCGTAACAAAACCAAATCTACTGACTAACAGAAAGGATGATAAAAATGGCTAACACTAAGTTTGATGCAAAGAGCTTTAACCCGGAGGCCTTTAAGTATAAGGCTGACCGCATCCCCCGCACCCGCCTCAACGAAATCCGCAAGAGCCGTGTGCTGGTAGGCAACCCGGACATCCGTGAGGTGTTCGCAAGCCAGAACGGCACCGGCTACGCAAGGATTGCCATGCGCGGCCTGCTTGACGGGGATGCCGTAAACTATGACGGCAAGACCGACATCACCGCAACCAGCACCAAGACCTTTGAGCAGGGCGTGGTTGTCATCGGCCGTGCCAAGGCATGGGTGGAAAAGGATTTTTCCTATGACATTACCGGCGGCGTTGACTTTATGGACAATGTTGCACAGCAGGTAGCCGAATACTGGCAGGATGTTGACCAGGACACTATCCTTGCCATTCTCAAGGGCGTTTTCTCTATGACCGGCGGCAAGAGCGGCGAGTTTGTAGAGGCTCACACTTTTGCGGTGGACGGTCCTATGGAGGCAACCACACTCAACACGGCAACCGCCCAGGCTTGCGGTGACCGCAAGAAAAAGTTTGCAATGGTGTTTATGCACTCCGTTGTAGCTACTAACCTGGAAAACCTCAACCTGCTCACCGCCCTCAAGTACACTGACAAGGACGGCGTGACCCGTGACCTCACCCTCTACTCCTGGAATGGCAAGCTGGTTGTGGTTGATGATGGTATGCCGGCCGTTGACGGCTATTTCCCTGCCGAAAGCACAACGCCTGGTGCTGTCCAGGTAAAGGCATCCGGTGCATCCACCGGGCAGATTGACCAGTCCAAGGTTACCCCGTATTTTGGTACGGGAAAGCCTGCTGCGGACAGCTATGTTGTTGCCGGTACGCAGTACACCAGCTATGTGCTTGGCGAGGGCTCTATCAGCTTTGAGGACATCGGCGCTAAGGTGCCTTATGAAATGTCCCGTGACCCCAAGACCCACGGCGGACAGGACACCCTCTACACCCGTCAGCGCAAGGTGTTTGCACCTTTTGGCATCTCCTATGAGAAAAAGTCCCAGTCCTCCCTCTCCCCGACTAATGCGGAACTGGAGAACGGCGCCAACTGGGCTCTTGTCCATTCCGGCGAGGAAAGCGAGAGCGACCGCTCCTATATTGCCCATAAGGCTATTGCCATGTGCTGCATCAAGTCTAAGGGCTAAGGTGGTACGCCGTGACCGTGTATGAGGCCGTTGTGCTCCGATTGGCTATGTTGGGGTACGAGGTCACCGACAATGACAAAACCGGCCTTGAATATCTCATCAATAAGTGTGAAAAGGACATCCTGGCAAACATAAATCAAAAGTTGTTGCCGGATGGCCTTTTTTACACGCTTGTGGATATGGTGGCCGGTCACTTTATGTATAACAAAAAAGCCGCCGGTGCTTTGGAGGGCTTTGATTTTGAGGCTCCTACCAAAAGCATTACAGAGGGTGATATTTCTGTCACCTTTGCCGGTGCAAGCGATGGCGCACAATCTGCGGAGGCACGCTTTGATGCCCTGCTTGCCACGCTGATGCACCCAGCAGAGAGCACCCTTGCGGCTTATCGGAGGATGCGATGGTAAGCGCCGCCTATAAAAAGGCTGTGCAGGGTATGTGGAAAGGCAAGGCTACGGTCACCGTGCTGGAGGGTGTTCTCAACCCCGCCAATGGCCGCACGGAGCCAACTGAAAGCGTGACAGTATCAGATGCCCCCTGCCGCATATCTCACACCACCATAAAGAGCACACAGCCCTCTGAGGAGGCTGCTGCGGTTGCACAGTCCGTGACCCTTTACATTGACCCCTCCGTGGACATCCCGGAGGGGTCCAAGGTCACGGTCACGCAGAACGGTGTCACCCGTGACTATGAACGGAGCGGCACCCCTGCGGTCTACTCCACCCACCAAGAAATCCCCCTTGAACTGTTTAGGGGGTGGGCGTGATGAATTGGGGCAACTGCGACTACAAGCAGCTACTCAAGCTGAAAGAGAATATTGACCGGCTCCAGTCAATGGACATGCAGAAATTTTGCCGGGATGCCTCAAAGGAACTGGCGGCACGCCTGCTTTCTCTGGTCATCCCCGCCACCCCGGTTGGGCAATATCCAAAATCAACCGGCAAAAAGGGCGGCACACTCCGCCGTGGCTGGACAGCCAAGAGCCAAGCCGAGGCAACAAAGGGCGGCAAGGCGGATGTCAAAGCCTATGCACAAAGCCTGCCGGTGTTCAAACAGGGCAGCAACTACTACATTGAGGTTATCAACCCCGTGGAATATGCCAGTTATGTGGAGTTTGGACACCGCACACCCGGCGGAAAAGGTTGGGTATCCGGGCAATATTTTCTCACCCTGTCGGAGCATGAACTGGAAAAGGTTGCTCCAAAGGTGCTTGAGAAACGGCTGACAGAACTATTGCGGGAGGTGTTCAATGTCTAACATCAATTTCAACAGTATTTATGACGGCGTAACGCTTGCCCTGCACGCCGCATTTCCAAAGTGCAAAGTGCACGGCGGAGATGTAAGGCAAGGCTTGAGCACCGGAGATTTCAATGTTGTCATGCCGGGAGCAGACCACACAAAAGAGGTGGGGCACCGCTACCGCAGGACACCCTCTCTGGATGTCCTCTATTACCCGAAAGCACGCCCATGTACTGCGGAGTGCTACGATGTGGCGCACCGGCTTATGGGTGTTTTGGACAGCATCACAACCCCGGAGGGTGACATCATCCACGCCTCAAGCCTCAAGTGGCAGATGCAGGACAATGTGCTGCATGTCCTTGTGGAGTATGCTCACTGCGTTTACATTCCGCAGGTGCAGGAGGCTATGGACACTCTGAAAATTGAACAGGAGGGATAAAGCCTATGGCAAAGACCAATACCGGAGCCGTGGGTGCTGCTTATTCCAAAGAGCAGCTTTCACGCTCCCAGAAATACGCCAACAGCAAGGATTTAATCAGCGCCTTGCTGAATGACGGCGAAACCTACACCTTGGAACAGGTGGACAAGCTGATTGCAGACTATAAGAAAGGCAAGGTGAGATAATATGGCTCTTGGAGGAGGCACCTGGCTGACCCAGAACAAGGTTTTGCCCGGTACTTATGTTGTTTTCTCCAGCGTGGCAAAGGCATCCGCAACGCTTTCCGACAGAGGATATGCGGCGGCCCCCTTTAAGCTGAGTTGGGGACCCGAAAATGAGGTTTTTGCTGTGACCTCCGGAGAATTTCAGAAAAACAGCAAGGCTATTTTTGGCTATGCGTATGACCATCCCAAGATGTTGGCACTCCGTGAGATTTTCCTGCACGCCACCACAGTATATTGCTACCGTTTAGGCTCCGGCGCAAACAAGGCAACCAATACTTTTGCGGAGGCGAAATATCCCGGCGTGCGCGGCAATGACATCACAATCAAAATTGCGGCGAATGTGGACAATGGGGACTTGTGGGATGTCAGCACCTATCTTGACGGCACCTGCATTGAAACCCAGACGGTTGCCGATGCAAAGGACCTTGCCGCCAATGATTATGTTGTGTTCAAGAACTCCGCACAGCTCAGCACCACCGCAGGCGTGGCACTCACTGGCGGCACCGACACCACCAACATCACAGGTGACCATCACCAGGCGTTTTTGGACAAGATTGAGGCGTATTCTTTCAATGCCCTCTGCTGCCCTGCCTCTGATGCCACAACGGTCAAACTCTATGCCGCCTATACGGAGCGTGTCCGTGATGAGGTTGGTGCAAAATTCCAGCTTATTGCGTGGCAGCCGTCCACCGTTGACTATGAGGGCGTGATTGGTGTGTGGAACACCGCAAGCCACGCCACCATTTCCGGCGTGGACGAAAACGCCCTTGTGTATTGGGCAACCGGCGCACACGCAGGCATTGCAGTCAACAAGTCCCTCACCAACTACAAGTATGACGGTGAGCTCATCATTGACACCGAATACACGCAGGCGGAACTTGAGCAGGCTATCAAGGCGGGCAAGTTTATGCTCCACAATGTCAACGGTGCTGTCCGTGTGCTTGAGGACATCAACACGCTGCTCACCCTCACCGACACCAAGGGCGAGGTGTTCCAGAGCAACCAGACCATCCGGGTGTGTGACCAGATTGCCAATGATGTGGCGGTGCTGTTCAATACCCGCTATGTGGGCACTGTTCCTAACGATGCCTCTGGGCGCGCATCCCTTTGGGGCGATATTGTCAAGCTCATCCAGGAGCTTGAGAAAATCCGCGCCATTGAGAACTTTGACACAGACAGCGTGACCTGTGAACAGGGTGACAAGAAAAAGGCGGTGCTCTGCACCATCAACGGCCTCAACATTGTCAACGCTATGAGCCAGCTCTATATGAGCGTGATTATTCAGTAAGGAGGGATTGACACATGCTCAATAACACGATGAACACACAGGATGCTGTCAGCGCCAACTTTGCTGAGTGCTTTGTGACACTGAACGGCACCCGCTACTCCATGCTGATGGCAAAGGAGTTTGAGGGCAAGGCATCCATCAACACCAAAGAGGTCTACAAGCTGGGCAGTCCCGTGGTTGGGCACAAGGCCCAGACCGTTGCCCTTGCGTTTTCCATGACCGTCTACAAGTGTACGGAAATCTTTGACCAGGTGGTGGAGGAGTTTATCAAGACCGGCGTGATGCCAACTTTTGATATTCAGACCTCAAACGAGGACCCCGCCACATCCGTTGGCAGGAGCTCCAAGATTTATAACAACTGTGTGCTGGACGGTGATGTGATGCTTTCCATGTTCAATGCGGAGGGTGATTTTGTCGAGCAGTCTATTGAGGGCTACTGTGACGGCTTTACCCGCCCGGAAAAGTACACCAACCCGTCCTATATGTAAGGACTGACAAAAAGGAGGAAATACACCCATGAGTAAAACTTTATCTGCTTTTATGCGCTCCAATGTAGCGCCTATCACCAACCATTTCTATGCCGCCTCTCCCCGTTTCAAGGGGGAGGACGGCAAGCCGATGGCCTGGGAAATCTGCTGCATTTCCGCAGATGAATATGCACGCATCCGTGCTGCCTGCATCAAGCAGGTGCCTATCCCCGGCAAGAAAAATCAGTACACACAGCAGCTTGACACCTATGCTTTCCAGGCCAAGGTGTGCGCCCGCTGCACGGTGTTCCCCGACCTTAACAACGCCGAACTCCAGAACGATTGGGGCGTTGCAAAGCCGGAGGAACTGCTTGGCAAAATGCTCATCGGCGGTGAGTTTGATGACTACATGACGGAGGTTTTCCAGGTCAACGGCTTTAAGACCGAGGATGAACTGGTTGACGATGCAAAAAACTGATAGAGGACGGTGACCCGGAGGCGAACTATGCACACTACTGTTTGCAGGAGTTTGGCTGGGAGCCGTCCAAATTTTTGAATTTGCCCGTTGCAGAGCGTGCTTTTGTGATTGCCTCCATATCCGTCCGATGCGACAAGGAACGGAAAGAAAAGGCAAAGCTGGAAAGCAAGGCGAAAATGGGCAAAAAGCATTAACTCTTTTGAAAGGGAGGTGACACAGTGGCAACAATTAGGTCACAGATGGTGCTCAATGATGGTATGACATCTGTATTGAGAAAAATCTCCGGGGCACTTACCACCACACTGGATGCGTTTGAACAAATGCAGCGTGCCTCCGGGCAGTCTATCAACTCTGCCCAATTTGCTGCCGCACGCTCCCAATTAGTAGGTGCCAACGCAGAACTGGACAAGATGGCGGACAATTTCCAGAAAGCAGGCTCTAAGGCTGACGGCTTGATGGGGAAAATCTCCGGCATAGCCGCCGGTATTGCAAGCATTGCAACCGTGCAGAAACTTGTCAACCTGTCCGATGATGTGACCAGCGCCCAGGCGCGTCTTAACCTGCTTGTCACGGATGGTGGTAGTGTGGATGAGTTGGAGGCAAAAATCATGGCCTCTGCCAACCGTTCACGCTCCGCCTACCTTGACACGGCATCTGCCGTTGCCAAGTTAGGACTGAACGCTGGAAACGCCTTTGACCACGACATGGACCAGGTTATTGCGTTCATGGAGCAGGTCAACAAGCAATTTGTCATCGGCGGCGCAACCGCCCAGGAACAGAGCAACGCTATGGTGCAGCTCACACAGGCGATGGCGGCCGGCGCACTGAGAGGCGAGGAACTAAACTCTATCCTTGACAGTGCCCCCGGTATTGCCAGAGCCATTGAGCAGTATATGGGCGTTGCGGAGGGCTCCATCAAGGAATATGCAGCGGAGGGCAAGGTCACTGCACAGGTGGTTAAAAATGCCCTGTTTTCCGTTGCGGATGAAACCAACGCAAAGTTTGAAAGTATGCCTATGACTTGGGCACAGGTGTGGACAATGATGAGCAACATTGCCCTGCAGGCTCTTGAGCCCGTCCTCACTTTCATAAACTGGCTTGCCAACAACATTGAGATTATCGGCCCGCTTGTTTTGGGCGTTGCGGCGGCTCTTGCAGTGTACCT
>OIEF01000177.1_pt1 | contig 28594 bp, 27 predicted proteins | sample 1581721 | NCBI WGS metagenome assembly OIEF01 (sample SAMN01760908, study PRJEB22395) | human gut metagenome
GGACCCTCGCGAAAGTCTACGTAGGTGCTGGATCTCAAAGCTTCCCCTAACCGCCCACAAAGTGTTGCAGCAAACAGCGCAGTCTGCTTTCGGGCTGGGTATTGGCTGAGGGAGAAGGGGTGGATGCAATTGGAAGTTATTGACTGGATTAAAAAATGACAGGTAGTATTTTAAAACGGATGTTCTGGAATACTATCTGTCATTTTGGATTTATGATGATTAATTTAAGAAATTATTTCATGCCCTGTAATTCGCGGTCGTTGCCCATAAAGAACATGGCGATGGTGTCGGGGCCTACGTGGCTGCCGGTGCAGAAGTCGTAGGAGGTGTTGATGAAACTACGGACTTTGATGTGTTTCTGGATTTCTTCCATGACGTACAGGGAGTCTTCGTAAGCGTCTGCGTGGGCGATTCCGATGATCTGTTTTTCCGGTTCCACGATGTTATTGCAGACGAGTGAGATCAGCTCGTTCAGGGCGGATTTGCGACCACGGCATTTTTTATACTGGACGATGTAGCCGTCTTTGTTTCCGCGCAGGATCGGTTTGATGCTTAAAACATTACCGATGACCGCAGCAGTCCCGCTCAGGCGTCCGGTTCTTGCCAGGTATTTGAGATCACCGACAGTGAAGACACCGTTCATTTTTGCCGGGCAGGTTTCCAGGATGTCAGCCACTTCATCAAAAGCCATGCCTTTTTCACGCATCTCACTGGCATAGATCGCGAGGATTCCCTGTGCCAGGGAAGCGTTGAGGGAGTCGATCATACGGATCTTTCTGGTATAATTACCGGATTCCATCAGATCTTCGGCAGCGATTCTTGCGGAATTATAGTTTCCACTGATATTTTTACTGAGAGAAAAATAAAGCACATCTTTATCCGCCTCCAGAGCCTCCCGGAACGCATCTTCAAAGACACCACTGCTGATCAGTCCGGTCTTGATATCCGCACCGGTGCGAATCATATCATAATAATCTTTTCCTTTCTGACGCTCCTCCTCCGGCGTAAGATTCGGATCAAAACAGGTCACTTCTTTACCATTTACGAGGTTTACAAAAGAAAGCACTTTAATCTTAAATTTCTTCACAAGTTCCGCCGGAATATTTGCAGCGGAGTCAACAAAAATTTCAAACATAATATAAATATCCTTATCAGAAAATCAGGGTAAAAGGGTTGCAAAAAGCAGTATAGGAAAAATGGTGAGGAAAGTCAAGATACGTTTTGGGGGATGTGTCGTATTTTTATAGAAATTTTAGAAAACCAGTGTATTGTAAAAAAATAAAAACCCGAATGCTCAAAATAGTTAAGAATTCTGGTTTGTAATGTGAAAAATAAATAGGATGATTATAATTCCTGTTCAGAAAGGAAACAATGAAAGAAAAGAAAGAGGAATATCAGGAAGAAGAAAATACGGGGAAACGGTTTTGATGCGCAGGTGTTTGTGACTACGGACTGGAGCAATCTGAATACTGAGAAATGGTATGTTATCACGGCTGGTATCTATGGAACAAAGGAAGCTGCCTCTGCGGTACTCCAGGATGTGCAGAGAGTTTGTTCGGATGCGTATATCAAATATTCCGGAAACTGGCAGGGATAAAAGGGCATCCTGTAAATGGATGTAATGAAAAGAACCGATAGTTTTCTGTATTTTCAAAAAACTATCGGTTCTTTTCATTACGCGAGCAACGGGTCAAATGGTGTGTTATGGTTGTAATCCGGAAAAATACAGTTTTTCGGTTCCCAGGTATTTGCTGATACAGACTCTTGCCGCCCCAAGAAGTACTCCGGTGTCCTGAAGAGTAGAAAGCTTCAGATGGCAGGTGGCGCGGAAACGTGGGGAAAGTTTCTGCAAAATCTCCGGGAGCAGCTGAGGGAGATAAGCGGTCAGCTGACTGTTCAGGATGATACATTCCGGAGAGAAAAGGTTCCAGAGGTTGTTGATTCCACAGGCAAGATAGGTGGTAAATTCATCCGTCACAGCCAGAGCAGCGGTTTCTTTCTGGTTATAGGCCCAGACCAGATCGTCTATGGAGACCGTGGTGCGGCCGGATAACTCCCGGTAACGGGAGAGAACTGCCGGTTCGGATATATATTGTTCGAGACAGCCGTGATTGCCGCAGGGACAGGAACGACCGCCGGGCTGGACGATCATATGACCGGCCTCTCCGGCTGTACCGGTCAGTCCTGTATACAGATGATGATCCAGAATAATCCCCGCACCGACACCTGCATGAATACTAACATGGATCAGATTTTTATGATTTTCCACAAAGGTTTTTTCGGCAAGGGCGGAAAGATTTGCTTCATTTTCCAGCCATACCGGAATCTCCAGAGCGTCCTCCAGCGTATCTTTGATGGGAAGGTCTGCAAGGTTATAATTTGGAGTGAAGGTGATCTCATTCCGGCAGACGGTTCCATGGATGCCGATACCAATTCCCACGACACCAAAAGGAGTAGCGGGAAGAAGACGAATCTGATTCTGAATGATCTGCAACAGGAAATCGATTGCGGTGTCCCGTTCCAGCGTACAGTTATACTGATGAAGCCGGCAGTTTTGTCCAAGCAGATCACAGACCATCAGCACGGTGCATTCCACGCCGAGATCGAGGGTGATAATATAACCATTCTGTCGACAGAACTGTAACAAGATCGGTTTTCGACCATACTGAGTCTGGTCGCTTCCGATTTCTTCGATATATTGTTCGTCCAGCAGATCCTGCACGATAGCAGAGATTGTTGCTTTGGTGAGTCCCAGTTTTTTTGATATAGCCGCCCGGGAAAGCGGACCGTCATTGATGACCGTTTCTAAAACAAGCCGCCGATTCATCTCCCGGATCAGTTCTCTGCTTCCTGTGACCATGCGGGCACCTCCTTCCTGTAAAATCTTCTTTTCCTTAAACTAATATTTACCATACCACAATTTGTTTGATAAGTAAACAAATTAAAATAAAGAATGTTCCAGGACACATTTTTTCACAATTTTCAGTAAACTAAAAAATATCTTGACGAAAGATACAACAAGTGATACAGTGTGATTAGTTTAGTAAATAAACAAATGAAACGAAAAAGAAACTGCACGGAAGATCCGTCAGAATAAACAGTGAAAGAAAATCAAGGAGGAATAAGATCATGATGAACATGCCGGAAGTAAAATTAGGTATCGTAGCCGTAAGCAGAGACTGCTTCCCGATCACCCTGTCCGAGTCAAGAAGAAAAGCAGTGGCAGCAGCTTATAAGGGAGAACTGTACGAATGTCCAACCGTAGTAGAGAGTGAGCTGGATATGCAGAAAGCCCTGAAAGAGGTGCAGGAAGCAGGATGTAATGCTTTGGTTGTCTATCTTGGGAACTTCGGTCCGGAGACCGCAGAGACTCTGCTGGTAAAATATTTTGACGGACCGTGTATGGTGGTTGCGGCAGCAGAAGAGCATGGAGACAATCTGGTACAGGGACGTGGAGATGCATATTGCGGTATGCTGAATGCAAGCTACAACCTGCAGCTTCGCAATCTGAAAGCATATATCCCGGAATATCCGGTAGGAACACCGGAAGAAGTCGCTGAGATGATGGAAGAGTTTGTTCCGATTGCAAGAGCCGTTGTTGGTCTGAAAGATCTGAAAATTATCACTTTCGGTCCGCGTCCGCAGGACTTTATGGCTTGCAATGCACCGATCAAACAGTTGTTCAACCTGGGTGTGGAGATCGAAGAAAACTCCGAACTGGATCTGTTCGAAGCATTCCACAAACATGACGGAGACGAAAGAATTCCGGCAGTGGTTGCAGATATGGAAAAAGAACTGGGGGATGGAAACAACAAACCAACCATTCTTCCAAAACTGGCACAGTATGAACTGACTTTCCTTGACTGGATCGAAGCACACAAAGGATCCAGAAAATACGTTGCCATCGCAGGAAAATGCTGGCCGGCGTTCCAGACGCAGTTCGGTTTTGTTCCGTGTTATGTGAACAGCCGTCTGACCGGAAGAGGCATCCCAGTATCCTGTGAGGTGGATATCTATGGCGCACTGAGTGAATTTATCGGAACAATGGTAAGTAACGATGCTGTAACCCTGCTGGATATCAACAATACCGTACCTGCAGATATGTATGAAAGTGAAATCAAAGGAAAATATAAATATACACACAAAGATACATTTATGGGATTCCACTGTGGTAATACCACAACCGGAAAACTGACTTCCTGTTCCATGAAATATCAGCTGATCATGGCAAGATCCCTTCCGGAAGAAGTGACACAGGGAACACTGGAAGGAGATATCGTACCTGGAGATATTACATTCTTCCGTCTGCAGAGTACGGCTGACGGAAAACTGCGCGCTTATGTGGCAAACGGTGAAGTACTTCCGGTTGCTACCCGTTCCTTCGGTGGCATCGGTATCTTCGCGATTCCGGAGATGGGAAGATTCTATCGTCATGAGCTGATCGAAAAAGGCTATCCACATCACGGAGCCGTTGCATTTGGGCACTATGGAAAAGCACTGTTTGAAGTATTCAAATACATCGGCGTAACACCGGATGAGATCGGATACAATCATCCGAAGGGAGACAGATATCCGACAGAAAATCCTTTCGCATAAAATAAAAATGGATCAGATGACAGAGCGTGTTTGAAATTTATTTGAACACGCTCTTGTACATAATAGATACAGGAGGAAAAAGATGAAATATTATATCGGCGTAGACCTTGGAACCTCTGCAGTAAAACTTCTGCTGATGGATCAGGAAGGACAGGTTGTCAATATCGTATCCAGAGAATATCCACTGTCCTTTCCACATCCGGGCTGGTCAGAACAGAACCCGGAAGACTGGTGGGAACAGTCAAAAGAGGGAATCAAGGAACTGATCAGCAAGATTGATGCGACGGAAGTGGCAGGTATCAGCTTTGGCGGACAGATGCATGGTCTGGTTATTCTGGATGAGAACGATCAGGTGATCCGTCCGGCGATCCTGTGGAACGATGGGCGAACCACAAAAGAAACCGATTATCTGAATCAGGTAATTGGGAAAGAAAAACTGTCTGAATATACGGCAAATATCGCATTTGCCGGATTTACCGCACCGAAGATTCTGTGGGTGAAAGAAAATGAGCCGGAGAATTTTGCAAAAATCTGTAAGATTATGCTCCCGAAAGACTATCTGGCTTACTGTCTGACCGGTGTACATTGCTGCGATTACTCCGATGCGTCCGGTATGCTTCTGCTGGATGTGAAAAACAAATGCTGGTCAGAACAGATGCTGGAAATCTGTGGCGTCAGCAGAGAACAGATGCCGGAACTTTTTGAAAGTTACGAAAAAGTGGGCACATTAAAACCGGAGGTAGCAAAAGAGCTGGGACTGCCGGAAACCTGTCTGGTAGCAGCAGGAGCTGGAGATAATGCGGCTGCAGCTGTCGGAACTGGTACGGTAGGGGACGGACAGTGTAACGTGTCTCTGGGAACCAGCGGAACAATCTTTATTTCCAGTGAGAATTTCGGCGTAGACCCGCACAATGCCCTGCATGCATTTGCTCATGCAGACGGACATTATCATCTGATGGGATGCATGTTGAGCGCAGCTTCCTGTAATAAATGGTGGATGGATACCATTATTGGAACAAAAGATTACGGAAAAGAGCAGGAAGCAATTGAAAATCTTGGAGAAAATCATGTATTCTTCTTACCGTATCTGATGGGAGAACGCTCCCCACATAATGATCCGCAGGCGAGAGGCACCTTTATCGGGATGTCCATGGATACCAGTCGTGCGGATATGACACAGGCGGTTCTGGAAGGTGTGGCATTTGCCATTCGTGATTCTTTTGAGGTGGCAAAATCTTTAGGAATTCATATCGAGAGAACCAAGATCTGCGGTGGTGGAGCGAAGAGTCCGCTGTGGAGAAAGATCATTGCCAATGTATTGAACATCAAAGTAGACCGGATCGCTTCCGAGGAGGGACCGGCGCTTGGCGGTGCGATGCTTGCTGCAGTTGCGGATGGAACCTTTGCATCGGTGGAAGAGGCGGCTGCAAGGATCGTGAAAGTGGTGGAAACCGTAGAACCGGATCCGGAGATCGCAGAAAAATATGAGACACAGTATCGGAAATTTGTGCAGATCTATCCGACGGTGAAAGCGTTATTCCCGAAGCTTTCCTAAGATAAAAGATTTCCGGAAAAATAAAAACAGACGACAGAACAGACATAATTCTTCCGGATAAAGATACAAACGAATGTACAGACAATAAAGTAATGGAAAAACGGGCAGGAAACTAGTTTCAGATAGTATTCCTGCCTGCTTTTACATTTGTGCTTTATACAGAAAACATATATAATAAAAATAACTGTGAAGGTGTGGAGCAGTTATTGATAAGAGTAATTATATACACATGGAGGTTTTTACAAATGAAATACGATTTTACAACGATTATGGATCGTCACGGTATGGATGCGATTGCGGTAGATGGTCTCAGTGAAGACGGACAGGGAAGTCCGGCGAAACCAAAAGAGGGATTTGATATTATTCCGATGTGGGTGGCGGATATGAATTTTGCGACAGTACCGACTGTACAGGAGGCAATTGCGGAGAGAGTAAAGCACCCGGCATTTGGATATTTTGATCCGCGGGAAGAGTATTTTCAGGAGATTATCGACTGGCAGACGAAAAAATGGATTCCGGGAACGGAAATTATTCTTTGTGGCTATACAGGATTAGAAGGAACACTGCGATTAGTTGACGAGGCAGAGGCAGATCTTCGCACAAGATTTACACCGTCTTTCATAGAAAAAACAAAGCGTTGCAAGGAAGCACTTATACTTCCGGAGCAGGTTTTACAGCTTCCAGAAGAAGCAAAGAGCAGACAATGTGGGGATGGTGGTGTACTCTGTGGATTATGGGAACTTGCAGAGGCAGAAAAGATAGGGTTTGAGATTGATTTTTCAAAACTTGCACTTAAGCAGGAAACAGTGGAAATCTGTGAATTCTTTCAGCTGAATCCATATCTTCTCACATCAGCCGGAAGTTATCTTGTGCTGACAGAGCATGGAGAAGAGACATTGGAAAGCTTGAAGAATGCAGGTGTTCCGGCAGTAAGGATCGGATTTGTAAAAGAACAGAATGCAAGAACACTTGTAAATGGAGAAGAAACCCGTTATCTGGATCGTCCGGCACCGGATGAACTGAGCCGTTGGTGGAAAGAACGAAAAGAATCAGAAGAACAAGAAGATAGAAGAGGCGATAATTATGTTAAACATTGTACTTTATGAGCCGGAAATTCCGGCAAATACCGGGAATATCGGAAGAACCTGTGTGGCAACAGGGACAAGGCTACATCTGATCGAGCCATTGGGATTTAAGCTGAATGAGAAAGCATTAAAGCGTGCCGGTATGGATTACTGGAACGATCTTGATGTGACAACTTATATTGATTATCAGGATTTCCTTGAAAAAAATCCGGGAGTAAAAATCTATATGGCGACAACAAAAGCGCACAAGGTCTATACAGATGTAGAGTATGAGCCGGATTGCTATATTATGTTCGGAAAAGAGAGTGCGGGAATCCCGGAAGAGATTCTTGTAGAGCATGAGGAAGACTGTATGAGAATCCCGATGAACGGAGATATCCGCTCATTGAATCTTGGTAATTCGGTGGCAATTGTGTTGTATGAAGCACTGCGACAGAATGGATTTGCAGGAATGAATTTAAGTGGAGAACTGCATGAACTTCATTGGAAATAAAGTGTAAAAGGAACAGGGTCAAATCATTTGTAAAAAGGTTTGATCTTGTTCCTTTTTTGAATGGTAAATAATCAGATATTTATACAAATACACAAAAAACGTTTAATAAACTACGAAAAATAGATGAAATATTTAGTAATCTAAAAAATTTTTATAAAAATCTAATAAAAAGTTTGATTATTACGACAAAATATGCTATGTTTAAAATAACATCGTTGTGCGAAAGTTACAAACAAAAAGAGAATAGGAAAGAAAAGTATGGTAATAATATATTGATACATGCTGCGAACAGCGTAATCCTTAGATATTAATGTGCAGTAACAACATACAGCGAAGAGATCTTATTGTTCAAAATCACATAAGAACAATAAAAAGGGGGAGACAAGAAAGGTGGTGTAGATACTATGGTGGATGAGACAATCCGGTCAATTAAAGAAGCAGAACAGCAGGCAGAAGAGATTCTTGTAAAAGCGCAGGAACAAAAAGAACAGATTCTGAAAGATGCATCTCTTCAGGCAAAGCAGATTCATGAAGAACTTATAGAAGAGGCAAAAAGAACTGCCGGTGGACTGGATGAGAAAGCCAGAGAAGAGGCGAAAAATCAGGAAGATAAAGAAGCAGAGAAGCTCAAAGATGTGATCGAAGAGCTGAAGGTTTCTGCAAGAGAGAAAAAGGATGCAGCAGTGCAGCTAGTTCTTTCTGAATTAATCTGATCCATGTGGTCGTAACAAAAAAGGAGGGATAAGATTATGGCGGTACTTAAGATGCAGAAAATCAGCATCTGTGCCCTGAAGAAAGATCGAAAAGCAATCCTGGAACAGTTACAGCATCTTGGAGTTCTTGAAGTTGACAGGGACAAAGAAGAGGATGCATTCTTCCAAAAGATGGACACAACCGGACAGCGGATGAAATTTGAAAAAGCGGCAACGGCAGCAGATCAGGCACTGGGGATTCTGGATGCTTACGCTCCGGAGAAAAAGTCATTACTTTCTTCGCTGGAAGGAAAAGAACTGATCGATCGCGAGTTGGAAGAAAAGGTTCAGATATCTGGACCGGAATTGATCAAGACAGCCCGCGGAATTTATGATCTTGATCGCGAGTATGCTGAGCTTAGAGCAGGCATAGCAAAGATTGAGAATCAGATTGAAAGTCTGATGCCGTGGATGGCATTAGATGTTCCGCTTCAGGAAGGGAAGACAAAAAGGACAGCTTTGATCCTGGGAACAATGCCGGGAGAGCTTACTCTTGAGAACATTTATTCCATTCTACTTGAGAAGACTCCGGAAGTGATGGAGAAAACAGGGGTCGATGTACATTTAGTTTCAGCAGAATCTAATATGATCTGTATTGCAGTCATCTGTTTGAAAGAACAACTCCAGACAGTGGAAGAAGCACTTCGGAGTGCAGGATTTGCAAGACCGTCCCAGAACTGGAGCAAGACACCAAAAGAGCAGAAGGAAGTACTGGAAACAGAGATAGCAGCGTCAAGAGAGCGGATGACGCAGTGCGAGGCAGAACTTAAGAGCCTGGCTTCCAAAAGAAAAGAACTTCAGGCCGTAGCAGATTATTACAGAGTCCGAGCAGATAAGTATGCAGTTCTCGGAGATCTTCTTCAGTCAAAGCGTACATTTGTGATAAGTGGATATATACCGGCATGTGAGTCGGGTCCGGTAGAGAAATCTTTGACAGAGAAATATAACTGTATGGTAGATATTGAAGACATTGAAGAAGGTGAAGAAGCACCGGTTATTTTAAAGAATAACCCATTCTCTACAAACATGGAAGGCATTGTAGAATCTTACGGATTACCGCATGCCGGAGAGATCGATCCGACAACGATCATGTCATTCTTCTATGTATTTTTCTTCGGTATGATGTTGTCAGATGCAGCGTATGGAGCAGTTGTTGCAATTGTGTGTGCGATTCTTGTGAAGAAATATCCAAGAATGTTACAGAGCATGGCAAAATCTTTGAAACTGTTCTTCTACTGTGGAGTATCTACACTTGTATGGGGCGTTCTGTTTGGAGGATATTTTGGAAATATCGTAGACATTGTTTCAGAAAAATTCTTCGGACATACGGTAACAGTTCCGGCACTTTGGTTTGTTCCATTGAATGATCCAATGAAACTTCTGGTTTATTCTTTGTTATTTGGAACAATTCATTTGTTCGTAGGACTTGGAATTAAAGGTTATCTGTGTTTAAAAGATGGTAAGATTGTAGATTTTATCTGTGACGTTGTACTTTGGTTTGTGATGCTGATCGGGTTGATCCTGATGCTGCTTCCAAGTGACATTTTCGCATCAATCGCACAGACTACGATCGTGTTCCCGGCAGCTTTGAACACTGCTGCAAAAGTGATGGCTGCGGGTGGAGCAATCGGTATTGTGCTGATGTCAGGAAGAGCAAACAAGAATCCGGCGCTTCGGCTTGCGCTTGGAGCGTATGATTTGTATAACGTGACAGGATGGCTCAGTGACGCATTGTCCTATTCAAGACTTCTTGCACTTGGACTTGCAACAGGAGTTATCGCATCCGTTATTAATCAGATGGGAGCGATGCTTCCAAACAATGTGATCGGTGTGATTCTTTTCATTGTGATCTTCATTGTGGGACACGTATTGAACCTGGCGATCAATCTGCTGGGAGCTTATGTACACACAAACCGTTTACAGTTTGTGGAATTCTTCGGAAAATTTTATGAAGGCGGCGGAAAAGCATTCGAACCTTTTAAAGAAAATACGAAATATGTTGATGTTAAGGAGGAAACAACATTATGAATATAGCAGGTGAACTTGGAGTTGTATATGGATTATTAGGCGCAGCAATCGCAGTATTATTCGCAGGTGCAGGATCTGCGTTAGGTGTAGGTATCGCAGGACAGGCAGCATCAGGTGTTGTAACAGAAGACCCGAGCAAATTCGCTAAAGTACTTATCATGCAGCTGCTCCCAGGTACACAGGGACTGTATGGACTGCTTGTTGGATTTATTACACTTTCTAAAATTGGTATTCTCGGCGGTGGCGGAGTAGAAGTTAGCGTTCAGTCAGGACTTATGATCCTTGCAGCTTGTCTCCCAATCGGTATTGTTGGATTGATTTCAGGTATCGCACAGGGAAAGACAGCAGCAGCTTCTATCGGAATCGTAGCAAAGAAGCCAGAGCAGTTTGGTAAAGCTATGCTGTTCCCGGCAATGGTTGAGACATATGCGATCCTGGCTCTTCTGATTTCCTTCCTCGCAGTAAGTGGTATCCAACTGTAAGAAATAAATAAAAAGGAGAGCGTGGAGATGAGTGGACTTGACAAAATGAAAGCGCAGATAATCGCAGAGGCGCAGGACAATGCAAAAGAGATACTCGCACAGGCACACGCACAGGCGGATTCTATAATTGGGGAAGCAAAAGCACAGGCAGAGAAAGATGCACGGAAGATTGTCGCACAGGCAGAAGCCAGAGCAGAAGATTCTGTGAAACGCCTGGCCTCTTCATCAGATATGAGAAAGCGCAAGGCAGTACTTGAGGCGAAACAGGAAGTGATCAGTGAAGTTCTTGAAGATGCTTACAAAGCAGTCGGAGAGCTTGATGATGCAGCTTATTTTGCAATGCTTGAAAAGGTTCTTGAGAAGTATGTACTTCCGGAAGAAGGAACCATCTGCTTTACAGAGAAAGACAGAAAACGTATGCCTCAAGGGTATATGGAAAAAGTATATGAAACAGCGAAGAAGAAAGGCGGAAGCCTGGAACTTACAGAGACAGTGCCGGACGGAATGGATGGGGGATTTATCCTGACCTATGGCGGCATCGAAGAAAATTGTACGATCAAAGCGTTGTTTGATGCAAGAAGAGAAGAGTTATCAGATAAAGTGAACCGGCAGCTGTTTACAGCAGTGTAGCCGCAAGGAGGGATAATCTTGAGTAAGACAAAATATACCTATGCGGTTGCCAGAATCCGTGCACTGGAAGCCTCTCTTTTAACGAATGCCGTGATCGAACAGCTTCTTGCGTGCAAGAGTGCAGAACAGGCTCTACAGTTTCTGGTTGAAAAGGGCTGGGGAGATCTGACAGCAGGAACGTTGGATGCAGATGAAGTTCTGAATAAGGAAGAAGAGAAGATGTGGCAGACAATCCGTGAGGTGGCACCGGATATGCATGTATTCGATGTTCTGTCACTTCCAAAACTTTATCACAATCTGAAAGCAGCGATCAAAGAAGTGTGTACGGAAGTAGAGAATAAAAACATTTTTTACGATGACTGTGAGATTCCTGGAGAAGAGATGTTTGCACTTGTCCAGAACAAAGAATTTGATAAGCTGCCGGGTAATATGCCAGCAACAGCAAGAGAAGCATTTGACACTTTGCTTCACACAAGAGACGGACAGTTGTGCGATCTTATTATTGATCACGCAACACTGGAAGCTATGCTGGAAGCAGGGAAAAAATCAGGTGAGAAGATCATTGAAGAGTATGCACAGACAGCAGTTGCAATCGCTGATATTAAGATTGCAGTAAGATCTCAGAAGACAGGAAAAAATGCAGAATTTATGAAAAAAGCAATGGTAAATTGTTCCGAGATCAATGTGGATCAGCTGACACAGGCAGCATTGGCCGGTGCGGAGGAGATCGCACAGTATCTGGAAGGAACATCTTATCGTGAAGGTGCCGATGCACTGCGTATATCACCGTCTGCATTTGAACGCTGGTGTGATAATAAAATGACAGATTCTATGAGGTCACAGAAATATGAATCATTTTCCGTTGGACCGCTTCTGGCGTATCTGTTAGCCAGACAAAATGAGATCAAGACAGTACGGATTATACTGACCGGAAAGCAGAATGAATTTCCGGATGAAGCAATCCGGGAAAGGATAAGGGAGATGTATGTATAAGATTGCAGTAATGGGCGATTATGACAGTATCTATGGATTTGCCACCCTCGGTCTTAGCATCTGCCCTGTGAAGGACCGGGATGAGGCGAAGACAAAGCTTCGCCAGCTTGCAGAAGGAAATTACGGCATTATCTATATTACAGAGGCTGTGGCTGCACAGATTCCGTCAGAAATCAACAAGTATGGTGAGCAGACATTTCCGGCGATTATTCAGATCCCGGGTGTGTCGGGGAATACAGGAGCCGGAGTTGAAGGCGTGAAGAAGACAGTTGAGCAGGCCGTCGGATCAGATATTCTGTTTGGAGGAGTAAGCGAATGAGCACAGGAGTGATTAAAAAAGTCGCAGGACCTCTTGTTATCGCAGAGGGAATGCGTGATGCGAATATGTTTGACGTTGTCCGTGTATCGGAACAGCGTCTGATCGGAGAGATCATTGAGATGCACGGTGACGAGGCATCCATTCAGGTATATGAAGAGACATCAGGTCTCGGACCTGGAGAACCGGTTGAATCTATGGATGTTCCAATGTCTGTAGAATTAGGACCTGGTCTGATCGCAAGTATTTATGACGGAATCCAGAGACCACTGGATGATATTATGAAGATTTCCGGAAATAACCTGAAAAGAGGAGTCGAAGTTCCGTCTCTTAAGAGAAATCTGAAATGGGAGTTTGTTCCTACTGTAAAGGTTGGAGATGAAGTAGAGACAGGAGATGTGATCGGTACAGTTCAGGAAACAGTTCTTGTACAGCAGAAGATCATGGTTCCTTACGGAATTAAAGGAACAATCAAGGAAATCAAAGAAGGCACATTTACAGTAGAAGATATTGTAGCAGTTGTTGAAACAGAAAAAGGCGAAAAAGAATTAACTATGATGCAGAAGTGGCCGGTTCGTCGCGGTCGTCCGTATAAGAAGAAACTTCCACCGGAGATGCCACTTGTAACAGGACAGCGTGTTATCGACACATTCTTCCCAATCGCCAAGGGCGGTGTTGCGGCCGTTCCGGGACCTTTCGGAAGTGGAAAGACAGTAATCCAGCATCAGCTTGCAAAATGGGCTGAGGCAGATATTGTTGTCTACATCGGATGTGGAGAGCGTGGAAATGAGATGACAGACGTTCTGAACGAGTTCCCTGAACTGAAGGACCCGAAGACAGGACAGCCTTTGATGCAGAGAACTGTTCTGATCGCAAATACATCGGATATGCCGGTTGCAGCTCGTGAGGCATCCATTTACACAGGAATTACAATAGCAGAGTATTTCCGTGATATGGGATATTCTGTAGCACTCATGGCAGACTCAACATCCCGTTGGGCTGAGGCACTTCGTGAGATGTCAGGACGTCTGGAAGAGATGCCTGGTGAAGAAGGATATCCGGCTTATCTTGGAAGTCGTCTGGCTCAGTTTTATGAGCGTGCCGGACATGTAGTTTCTCTTGGAAAAGAAGGAAGAGAAGGAGCACTTTCCGTTATCGGAGCAGTATCTCCTCCGGGTGGTGATACATCTGAGCCGGTATCTCAGGCTACACTTCGTATCGTCAAAGTGTTCTGGGGACTGGATGCTTCCCTGGCATACAAGAGACATTTCCCGGCAATCAACTGGTTGAAGAGTTACTCCCTGTATCTGGATGATATGGAAAAATGGTTTAACGGACAGGTTGCTGAAGACTGGATGGAAGGCCGTCAGAAGATGATGACACTGCTTCAGGAAGAAGCAGAACTGGAAGAGATCGTTAAGATGGTAGGTATGGACGCACTTTCACCGTCCGACCGTCTGAAGATGGAAGCTGCAAGATCGATTCGTGAGGACTTCCTGCATCAGAACTCTTTCCATGAAGTAGATACGTATACGTCATTGAAGAAACAGCACATGATGATGGTTCTCGTTAACGAATTCTTTGACAGAGCAACCGATGCATTAAAAGATGGTGCATCACTTCAGAAGCTGATCTCAATGCCGGTCAGAGAGCAGATCGGACGTTTTAAATATGTGACAGAAGATAAGCTTGACGAAGAATTTAAACAGGTTGATGAGACATTAAGCGCTCAGATCGCAGCAGCATTTGTAAAGGAGGAAGGTTAAATGCCAAAAGAATATAGAACCATTCAGGAAGTGGCCGGACCTCTGATGCTGGTGCATGGGGTAGAAGGCGTAACATATGATGAGCTTGGAGAAATCGAGCTGGCGAGCGGAGAGACTAGAAGATGTAAAGTTCTGGAAGTGAACGGAAGCGATGTCCTTGTACAGTTGTTTGAAAGTTCAACAGGTATTAACCTCTCCAACAGCAAAGTCCGATTTCTTGGACGAAGCATGGAACTTGGCGTATCAGAAGATATGCTTGGACGCGTCTTTGACGGACTTGGTAATCCAATCGATGAAGGTCCACAGATCCTTCCGGATGCCAGAATGGATATCAATGGTCTTCCGATGAATCCGGCGGCCAGATGTTATCCGGAGGAGTTTATCCAGACAGGAGTATCTGCAATTGATGGATTGAATACACTGGTTCGTGGACAGAAGCTTCCAATCTTCTCAGCATCCGGTCTGCCGCATGCACAGCTGGCAGCACAGATTGCCCGTCAGGCAAAGGTACTTGGAACAAATGAAAACTTTGCGGTTGTATTTGCTGCTATGGGTATTACTTTCGAGGAGTCTAACTTCTTTATCGAAAGCTTCCGTGAGACAGGAGCACTCGACAGAACAGTATTGTTTGTAAACCTTGCGAATGACCCGGCAATCGAGCGTATCGCAACACCACGTATGGCGCTGACAGCAGCGGAGTATCTTGCATTTGAAAAGGATATGCATGTCCTTGTTATTCTGACAGATATCACAAACTACGCAGATGCATTGCGTGAGGTATCCGCAGCCAGAAAGGAAGTTCCTGGACGTCGTGGATATCCGGGATATCTGTACACAGACCTTGCAACACTGTATGAAAGAGCAGGACGTCAGAATGGTAAGAAGGGAAGTATCACAATGATCCCGATCCTGACAATGCCTGAGGATGATAAAACTCATCCAATCCCTGACCTGACAGGATATATCACGGAAGGACAGATCATCTTAAGCCGTGAGCTTTACAGAAAAGGAGTAACACCTCCAATTGATGTTCTTCCATCTCTGTCCCGTTTGAAAGATAAAGGAATCGGAGCAGGTAAGACAAGAGCAGATCATGCCAATACGATGAATCAGTTGTTTGCCGCTTATGCGCGTGGTAAAGATGCAAAAGAGCTGATGGTTATCCTGGGAGAGGCCGCACTGACAGAAATTGACCTGAAATATGCACGTTTCGCAGATGCATTTGAGAAAGAATATGTATCTCAGGGATATCAGACAGACCGAAGCATTGAGGAAACATTGAATATCGGATGGAAGCTGCTTCGCATGCTGCCGCGTACCGAACTCAAACGAATTGACGATAAATATCTGGATGAATATTACGACAAAGAGTAAGAACAGACAGAATAATCGAAGATAGAAAGAGGAGGTGGCGGTATTGGCTGCGAAACAAGTGAATCCAACCCGTATGGAACTAACCCGTTTGAAGAAAAAGCGGATTACAGCCATTCGCGGTCACAAGCTTTTGAAAGATAAGCGTGATGAGCTGATGCGCCAGTATCTGGATCTTGTCCGAGAAAATATGGAAGTGAGACTTCGTGTAGAAGAAGGAATTCTCTCTGCGAACCGTAATTTTGTTATTGCCCGGGCCGGAATGTCAGAGGCAGCACTGAATACTGCATTGATGGCTCCGAAGCAGGAAGTTGGACTTATAGTTGATGAGAAGAATGTTATGAGCGTTGAGATTCCGACCTTCACATCCAAAACAAGAACAGCGGATGAAAATGATATCTATTCTTATGGATTTGCATTTACTTCCAGTGATCTTGATGGAGCAGTGAAGTCTTTATCAGATATCCTCCCAGATATGATCCGACTTGCAGAATGTGAAAAAGCATGTCAGCTGATGGCGGCAGAGATTGAGAAGACAAGACGTCGTGTAAATGCACTGGAGCATGTTATCATTCCAGAGACAGAGGAAAGTATCAAATACATTACGATGAAACTGGATGAGAATGAGCGTAGTACACAGATCCGACTGATGAAAGTGAAAGATATGATGCTTGAAGAGGCGCATCATTACAAAGAAAAAGAGGCGTAACTATTAAAAATAAAAAAGAACATGACCAGAGAATAAAAGTTTCTGTTTAAGAAGTCTTGAAACTGTGGGGCATGTTCTTTTTCATGTTTAAGTCTAAAAATGCAAGCATTTTACATCTTTTTTTGAAATTTTTCTTGGCTTTGAACAGTTACAAATGCAAAACATTATACAAGAATTTTGGATTGCAGAAGATCTGTTAAAAGTTGTCTTGCTCCGGCCTGAACCTGTTCTAACGGTACTTTTGATGTATAAGACTCACTGATAAATCCGAACAGACCAAAGCAGATGAATCCGGCAATCTGTCTTGCAGAATATTTTAAAGAATAAGAAGCTTTCAGCTTATCTGTATGAGATTCTACCGTGTCTAAAAGGATCCGGTAAAATCGAAAAGCCAGGTAAGGATTTGTCTCCGGTACGACATGCCGGAAAAAATCATAACGTTCATAGTAAAGAGACAAAATACTGTCCAAAACGTTCAGATATCCCTGCGTGAGATTGTTTTCAGGATTGTTTTCCTCTTGTCTGCGATGGTATCCTTCTTTTCCAATAATCAGCATATCATTGAAAATGTCGTCAAGGAGGGCAAATTTATCCTTATAATGTGTGTAGAAAGTGATCCGGCTGACATTGGCAATCTTACATAATTCCGTGATTGAAATTACATCAAAAGCCTGTGTGGTTAAAAGCTCCAAAAGAGCAGACTTTAAAGCACGTTTTGTTTTGGTGATACGCTTATCTTCCATTGCGGATATTCTCCTTTCTGTGTTCTGTGGCAGATCATACGAATGCGGTGATTGCTTATCTGTAAAGTTATTTTAACACCTGTAAAGAAAATGGTCAAATACGGATGGATGGGGATGCATTGCTGGTCTCATGTAGTGTGAACAGTAGTGCAGGATAGTGAGTAACAGAAATGTAACATTTTTCGAATAATTCTTAATGAATCATTACTACATATTTAAGAAGTATGGTTTATAATATATATAATTATACGGATATTGTATGCGAAAGATGCTGGAAATAGTGATGTCAGTAATATCCGTAAGAAAAAGAGCGTTGTTTACAGTAACGCAGAGGGATTGTGAGAGAGAATGCAGCAAAAGATAAAGGAAATGTTGATAAAGATAAAAGATGTACTGGTGAGTGTCTGGCATAGTTATAAAAGAATGCGTCAGGAGAACAATATTTATTTCAATATACTGGTAGGCCTTGTGTTTTTTGCAATTGTCGGAACAGGTGTATGTATGGTGGCAAATGCGCGGGAAGCAGCAGCTTTACGTCAGGTAGAAATACAGAAAGAGAAAGAAGCACAAGAGAAGAAAAAAGCCGAAGAAGAGGCGAAAAAAGCAGAAGAGGCAGCAAAGGCAGAAAGAGATAAGTCCATGTCTCTTCAGCCGGGAGTTGCAGTTGGAACCATGGATCCGCAGGATGATGAGAAAGTCGTTTATCTGACATTTGATGATGGTCCGTCTGCGAATACGCAGCGTGTGCTTGATATTCTGGATCAGTATGATGCGAAAGCTACCTTTTTCATTACTGCCCAGCAGCCGGATTATTTTCCTATGATCAAGAAAGTTTATGATGAGGGACATACAGTTGGACTTCACAGCTATACGCATGAATATGATCAGGTCTATGCATCTGTGGATGCTTATTTTGATGATCTTGAGAAAATAGGAGAGGTGGCAAAGGAACAGCTTGGATTTGTTCCATGCTTTATCCGTTTTCCGGGAGGCGCATCAAATTCCATTTCGAAAAAATATACGGCGGGAATTATGACACAACTGACGCAGCAGGTGCTGGATAAGGGATACCAGTATTATGACTGGAATGTGAGCAGTGGAGACGGAGGAACGGTTACGGCAGATCAGATCATCGCACAGTCAGAAACGGATGAGTATACCAAAGTAATGCTCCTGTTCCATGACACAGAGGCGAAGGAGTCTACCATCCAGGCACTTCCGACGGTAATGGAGTACTATAAAAATCTGGGGTATTCTTTTAAGGCAATCGATCGGGAAAGCCTGGTTGTGCATCATTCAGTGAATAATTAGAAGATAACAGAGAAAGAAAAGCAGGAGTTGACTGTAAAGAAGAGCAGTCGACTCCTTTTCTTTCCTATGGTATAATTGAAAAACGAGAAAACAATGAAAGGGGCAGATTTTATGGGGAATAACTCAGAAAATAAGCCAGACAGATATATAAATATAGGTATTGTAGCGCATGTGGATGCCGGAAAGACGACATTGTCAGAAAGCATGCTCTATCATGCCGGAGCAATCAGGAAGCTTGGCAGAGTGGATCATAAAGATGCGTTTCTAGATACAGATCAGATGGAAAGAGAACGTGGGATCACTATTTTTTCCAAGCAGGCAGTATTCCGGTGGAAGGATCGCACGATCACACTTCTTGATACACCGGGACATGTGGACTTTTCTGCGGAGATGGAACGCGTTCTGCAGGTTCTGGATTGCGCGGTGCTTGTTGTCAGTGGAGCAGATGGTGTGCAAGGACATACACAGACATTATGGAAGTTATTAAAAAGATATCACATTCCGACCTTTCTTTTTGTGAATAAAATGGATCAGGAAGGAACGGATGGTGAAAAACTTCTGAAAGAACTCCGCAAGCGTTTTGGGGAAAATGTCGTTCCATTTGTGGATATCATGACAGAATCTGACTGTCTGGGTGGAAAAGTATTTCTACATGCGAAAGAGGGCGCAGTGGAAGAGGTGCTGGAAGAGCTGGCTGTCTGTGAAGATGATATGATGGAAGAATATCTGGAAGAGGGAAGAATCTCTCTGGATAAAGTACAAAAAGCAGTTGCAGACCGTCAGGTGTTTCCATGTTATTTTGGTTCGGCACTACATTCTCAAGGCGTGGAAGAACTTTTGGATGGACTTGATCTGTATATAAAAGATAAGACTTATCCGGCAGAGTTTGGGGCAAAGGTTTATAAGATTGCAAGGGATAATCAGGGAAACCGTCTGACCTATCTGAAAGTGACAGGTGGAAGACTGAAAGTAAAAGATGTAGTGGAAGGACTGAATGAAAAGATCAATCAGATCCGGATCTACTCCGGTGAGAAATTTGAGGCTGTCCAGGAAGTAGAAGCCGGAAGAGTATGTGCAGTGACAGGATTGGAAAATACAAGACCCGGGCAGGGAATCGGAGCAGAAGAAGAGTCGGATTTACCGGTATTAGAGCCGGTGTTGACATACCAGATCCTTCTTCCGGATGACTGTGATGTACATAAGATGCTTTTGAACCTAAAGATTTTAGAGGAAGAAGAACCAGAACTTCATATTGTATGGGAGGAACAGACTTCTGAGATTCATGTACAGTTGATGGGAGATGTGCAGATTGAGATTTTACAGCGGATGATAAAGGAACGTTTTGGTGTGCTGGTAGAATTCGGTGAAGGGAGTATTGTTTACAAAGAGACAATCACAGCACCGGTAGAAGGTGTGGGACACTTTGAACCATTACGTCATTATGCAGAAGTGCATCTGCGCCTAGAACCGGGAGAACGTGGATCCGGAATGCAGTTTGCAGCAGAGTGCAGTGAAGATATTCTGGACAGAAACTGGCAGCGGCTTGTTCTGACACATCTGGAAGAGAAGGAACACAAAGGTGTGCTGACAGGTTCACCGATCACGGATATGAAGATTACGTTGACTTCCGGACGTGCACATCAGAAACATACGGAAGGCGGAGATTTTCGTCAGGCAACTTATCGTGCAGTGCGTCAGGGATTAAAGAAAGCAGACAGTATTCTTCTGGAGCCATATTATGAATTCCGAATGGAACTTCCATCAGAAAATGTAGGACGAGCTATGACAGATATCCAAAATATGTCCGGCAAATTCGGAACACCGATGATAGAAGAAGAGAAAACGGTGCTGACAGGAAGTGCACCGGTGTCCCTGATGCGTGGATATCAGAAAGAATTCACTGCCTATACAGGTGGACGTGGAAGAATGGCAGTTTCGTTGAAAGGTTATGATATCTGTCATAATCAGGAAGAAGTTCTGGCAGAGTCAACATATGATTCGGAAGCAGATCTGGCGAATCCGACAGGTTCTGTGTTCTGTGCACATGGAGCAGGATTTGTTGTGGATTGGGATGAAGTTGAAGAATATATGCATATGGAACATACATTGGAATCAGGAAATGATGATGAAATGGATGTAATGGAGGTGACACTTCCAAAACGCAGGCACTCCAGTATTGAACTGACACAGGAAGAGTTGGATGCGATCTATGTTCGTACACCGGATCCGAAGAAGAATCGTTCTACAGGTCCTGTAACTGTCCGGGCAAAGGAAAAGACAAGAGAGCCGGGAAGCGCTTATCAGGATCCGAAGTGGGAAGCACGCCGGAGAGCGAAAGCCGGAACAGAAGAATACCTTCTGGTAGATGGTTATAATATAATTTTTTCATGGGAGGAACTGAAAGAACTTTCAGAAAGAGATATTGGTGCAGCAAGAGGAAAGCTTGCAGATATTCTAAGTAACTATCAGGGATTCCGCAAATGTACCCTGATCCTTGTGTATGATGCTTATAAAGTAGAGGGGAATCCGGGTGAAGTGCTGAAATATCATAACATTTATATTGTCTATACGAAAGAAGCAGAAACAGCAGATCAATATATTGAGAAGACAGTCCGCAGGATTGCGAAGAATGCAGATGTAACAGTAGCCACATCAGATGGACTTGAACAGGTGATCATCATGGGACAGGGGGCTCACAGAATGTCTGCGCCAGGTCTGAAAGAAGAGGTTGAGTTGGCATTAAAAGAACTCAGAGGAGAGCATCTGGGCAGGCAGGTAAATCTGAAAAATTATCTTCTGGATTATCTTGATGAGGAAACCGCAAAACAGATGGAAGAAATCCGTTTGGGAAAAGAAAAGTGTTAATTTTTAATGAAGATACAAGTTTTTTGGTGATATTAATGTTATGATATAAGAAATAAAGTCGCAAAACGAACAAGTGAGCAAATTGGTCAGTGCTCTGGGAAAGTGAAAATTGTGACTTACGAAAGCGAGGTAGAGAAAATGAGATGTATGAACTGTTATCAGGAGATACCGGATAGTTGTAAGTTCTGCCCGAATTGCCGGGCGAAGCAGCCGGTACAGAAGATGGAACCTGTATCACAGGTGAAGGAAGAGACAACAGATAACATAACAGAAGATACAGCAGAGGTACAGCAGCCGACAGAAAAAGTGCAGTCAGAAGAAGATGTGCTGCCGGAAGAAAAAGTGCAGCCAGAAGAAGATGTGCAGCCGACAGAACCAACACAGCCAGAGGATGTGGAAGGTTCATATCAGAACGATCCATACAAAAGTGTGAATCAGGAGCAGAATACTTCCTATGGTGAACCAAACAACTATGAGTATGGACAGGGGGATGGTCAGCAAAATCAGAATTATAACCAGCAGAATCAGAATTATACTCAGCAAGCTCCAAACTATGGTCAGCAGAACCAGGGATATTATCAGCAGAATAATTTCAATGGAATGCCACAGAAGCCAGTGAACTGGGTTCCGTATCTTATATTATCGATTATTTCAACGTTATGTTGCTGCCTTCCGTTTGGTGTAGTGGGAATCGTATTCTCGGCGAAGATCAATAGTGCTATGCTGGCAGGAAATCTTGAAGAAGCACAGAATAATGCGAAGATGGCAAGAATCTGGATTATCGTATCCTTTGCAATTGGTCTTCTTACATGGTTGATCTACATGGTTCTGATCGTGACAGGGGCAGTTTCCGGTTCGGCTTATTACTATTATTAAAAAGTGAGCGGATGATGATTTGGAAGAGAAAGATGCGTGAAGCATTTCAAACAAAAAGGTCAGCCAGGATCATCGCAGTTCTGACGGGGGCAGTGATTGCAGTGGCCGCTGCGGGTTATCTCTTTTTTCATAATCCGCACCAGTATCCGCTGCCCTGCCTCTTTCATATTATTACCGGACTGTATTGTCCGGGGTGCGGTGCCGGGCGGGCAAGCTATTCTATTTTACATGGAAGATTTTATATGGCATTCCGGTATAATCCGATGTATGTGACATTACTCCCGTTTCTTGGTGTGTATATTGTAGCACGATTGATTGACTGGGTTTTGACCGGTGGTAATCATGTGGATCAGAAGATTAATCAGAAAGTCCTATATGTGGTATTAGTTATAGTGGTGGGGTTCGGAATCGTGAGAAATATTCCGATTTATCCATTTACATTGCTTGTGCCGGCGGGATATTAAAAAATAAAACCAGAGAAACGAAGTTCTTTCAGATTCTGTTTAAATGAGTGACAGAGAAAGAACTTCGTTTTTTATTGGTTTTTATTTTTGATTTATTAAAAAGCATGACTAGGAAAATTCTCAAGAATATGGTATTATGAAAAATGATATATTGTGATGTAAAGAAAAGTAACGCGTCAACCTGAAGGAAAGACCGAAGGTTATCATTCATCGGTGATCCGATGAAAAGTAACAGGATATGGAGGAATGAAGAATGATTAATAAACTGGTAGAGAAGATCAAAAAGACAGGTGCACCGATCGTAGTTGGACTCGATCCAATGCTGAACTACATCCCACAGCACGTACTTGATAAGGCTTATGCAGAGTATGGTGAGACTCTGGAAGGAGCAGCAGAAGCAGTATGGCAGTTCAATAAGGAGATTGTTGACAAGACTTATGATCTGATTCCGGCAGTAAAACCACAGATCGCAATGTACGAGCAGTTCGGAATTCCTGGACTGATGGCATTTAAGAAGACAGTAGATTACTGTAAGTCTAAAGACCTTGTGATCATCGGAGATGTAAAGCGTGGAGATATCGGTTCTACATCTGCTGCTTATGCAACAGCACATCTTGGAAAGATTAAGGTTGGAAGCAAGGAATATACACCATTCGGAGAGGACTTTGCAACAGTGAATCCGTACCTTGGATCTGACGGAGTGAATCCATTTGTTGACGTATGCAAGGAAGAGAAGAAAGGTCTGTTCATCCTTGTTAAGACATCCAATCCGTCCAGTGGAGAGTTCCAGGACAGAATCATTGATGGAAGACCGCTTTATGAGTGGGTAGGTGAGAAGGTTGCCGAGTGGGGAGCTGACTGCATGGGAGATGAGTACAGCTACATCGGAGCGGTTGTAGGAGCTACTTATCCGGAGATGGGTAAAGTATTAAGAAAGATCATGCCGAAGTCTTACATCCTTGTACCAGGATACGGTGCACAGGGCGGACAGGGAAAAGACCTTGTTCATTTCTTTAACGAAGACGGACTTGGTGCGATCGTAAACTCTTCCCGTGGAATTATTGCAGCTTACAAGCAGGAAGCTTATGCGAAGTTCGGACCGGAGAATTTCGGTGATGCATCAAGAGCAGCAGTTGAAGCAATGGTAGCTGATATCAGCGGAGCACTTGCAGCGGCAAAATAATTTACCATAGAAATTGAGAAATCCGCAGATCGTGTTTCTCATAATTTCAAGAAAGGAATTGCATAAGTTTATGGCAAAGCAGAAAGAAAATGCAGTAGTACATTCCCAGGAGCAGCTGGCGGATGGAATCTACAGCATGTGGATCAATACAGAGGCAGCAAAGGACGCAAAGCCGGGACAGTTTATTTCTATGTATACAACAGATGGAAGTAAATTACTTCCGCGTCCGATCAGTATCTGTGAGATTGATAAAGAGAACGGAAGACTTCGTGTTGTTTATCGTGTTACAGGACCGAAGACAGGAACAGAAGAATTTTCTAAGCTGAAAGCAGGAGATATCATTCCGGTGATCGGACCTCTTGGAAATGGATTCCCATATGAGAAGGCTGAAGGAAAGAAAGTATTTCTGATGGGCGGAGGAATCGGTGTACCGCCGATCCTTGAACTGGCGAAACAGATGGACTGCGAGAAGAAACAGATCGTAGTAGGATACCGCGACGCACAGACATTTCTTAAAGAAGAGTTCGAGCAGAACGGAGAACTTTATATTTCCACAGAAGATGGAAGTGTCGGAACAAAGGGAAATGTTATGGACGCAATCCGTGAAAATACTCTGGAAGCAGATATGATCTATGCCTGTGGACCGACTCCAATGCTCCGTGCGATCAAACAGTACGCAGAAGAGAACGGAATCGAGTGTTATATCTCACTGGAAGAGAGAATGGCATGCGGAATCGGTGCCTGTCTGGCATGTGTATGTAAATCGAAAGAAAAGGATGCACATAGCAATGTAAATAACAAGCGTATCTGTAAGGATGGCCCTGTATTCTTGTCTACGGAGGTGGAAATCTAATGAACATGAGCGTAAATATTGCCGGTGTAGAATGGAAAAACCCGGTAACAGTTGCATCCGGAACATTTGGTTCAGGAGAAGAATTTTCAGAATTTGTAGACCTGAACCGTCTTGGAGCAGTGACAACGAAAGGTGTGGCGAACGTACCGTGGGCTGGAAACCCGACCCCGCGTGTAGCTGAAGTTTATGGCGGTATGATGAACGCCATCGGACTTCAGAATCCTGGAATCGATCTGTTCTGCGAGAGAGATATTCCATACCTGAAGAATTTTGATACAAAGATCATCGTAAATGTATGCGGACACGCTCCGGAAGAATATCTTGCAGTTGTAGAGCGTCTTGCAGACGAACCGATTGATATGATGGAGATCAATATTTCCTGTCCGAACGTTAATGCAGGATTTCTTGCATTTGGGCAGGATGCACATAATGTGGAAAAGCTGACAGCGCAGATTAAGAAGATCGCAAAGCAGCCGATCATTATGAAACTGACACCGAATGTAACAGATATCACAGAGATTGCAAAGGCAGCAGAAGCCGGTGGAGCAGATGCCGTGTCTCTGATCAATACACTGACAGGAATGAAGATTGATATCAACAGAAAGACATTTGCAGTAGCGAATAAGACCGGAGGAGTATCCGGACCGATCGTGAAACCAGTTGCAGTGCGTATGGTTTATCAGGTGGCACAGGCTGTTAACATTCCGATCATCGGAATGGGTGGAATTTCCTGTGCAGAAGATGCAATCGAATTCCTTCTTGCAGGTGCAAGTGCAGTGTCTGTAGGAACAGCAAACTTCCACAATCCGGCAGTGACACTGGAAGTGATCGATGGAATCGAAGCTTATATGAAGAAGAATGGCTTTGAGAATGTAAAAGATATGGTTGGTATTGTAAAATAACCCCGGAGGTAAGATAGAATGGAAAGTTATAAGAAAGAATTTATCAATTTCCTGCCTGTCCATTTTTTATAGACCTCGTGAATGCCCTCAAATGCTTGGTTTTACAGGCTTTGAGGGCATTTTTAATTTGAGAGGAAACTATCGTAACTTATCGTAAAATGGTGTAATTTGATGAAAAAAGTGTGTAGTAAAGTGTGTAGTAATTCGTAGGAAGGATACGCCAAATATCAAGAGTGGCAGTGAATTCGTCCATGTGTTTGTAGAGATACAGATGCATGGACATTTTTTATTTTGGTTACCGGCACAGATGCTGGAGAAAGAGAGGATTTTATGACAGAGAAGATTAGAGAATACAGTATGAACGGAGCATTAATTATTGGAGTAGACAACGGCTACGGAAATATGAAAACAGCCAGGAGATGCTTTAAGACAGCAATTGCAAAGTATGACAGCGCACCTGTGTTAAGCAGAGATTATATCGAGTACGACGGTGGATATTATGTCATTGGAGAGGGAAGAAAGGGTTTTGTGGCAGATAAGCAGACTGATGACGACAATTATGTGCTGACACTTGTGGCTATTGTAAAGGAACTGGAAGCAAGAGGAATGACAGACTCTGTAAACAGGGCAAGGATTCATCTTGCAGCTGGGCTTCCTCTTAAATGGGTGCAGGCACAGAGGGAGGACTTTAAGAGATATATGCTTAGAAACAGCAGTGTGGAGGTCGGCTATAAGGACAGACTTTATTGTATTGAGTTTGCCGGATGTACGGTTATGCCGCAGTGTTACTCGGCAGTGACAGAGAATCTGAAGGATTTTGCAGGCGTAACGCTTCTTGCAGATATTGGAAACGGCACCATGAATCTGATGTATCTGAATAACGGTAGACCAATGGAAAGCAAGGCATGGACCGAGAAGCTTGGCGTGTTCCAGTGCTTTCAGAAGATTCACAACATGGTGCAGGACAAGACGGGGGACAATCTTATGGACGATGTAATTGATAATATTCTTCGTAGCGGGAAGATTGAACTGCCGGAGCCCCATGCATCCATTGTGGAAAAGGCAATTTGTGACTATGTGGAGGAGATTTTCCAGAAGCTTCGTGACCATGAATATAATGAGAAGCTGATGAAGGTTTACTTCATGGGTGGTGGAGCAAGACTGGTAGAGCAGTTTGGGAATTATAATCCGGACACCACCATTTTTAATCATGATATTCGTGCTAATGCCAAAGGATACGAGTATTACTGCTATATGCTTTTAAGACATCAGAGCAAGTCAGGCAGAAGGTAGGTGAGGCAATATGACAAAGCAGTACAGGAATCACAACATTCGTTTCAATATGACGGATGAGGGAGGAGTGCGGGCGTGGGAACGCCTGCATTCCGAAGAGGTAGAACAGAGCTTTAAGTCGCAGAACGCGTTTGTGGTGGCGGCTATCAATGATTATTATGAAAGGCATCTTTCCAAGAAAAACGATCCCTATCTTGAAAGCAGGGAAAAGGAGGATGCTTTTGCAGACAGGCTGGTGCAGACTGTGGAGCAGAAACTGCTTTCCAATCTTCCGGCACTTGCAGCCATGTATCAGATGCAACAGCAGGCATTCTTTCAGGCGGGACTACAGGCTGGTGGGATAATGTCTTATCCGTATCAGCAGGGGAATCCGCAGGTTGTGACCCCGTCGGCAGGAAAGTCATTGATGGAACAGGAAAGTGTCTGTGAGCAGACAAAAGATTCCCGGGAAGAAGAAATGCCTCAGCCGGAAGAGAATGAGTTTCTTGATTACTCGTTTGGTGTGTAATTTTTTGAAAAGGAGTTGATATTATCATGGAAACGGGATATACTAACAGTGTAAGGAAAGTAAGGAATGCATTACATTTTAAAGGAGGTTTTAATATGGAACTTGCTAAAGTAACATCAAAAGGTCAGGTAACAATTCCGGTAGAGATTCGTAGAAAACTTGGGATAAAAAACGGCGATAAAGTGCTTTTCATGGAAGAAGGTGGTCGTATATATATGATGAATTCCTCGATGGATGCGTTTAGGGAGGCACAGAGAGCATTTTCCGGAGAAGCACAGCAGGCTGGATTGAACAGCGAAGAAGATGTAGTCCGGATGATTAAAGAACTCAGGCAGGAAAGCGTGGTGAAGTAAATGCGGATAATGCTTGATACAAATGTGTTGATTTCAGCGTTACTGTTTCCGAGTCAGAAGTTCAATTCCATTATGGAATATATCTTTGCGGAACATGAATTGGTGCTTTCTTCATATGTAGTGGAAGAATTAAAAAGTGTAGTACGCAGAAAGTTCCCGAAAAGAGAAGCTGACATTGAAAGACTTTTATTTTTGATGAGCTTTGAATATGTCTACACACCAGATGAGATTGACCAAGAATTATTTGAAATTCGTGATGTGAAGGATTATCCGGTCCTTTTTACAGCTATTATTGAAGATGTGGATGTTCTTATTACGGGTGATAAGGATTTTTCTGATATTGTAATAGAAAAACCTGAAATTGTAACACCAGCAGAATTTGTGGAGCGGTATTTATAGCCGATGTACATTCGTACAATTACTAAAGTGAACATCGGCTACATTCCAGGGCACAATTGCGGCAAAGA
>OIEF01000178.1_pt1 | contig 28588 bp, 19 predicted proteins | sample 1581721 | NCBI WGS metagenome assembly OIEF01 (sample SAMN01760908, study PRJEB22395) | human gut metagenome
CTTTTTCAGTGGCGTCCCTATAGAGGTGAGGGAATTCTTGCTACGGTTGTTAAAATATTCCATAATCTGTGTCAGAAAAATATTACGTATTTCCATATTAGGAATGGTAAGCATGAACGTATTTGCATCTTTTCTTCCAGTCTGTGTGAGATATCCCGTAGTAAAAAGAACACTCCATAGGTTTTCAATCGAAGCATACATATCCTGATATGTCAGTTCCTGATGAATCTCCTTTACAATTGTTTCTCCTGCTATCAGTTTCTCAATTTCCTTTCTGACCGTTCCCTTATCAGTCTCCTGAATAAAGCGTTTCACCGCTTCATTACTGCTAGTATTAGACCAGTAATTCTGTGGCTGCGCCATATTGTTTATACGCAATTCATCACAATAATTTATCACATCCCAGGGACAGTAAACCTCTACATTTCCAAACCGATATCCGTCATACCACATTTTTATTTCATCATAATGCTCAGAAAGTTCATAATATTCCAATATATTCTTTACATCTCTGTCCGTAAATCCAAAATATTCATCAAACTGTACATCCGCCACTGACAAAACTTTCAGATTATTTAATCCTGTAAAAATACTCTCCTTTGAGATACGCATGCAGCCTGTAAGCACAGCAAACTTCAGACTGTCATTTGTTTTTAATGCATTTTCAAACAAGTTACGGATCAGCAGAGTCATTGAATTGTAATATCCCAATTCAAATGCTTTCGCCAGAGGCACATCATATTCATCAATCAATAAGATAACTTTCTGACCATGATGTTTCTCCAGAAGTTCTGACAGAATCCTCAGACTGCTGCACAGAACAGATTCCTTCATATCCGGCAGAAGCAATGATTTGAACGCATCCTTATCATATTCCGTCAAACGTTCACTGTCCAATAAATACTGGAATCTACGCGCCTCACCATTTACAATCTGTATTGCCATATCACAGGCTTTTTCATAAGTTTGCGCACTGATACTCTTCAGGGAAATAAAAATCACAGGAAACTTTCCCATGTATTGTTCGCAAAGATAAACTTCTCTGGAAATTCTTGTTCCTTTAAAGCAGTTCTTATCACCGTTTAATTCAAAGAATGCTTTCAGCATACTCATATTCAATGTTTTACCAAATCTTCTCGGACGTGTAAACAGATTCACCTCCGCCCAATTATCCAGAAGTTCTTTGATAAGCATCGTTTTATCTACATAGTAGAAATCTTCCGCCTGAAGCTTTGCGAAATTTTCTATTCCTATTGGAAGTTTCTTTTTAATTTGTTTCAATAGACACACTTCCCTTTATATTTGATATATTAAACTCTAACTTTCATAAAGTGTAACATATTGTTATTGAATTCGTCTATCAAAATTTCTTTACATTCCATAATGTTTCTATTAATACAAAATCCAGAAGTGAATTCTTCTTATTATTTTACATACTTTACATTCCACAATATTTCTATTATTACGATACAGAAATAGACTGTGAAGTGCTGTTTATGAGCTTTACATTCCACAATGTTTCTATTAATACGGAGAATCCGGATGTAAGTGGTGTAGACTTTCAGAACTTTACATTCCACGATATTTCTATTAATACTGTGTATCAGATAGAAAAAGGAAATACATTCGCACTTTACATTCCACGATGTTTCTATTAATACGGAAATGAAGAAAGAATGGTCAACTGCTCTGGATCTTTACATTCCACAATGTTTCTATTAATACAAATAAACCCGGCATAATTGATATGGGATTTTTTATCTTTACATTCCACGATGTTTCTATTAATACCAAGATTTAAACTCTTTTAGTGCGACCTTGAATCCTTTACATTCCACGATGTTTCAATTTTGCTTCTAGCAACTTTACATTCCACGATGTTTCTATTAATACGATACCGTATGCGTCTTCTTTTTCGGTTTATTGTCCTTTACATTCCACGATGTTTCTATTAATACAAAAATCTAAAACTTGTAAGACCGTCAGACATTATGCTTTACATTCCACGATGTTTCTATTAATACCTCCTTTAAAAATTCCACAAGTTCTGTTTCACTGTTCTTTACATTCCACGATGTTTCTATTAATACGATGTCTGATATCGTCCTTGAACTTTCTCAGATGGGTCTTTACATTCCACGATGTTTCTATTAATACATACAGCGGAAACATCTTCTAATCAGTTCTCAAATACTTTACATTCCACGATGTTTCTATTAATACTATTTGTCTACGGCACGGCTCATACCTACTAATCCAGCTTTACATTCCACGATGTTTCTATTAATACGGAAAGACAAGAAGTCAGATATCGCAGGCAATCAGCTTTACATTCCACGATGTTTCTATTAATACCACATGCAATTGTTTCTCTGTTCTACAAAGCCGACTTTACATTCCACGATGTTTCTATTAATACTGCTCCTTGCGTAAGCGTAACTGTTGCTTTTAATTCCTTTACATTCCACGATGTTTCTATTAATACCGGAAGAGTCTCATGAGTAGTATCAGAAATGTAAACCTTTACATTCCACGATGTTTCTATTAATACTAAAACACTGGCCATACGTTTACTGCCCGACAACTTTACATTCCACGATGTTTCTATTAATACGCATATTTGACTTATGTGAGTTTCAGACCGTCAGCACTTTACATTCCACGATGTTTCTATTAATACAATCATAGTTTACATTAAATTCCCGACAAATAGAACTTTACATTCCACGATGTTTCTATTAATACGACAGGCTGCATAGAGATTATCGAGCGTATATGGTTTCCTTTACATTCCACGATGTTTCTATTAATACGAAGTGCAACTTATACTAATTATGTGCTATTCCGGCCTTTACATTCCACGATGTTTCTATTAATACCCGTTGTCTATTTATCCTTACAATACAGATATAATCTTACCACTTTCTGTCAATCTTGTCACTTCATTATTTTTATACTTATTTTTATCTTTCTAGACAGCTCTCATTTTTGAAATTTTCCTGATATCTCAAGCATTGTCGACCTCCTGAAGTTTTTACTCTATCTGACATCGACAATCATAATATGAAACTCGTTAAATCATCCTTCCTACCCCAAAATTCTTTATCCAACCATTTTTCCTGCCGAGATTTAAAAATAATTACAGAATCTAATTCTTTATCAATATACTCTTTTAATTCTTTTTGCAGCTGTGCCAGCTGTCCTTTTGACAATTCACCTTCAAATACAGAATTTTGGATGTGCGTCAGATATTTTTTACATATTTTAAAAATTCTTGACCAGCGTCTTGCACCGTTTTCTTCCTGACTTACATCATAAACTAATACTATATACATAACTCACCACCATATTCTGAATCCCTCATATTCTTTTTCGCCAATCAGATGTTTTATCAGTTTATATGATTCCAATCTTAATAAATACTGATAAGATACCTGTCTGCCTAAGTCTTTATGCATCACTGATTGTTTCAACCTTTTTTCGAGTTCTGAGACAATCAGTTTAGACGCATCTTTTTTCAAATGTAAAAAATTTAATTCCTTCGTAAAGCTATCTTCCGTAATCTGCTTTCGATTTAACAGTGAAAAAATCACTCTGTCTCCGATCAGTGGTTTAAACACTTCTGCAATGTCCAAGCTCAAAGAAAATCGTCTTACCCCAGGCTCATGTAAATAACTGATTGTCGGATTTAACTGCGTATGATAAATTTCACTAAGCACTTTTGTATAAATCAATGTATTCACAAATGAAATCAACGAATTAATCATATTATCTGGTGGATGCATAACTCTTTTTTCAAATTTTATTTCCTGATTTACGATTACATTCCACGCTGCATAATACCTTCTTCGGATATTTCCTTCAACCCCCATTAATTCTTCTATTGTTTTTGTTTTTCCAATCTGCTTCCGCAATGAATCCACATCTCTAAGATATTCTGCTACATCCTTTCCTCTTCCATTATAATATCTCAAATTCCTGTAAATATTATCTGCCGCAGCTTCTATAAATTTTTTTGCAAGTATCATTCTTTTCTCATAGTCCGTATAGTTTTCCACCTGTTTTACCAATAGCTGTCCTGCCAACAGGCTTTCTCTCGGATAATAACTTCCAGTATAAAAATTATAGTAATTAAAGAAATGAACTGGTATCCCATACTGAGAAATGTAATTGATAAATGCTGTATTAAAAGACATTTCTGACATCACATAAATATCTGATATTCGCTCTATTGAAATATCTCGCTTTTCACCTTCATAGGTTGTAAATTGCAATGTATTATCTTTACGTTTCAAATCCCCATTATTATAAACATAAAAGCTTTGCTTCATAACCTTCTCCTAATTATAAATTGAATGTTTATATAAAACACAAATCATAATAAGCACATTTTTTGCATAATTTAGAGTTTACAATCATCGGTGGCGTATCCATGCACTCTATCTCTGTAATTTCACCAATAATCTTCTCCAGCGTTTTTATATCATTTTCTGATAGCTCAACTATCACCGACTTTTTTAACAGCGGATAGTCAACCTTTCCTTTAATCCCTTTGACTCCACGTTTCCATAAATAATATAGATAGTACTTAACCTGCCATATTCCAGCGTCCTCTACTGCTTTGCTTTTCTTCACTTCATGCAATTCTTTATGTTCACTTATAAAATCAATGTTAATAATGTTATCAATATTTATATGCTTCTCATTTTTACTGTAACTGCTTTCATCAAGTATTTTTCCTAATATGACATCCTCATTTTCTGCTTCCATTCGGATTTCATGACAAAAATACCAGAGTTTTCGTTTGCATACAAAATAATAATAAATCATCACTCCTGTTATCCGATTTTCCATATCCACGCTCCATATTTACACAAATATTCCATCCAATTCTAATTGTTCATCAAACAATATTCCACGTCCTTTCCCGCTTTCAATGTCAAATTCATAATTATACTGTGCTCTGTGAATATCTGTAATTTTTCTGTTTTCGCTTAACCCAATTGTAGTTCTGTCCACTTCTGCCGGAAATTTTTGATAGAGATTTAAACTTAATGTAAGATTTTCCAATTTTGATTTTATCAGGCTTCTGGCTTCCCTGCTCATATTAGGTTTCTTCAAAAACTCTACTCCGTATTCGAATAAATTCTGGTTTTCAACATAAACATTTTCCGGAACAATAGTTACACTTCTGATATCCCGAACTTCAGCCTCATCAGCAGAATACTCCGTTGGATGAATTTCAGAGAATAATTTTAAATCTTTTTGAATGTTTTCAAAGTATATGGTTTCTTTCACACCATCTACACTATAAACCTCATTCATGTATGCAGTTTTTTTATCTTCAGAAAATAATATGTGTTCGTATTTGCTCAGTAATTCCAAAGACCTGTCATATAATTTGTCTTCATAAACACTCCGTCTTTTTCCTTCACTGACTCCATTTCTATTATCAAATACAACAATGTTCGCTTCATTCGGACAATAACGACCTTTACGATTACATCTTCCCATTCTCTGTAAAAGACTATCTGCCGTACACATTTCTGTATACAAAATATCAAAATCTATATCTAAACTAGCCTCAACTATTTGAGTTGTAATCCATATTCCAGATTCACCTGACTCCGAAAATCCCATAATTTTCCTTTCCAGAAATGCTCTGTCTCTTCTAATATATTTTGAATGTAAAAGCCATACATTTTCTCCCTCTAATTTCTTATAAAGCTTCTGAGCTTTAGAAACAGTATTACAGATAACTAACACTTTTCTATTTTTTCCTCGCAGCCTGATTTCATCTAAATTCATTTCCGAATGTCTGATTTCAACTTTATGTCTTGGATATTTCTCCACCTGATATTCTTTTCCGGTGAAATCTTTAAATATGTATTGTTTTCCCTCAACCAAACCATATTGTTCCATAAAATATTTAAGTACAGGTGGAAAAGTTGCTGTAATAATTGCAAATTTGCCACCCATTTCCTGTATCATTTTTAATCCATAAATAATAGTTGCAATTACACGTGGTTCATATGCCTGAATCTCATCCAGAACCAACTTTGAATATTTCAATGTAGCTGCAAATATCTCTGTTCCTAATGCTCTGTATACAAATCTAAACAGTTGGTCAACTGTACAGACAGTCAATGGTTGTGACAACATTTTTGACCTTTCATATTTCTCTCCAATATCTTCATTACCATTATACTCTCTTAAATACACCGCCATAGCATCAGAATGTAACAATGCAACGTCTTTATATTCATAATTTTCCTTTATACGTAAATATATCGCATTAGAAGATACCTTCAACGGTAATGTATAAAAACTTTTTTCACCATTCATCCATAATAGCGATGCTTCTGTTTTTCCAGATCCTGTAGGTGCTATAACAATCAGATTTTTATCTCTATTCATCTTCATAAATTTTTGCGCCGGCCTTAATTCTTTTCCGTTTAGAAATTTTTCTATATTCTTTACCAATTTTTTTTCATGAAGATCAATGGCGCTTTCTGCATTTTCATATCCTGCACTGACTGTATAATCAAATTTATTAAGCAAGCCTTTTATCAATAAATATTCTTTCCAGGCATTTGAATCTGGTATATATTTTCCAGTATATACATTGTTACGAAACAGTAAATCATCTAAATTACTGCAATTTAATTTTCTGATTTTTCTATTCAGATATTCTTCAATCTGTTTCATATAATACTTTTCAGCATATTTTCTAATTGCCGGACTGTTATAATGATCCTCCCTGTCATGATGATAATAAACCGCTGTAATAAATGGTCCAAAATCTTTATCCGAAAACAATTCCGACAAATCATCAAATTCATCTAAAGAAATAGTAACAGCACTTAAAAAGCCATGTGGAATCTGCTGAGTTTTTCTTACATCTATATGAAATTTTTCAGCTAATTTCGGACATATCATTGCCTGAAAAACAAGATTAACCTTTCCCAGATCATGAATCCTGCATGCCTCAACCACCAGTTTTTTTTCTTTTTCAGTAAAATATTCCCCATATTCTAAAAAAAACATCTCAGCACACGTTACTATGTCCTTATGATGTTCTTTCAATGTTTTCTGCTTTTCTTCAGTTTTTTCGGCTATATCGGTAATACTACTATTCAATATCTCAACATCTGTTTCGGTAAGATTCTCTTTCAAACATTCCTCAATATTCTTCATATTTTTCTTTATTTCATTGATCCGCTCCGAAGTGAATTGTACTTTTTTTGACTTTGCATAGTACTCCATACATATAATCCTTTCTGAAGCAAGACAGCCTCCATAGCTGCCTTGCTCTATATATTTATACAACAGGTTATTAACAGAAAACTATAGCAGCATCCTCTTCAATATTATCTACATACGCACCTTTTCTTAACGTCATTCCCTGCGGACAATAATATGCTTTGATTCTTCCATTTTTCTTTTTCCATCGCCGTAATCCCTGCTTTGTAATTTCATATTCTTTTGTAAGATTATAAATAGTCATTCTTGGATTTTTGATTTTTATCTTTTCTTCATCCTTTTCCCATTCATTTTCTACCGGAATATACATATCTCTTTTCAAATCCACTTCATTTTCCGGATGAATTCTTACAATATCAACTCGTTCTATGTCCAGAAGATCTTCATATCGTCCCAGTGCCAAATATTGTGGAGGATTTTTTAATGATTGATATACCGTATCAAAGTCTTCTTCATCTGGAACAATATGAATAACCATACGATTTTCGCATATAAGTTCTACATTTGCAATTCCACGAAAAATACCATATTTTTCATCATCTTCAATGCAAATCTGATGCCTTCCTTCCTCAAATTTAGCTCCCGATGAAAAAGAATATCGCGTATATAATTCTGACACTGTACCACAATTTGTTCCTTGAATGCAAAGCTTCATTGGATGAAATTCCGTATAACCACATGCAGCATGAATCATTCCCAGTACAGTGGAATAAGGAGGTAATGGAAATGTTTCTTTAATAATAAAACTGCTGGGTTTTCTATAATTGACCAGATTTTGAAAACACTGTAATCTAATTGCTTTCTCCATAATATAGATTCACTTCCTCTTTCAAATGCTTAAATACTGTTCCAACAGATTCTGCTTTTAACTCTTCTCTGACAATCTTTTCGTTATCAAAAATACCTGACGTAATTCCGGTAAAAGTATATCCGGCAAGTTCATTATCTTTAATCAATTCCTGTAACGTTTCTACATTTATTTTATTATCATCAACCTTTACCCTGTTTTCAAAAAACGGATTTTTTCTGCTATATCTTCCTCCAATAACAAATAACGGACTCAAATTTTCACGTCTTCCTTTGATATCTCTATATAGATATTGCATAGTATCCAACAGGATCTTCACACGTTCTGCCTTTTCTTCTTTATCAATATCAATCTCTCCATCGATACCTACTCTGTCCAAATCAATTGACATAGTATATGCGTAATAAGAACGATGAACCTCACTTTGCGCAATTCCATTTTCCAGATTTCCTCTTACAGCCAGTCCCATATTAGTAAGAAATTCCAGATTTCCCTGAAATGGTTCCAAAGCAATAGCATTGCTAAGTCTGGCAACTGCAGATCTCGTAGCAGCACCTCCCTTTTGCTCATCACCTTTCGCTGTTGTTTTCATGTATCCAAACAAATCAATTTCGGGGTAATCTTTAATAGTTGCAGATGGTGCAAACTGTACAACTCCGCTTTTTCCATCCACCGGAGTTGTATCCCAATTAGACTGCTGCACAATATTATATCTCATAGCCTGTCTGGAAATATAAGAATACTGCTCATGATTTCCCCTCGTCATTTTTTTGAGAGAAGAAATGTTTCCAATCCCTTCCCCATAATTTGCACTTTCTGCCAGAAAAATCATCGTAATAGTTAAGCCTTCTCTTTTCATAATCATTTTTCCTCCTTTTTCTCATAGCATCCTTCCAATCCCATTACAAATGCATATCCATATCTTGTAAATTTTTCCGAATTTCCCAGCATTTGTACAAGACCTGTTGGAATTAATAACTCCTGACCATTTTCGTTTTTACGTGATCCGTACGCACTATACAGTCGCAATACAATATCCATAAATTTCTCTACATTTCTTACAGACAGAGCATTCAACAACTGATATTCCATTCCCCGCAGGCATTCGCCGGAAGACTCACCCTTAGCAGACATGATTGCTCTTCTTAAATCTGCTCCACTTTTTTTCATACTTGTGTACATAGCAATCTCCTTTCTCTTCTCTTCTTCTGTATAATATACAATTTCTGACCGCAGCTGAATTTCATATATACAGTTAACATAAAAATTTAATGAGCCTGTTTCAACAGCCGCTTTCAATACCTTATCCAGCAATTGATATTGATTACGATATTGCAGCAGATTAATAACCACTATTTCATGTATATTGACAAATTCATTCTTAATTTTTATATAAGGATATTTTCCCAACAATTGCAATGCATTTGAAGTACCAGGCATACTTATAATGTCCAGCATACTTTTATGAACAATACCAAGCAGATACCTGTCTTCTGCCCTTATTCCACGCAAAATCACCTGAATATTAGAAATCTCTTTCGTTTTTTCTTTCAGCAATATATTAATTGTTCGGGCAAACCACTGCGAATATTTTTCATCCTCCTTTTTTTCTCCCTCTATACTGTCAGTTCCGTTTTTCGAATTAACATCCAATAATGCATGAATATCATTATTAATATTCATAAAGACAAATTTATTTACAAACAGCCGAAATCCCAACGGACTCAGAGCATAAACAAACGTACATCCCGGACAAAGAAATGCATCTACTTTGCAATCCCAGAAAGCAGAACGTTTTCTTGTAAAATCATCCCCCACTTCATTCATAAATGCAATTGAATTCTTCTCTTTAGGTCCTATCGTTGCTCCACAGTCAATGCATAAATCTTTTGCTTTTACATGATCTGTCTTCAGATATTTCCTAAACGGCTCGGAAAAATCTTTTTCAAATAATTCCCGCATATCTTTTTTTGCATTTGCCCGCAGTAAAAAACACTTTCCGCTCCAAAAACGATTAATATATGTATATATCACACTTTTCATAATAAATGTTTCCCTGCACTTTGGTTGCTGAAGAAATTTTTCCAAATCAATTAATCGTTTTTCCAAATCTGTCACGTCTAACTTGTCATTGAGTTTATCCTTTTTTAGAATTTGGTATACTTCCTGCATTTCAATATCATGTTTTATATTTTCAAATCCAGCCTGATAACTATTAGAAAGCAGTTTGTCATTAATAAATTTCAGATCTTCCTTTTCTTCCTTTCCTGGATTCCATTTTCCAATCTGAATTTTATCTATACACTTACTAATTCTGTCAAGGACTCCCTGATAAACTGTAAATGGTCCAAAATACTGTACACAGGCTTTAAAGTACATGTCTGTCCAGTCAGCATTCAATGCGAAATCCATATCAATCCATAATCCTTGTCCGTCTTGCGTAATGCCAAAGTCTGAATCTTCTTTTGCATCTGCTGCTTCTAACATATATCTGAAACCTACGATTCCTGCATTCTTCAGGAAATCCCCCAATGTAATTACATATTTATCCAAGAAATCACCGCCTCCTACTAAAATATGATTTCAAATTTCCCGTGTCCAGCAGAACGTCTAGTTCCAATTCCAGCTGCATACAATATTTCCAACAGTCTGAGATTTCCTGTTATTTTATAGATACCAATATTTCCATCTACAAATTGCCCCATAGTTCTTGTAACTACCTTTTTTCCTTTTAAAGGTACAATAGAAAAATCACTTGTATCGCACTCTATGTTTATCCTCTGTAAAAAGATTTTCAGATTCTCCTTTACAATATCCGAAAATTCCGGCTCATCAAAGGTATAATAAACATCAGTATTATCATCACTATTATGTTTTCTCGCTATTAATGAACTCTGCATTTTTACAATCAATTCCGTTTCTTTAATTGTCTGAAGTTTCCTTGTTTTCACCGACAGCAGTTTCATGGAATTTCTGTTCATATGGAATATTTTATGCTTCATAAGACTAAATGCATTAAAAAATATCAGTAATTCTCCCATATCAATATCAGAAAAAGTTAACATAAATTTATTTGCTCCAAGTTTAATTGTGTCTGAAGTAAATTGGGCATGAGGCAAATAGCATGTCCAGCAATAAGTCTTTATCACAGACTCCCGCTTGTTGTATAACCTGTCAAATAAATCCGGCGAAAAATTTTCAATTGCTGCTTTCATAAAGCTTAATATCACTTTATCATAATCTATTGGCAATTCCGCATTTTCCAATTCAAATTCCAGTTTAAGTTCTGTCATCTCAGTTCCTCCTCTCTTCGTCCTTTCTTTTTTTATTGTATCACTATACTTTTATATTTTCAATACTATTTCAATGGATTTATTTTTTATATTTTGACTTTATCAAATTTTTACATTATAATATCAATACACCATTTTGGAATGTAAATTTGAAATAGTACTGAAACAGTATTTAATAATAGTACCATATTGGAGCAAAATAGAGATTGCCAGCTATTTAATAACCACTGACAATCTCTATTTTTTATTTTATCAATCAGATCACTCTGAAATCTCAACAATTATTCATATAACAGAATGCCACTCTTTAGCAGTTTAACAAGAGAAATCTTTCATCCAATCGGCTCGAAGTCTACAGCTCCATGTTTACACAATGGACAGATATAATCTTCCGGAAGTTCATCACCTTCGTAGATATATCCACAGACTTTACATACAAATCCTTTCTTACCTTCTGTTTCAGGTTTCGGTTTTACATTTTTCTGATAATAGGTGTAGCTCATTGTCTCCTGGTCACTTACCACGCGGGCTTCTGTCACACTGCAGATGAACATTCCGTGAGTTCCCAGATCTACATACTGCTCTACTTTCAGGGACATAAATGCGTTGATATATTTGTCCAGGAATATCAGTCCGTTATCAGAACGATTCACCTTCTGTCCCGCAAATTTATCCACGCTTCTTCCACTCTGGAAACCAAACTGTTCAAATACAGAGAACGGAGCTTCTACAGAGAGACAGTTTACATTCATCACCCCTGTCTGCTTGATAACATGGTGAGAATAATTTGTCTTATTGATATTAACTGCAACGCGGAACGGAGAGTCTGTCAGCTGGGTAACTGTATTGACGATCAGTCCGTTATCCTTTTTACCGTCATTTGATGTCACTACATAGAGACCATAACCAATACGGAATAATGCTGTCATATCATTTTTATTTGCCAGTTCATCATTCTTTGCAATATATTCCTTACAAAGCTCGGAAGCCATCGCTTCCATCTGATCTCTGTTTTCCTGATTTACTGCGGACATAATCTTCACTGTGGTGTCCAGCCAGTTGATCTTCTTGCATTCAGAAAGCATATTTTTCATTACTTTTGCTGCCAGAGGTGCCCAGGAACCGTTTTCAATAAGGCCCACTGTGCGGTTCTGGAAATTATGCTCTGCCAGACGGGTAATAAAGTCATTCATAAACGGATAGATTCCTGCATTATAGGTAGTTGTTGCCAGTACCAGCTTACTGTAACGGAATGCATCACTGAGTGCCTGAGACATATCATCTCTTGCCAGATCATAAACAACTACTTTCGGACATCCCTTGCTCTTTAATTTCTCCACAAACTGATTGACTGCTTCTTTGGTATGTCCGTATACAGAAGTATATGCAACTACGATTCCTTCTTCCTCCGGTGTGTAAGAGGACCAGGTATCATAGAGGCTGATATAATGTCCCAAATTTTCTGTAAGTACCGGACCATGTAACGGACAGATGATCTGAATATCCAGAGTAGCTGCTACTTTCAGAAGTCTCTGTACCTGTGCGCCATATTTACCAACAATACCGATAAAGTATCTTCTTGCTTCATCATCCCAGTTTTCTTCCACATCCAGAGCACCGAACTTACCAAATCCATCTGCTGAAAAAAGAACTTTATCTGTGCTGTCATAAGTCACCATAACCTCCGGCCAATGTACCATTGGCGCAAATACAAAAGTAAGATTGTGATTTCCCAGACTCAGTGTAGAACCATTCTCTACTTCCAGTTTCTGCCCTTCCAGATCCAGTCCGAAGAAATTCTTGATCATTACAAATGTCTTCGCATTGGCTACTACTGTAGTGCCGGGATATACTTCCAGAAAGTTCGCTACATTTGCTGCATGGTCAGGCTCCATATGCTGAACGATCAGATAGTCCGGCTTACGTCCGCCCAGTGCCTGTTCAAGATTATCCAGCCATTCATGTTTGAAATTGGCATCTACAGTATCCATAACTGCAACTTTGTCATCCAGAATCACATAGGAATTATATGCCATTCCGTTTGGCACTGCATACTGTCCCTCAAACAAATCTACCTGATGGTCATTCACTCCGACATATTTAATGGTATCTGTAATCTTCATATTTCTGCCCTCAATTCTTTCTTTATAGTATATCGTCTGTCCGTTACTATTCAGCAATCTGCTGTCACTCAACGTTAATAAGTTATAGTTGCTATGCATTCTTAATTTGTTTATGTTTTTATATTATACTATTTTAATCTAGTTTTCAAGTCCTTTTGGTAATTTTTTTCATAATGTAGTTATAATCTTATACAATGTCTCCACGCTGTACGGCAGTATTCTCTCATCCAATTGAAATTTCGGATGATGCAGAGGATGATTCTCTCCTGGTATTCCCGCAAGAAATACTGTGAAAAGTCCTCTGGTTTCTCTAAAATATCTGTATGCGTTGTCACCGGAAAGAAACAACTCATCTTCTCCTTCCAGAACAAATTTATCTCCGAATACTTCTGCCCCCACTACCTTTGCTGTCTCTGTAAGTTCCTCATCATTGGCAAACGCATATACCGGATCTTTTGGAAATTCCATACGGATCTGTGTGCCAGTCTGCTTTTCAATTTCCTGCAGATTTCTCTCCAGCTCGTGCTCAAGTGCCATGTAAGTTTCTTCATGAACTGCGCGTATATTTCCGTTTAATACCACATGGTCTGCAATAATATTCGTATATTCACCGCCATGAATCGTACCCGTACCCACAATATATTTTCCTGCATCCGGATGCTGTTTTCCAAAACTTTCATTCAGATCATGAATGGCACTTATCACTTGAGCAGCTGCATAAATTGCATCAATCCCCTTATCCGCTTCACACCAGTGACTGGATTTTCCATGAACATGAATCTGCATACTGTTGATCATTGAAGATGCCTGTCCCTGATGCACTGCCATTCCAAATGTCATGTCCGCTGCGTAATGAAACATCAGAAATGCATCTGCTTTCGGATTCTCTAATGCTCCGGCCTGAAGCATTCTTTTTGCACCTTCACCAATCTCCTCTGCAGGTTCAAAAAGGAACCGGAGTCTGACCGGAAAACTTTCCTGCATTCTTTGCTCTTCTGCCACAATTTTTGCAAGGATCAGTGCTGCTGCCAGGATCATATCGTGACCGCAGGCATGCATACATCCCTGATTTACTGATGCATATGGTAGATTTGTCTGCTCTTGTATGGGCAATGCATCCATCTCCGCCCTGAGTACAACCAGTTTCTCCCTGTTTCTCAGAGATGGAAGTTCCGCAATCAATCCTGTAGGTTCTATCGGCACAATCTCATATCCCAGTTTCTCCAGATATTTCCGGATATATGCAGACGTCTCCACTTCCTGAAGTGCCAGCTCCGGATATTGATGAAAGTAATGTCTCAATGTGATTAATTCTTCCGTATATTTTTCTATATTCATCTGTTTTCCAACCTTTGTTCTCAGGGATTACCATTTTCATCTTCCGACATACTCAAAACCGCATTCGGACGTTCCAGGCAGAACTTCTGTATCTCTTCCAGAAATCTCTGACCGTATTTCTTCAGCTTATTCTCGCCCACACCGGAAACCTCCAGCATTTCTTCTTCATTTGATGGACATTTGATGCACATATCTATCAGCGTCTTATCACTGAACACGATATATGGAGGCATGGCTTCCTCTTTTGCAATTTCCAGACGAAGTTTCCGCAGGGCTTCAAATAAATCGTAACCTGCTGCCGTAAGCGCATCTGTACTGCGTTTTCTGACAGATTTCTGGGGCTTTTTCTTTTTATCCGGTTCTTTTTCCTCGTAAGTACGCATGATCACGTGAGTATTTTCATCTCTTAGCGGAGAAATATCGCCCAGTTTCAGCACACTGTAACGTTCCTGTGTCTGATAGAGATATCCCATCTCAGTCATCTGGCTGATCAGTGCCCTGAGTTCTGCCTCACTGTGATCCTTCAATGATCCATAAGATTTATACTTATCTGTTCCAAGTTCCCTCAACCGGGCTCTCTTAGCCCCCAGCAGAGTACCAATCACAATTGTCAGTCCATACCTTCCTCTCGTCTCAGCTACACAGTTCACTACCCACTTCGCCTCTCTGGTCATATCTGTCTCATGGTATTCTCTGTGACAATTTCCACAATTATCACAGGGACCGAAGGTCTTTTCACCGAAATACTCCAGAATATAATTTCGCAGACATCCTGTTGTTTTACAATATCCTTCCATGATCTGAAGCCTTCGTATATCCCGCTGACGAATGAGAAATTCATCCTCTTCATCCACATCGGAAAAATCTTTGTTATCCAGAAGCATTCGGTCGATCATAACATCCTGTGCAGAAAACAATAGAACGCACTGGGAATTCTCTCCGTCACGCCCTGCACGTCCTGCCTCCTGATAATAATTCTCCATACTCTGCGGCATATTGTAATGGATCACATATCTCACATTGGATTTATCAATCCCCATTCCAAATGCATTTGTTGCAATAATAACGGGGGTTCTGTCGTAAATGAAATCATCCTGATTCTTTTTTCTGGTTTCATTATTCAGTCCTGCATGATATCTGGTAACAGCAACTCCTTTTTGAAAAAGCAGTTCAAAAAGATTGTCCACATTTTTTCTTGTAGAACAGTAAATAATCCCGCTCTCTGTTGGATGTCTGTCTATGTAATCCATCACAAAATCGTCTTTTCGCCGGATATTTTCCACGCTGTAATATAAATTCTTTCTATCAAACCCGGTGATCACTACTTTCGGATCTTCCAGATTTAAAGTACAGAGAATGTCGTTCTTTACTTCCTCTGTTGCAGTTGCGGTAAAAGCACTGACGATCGGACGACCGGGAAGATTTTTTACAAAGTCTACGATTTTGACATAGCTTGGTCTGAAATCCTGGCCCCACTGTGAAATACAATGTGCCTCATCCACTGTCACCATGGAAATCTCCACCTGTCTGGCAAATTCCAGAAACTCATAATTTTCCAGACGTTCCGGTGCAACATAAATAATTTTGTATCTTCCTCCTGCTGCCAGGTACAACGCCTTGCTAATCTGACTTTCCGACAGTGAAGAATTGATAAATGCGGCATGTATTCCCGCTTCATTCAAAGCCTTTACCTGATCCTGCATCAGTGAGATCAGAGGAGAAATTACAATCGTAATTCCTGACAGCATCAGTGCCGGTACCTGATAACAGATGGATTTTCCGGCTCCTGTCGGCATGATTGCAAGCACATCCCGGTGTTCCAGAATGGACTCCACAACACTCTCCTGCCCTTCTCTGAATGTATCATATCCAAAATAAGTCTTTAAGGTTTGTACTGCCTGTCTGTTCACCTGAAGCCTCCCTCTGCATTTTAATCTATTTTAATCTCTTTTTCAGCTCCTGAATCAGTTCGGAATAGTCTCTGTGCTGCATCTTCGGAAATGCCTTGATGATACGCCCCTGACCGACAACGGTATGATTGGTAATAGAACTGGACAGTTCCTCAAACTGAGCCTGAAGCTCCGCTCTTTTTATACGAAGCATTTCGATAGATTTTTCTCGCTGTGCGGCAGTTGCATCACGCAGTTCTGCTGCTGCAAGAGTTGCCTGAACCTTTCCTTCTCCCACTTTCTGTGCTGTGCCAATCGTAGTCGTAGCCAGTGTATCACTCAGTTTATCACTTACAATTCTCAGATCTGAGCGAACCTTATCCAGTCTGGTAAGCTTTTTATTCAGTCCCTGGATCACTGCTACCGTCACAATAAAATCTGTCAGATACACAGCATACAAAACTGCTATCACAATCCATTCCCAGGTTGCAGGTGTATGTAACGCATGTGCCTCTACATACTTCTGGAAAATTTTTACTACCATAACGATAGCCAGTCCCCAGATCAGAGAAAACTCCAGGCAAATGTAGCCATGAAAATTAAAGGGTTTATCTGAATAATCCCACCATCTTGCGTGGAAACACACATCCAGCAGCCAGCCTGCAACCAGTTCCACCGCAGTTGCCAGAACAATTCCAAACACAAAAATCATTCCATCACTCATCTGACGCCCGCTGCCCTGAATTGTATTGAGCAAAGCAAAAACAGAAAGCACCCCAAATCCATATACCGGGCAGACCGGTCCATTCAGGAAACCTCTGTTTATAACTTTTCCCAACGCTACTGCATGAAAAATAACTTCAACAACCCAGCCGCCAAAAGAATAAATAAGAAAATACAGACATATCTGAAAATACGTCATTCCACAAATCATTCGTTGCTCCTCCTTGCTTTCATCAAACCACTTTTCATATCCCATTATCACAGTTCAAACAGAAAACTTACCTGATTCAGTTAAACTTACCCCAGACTGTTTTGTAATGTACTGATCAGTTCCTCTATAACAATTGGTTTGGATAGAAATCCATCCATACCACATGCCAGTGCTTTCTTTCTGTCTTCGTCAAAAGCATTGGCAGTCATGGCAAGGATCGTAATTCCCGCCAGTGCCGGATCATCCAGTGAACGGATCTGCTCAGTAGCCTCATATCCGTTCATTACAGGCATCTGCACATCCATAAGCACCAGATCATAATCACCTGGTCTTGAATTCTTAACCTTCTCCACAGCCTCTGCTCCATCTTCCGCTGTATCAACCTGAAAACCATATTCACTAAGGAGTGCTACTGCAATTTCTCTGTTCAGTTCATTATCTTCCACAAGCAGTATGCGCCTGTCTCTGAAATCTGAATCTGCTGCCGGAAGGATATTATCATCTGCCTCAGCCTGCTTCTGGCCGATAGCAGCCATCAGAGTCTCTCTGATATCTGACATAAACATAGGTTTGGCACAGAACGCAGTCACCCCTGCTGCCCTGGCTTCCACTTCAATATCTGACCAGTCATAAGCAGTCAGGATAATGATCGGCGTATCGTCACCAAGACTACGGATCTGACGGGTAACTTCAATGCCGTTCATATCCGGAAGACGCCAGTCAATGATATAAGCATGGAATGCATCACCCATTTCCATAGACTGTCGTGCGCGGAGAACAGCCTCCTTACCGGAAAGTGTCCATTCCGAACGCATTCCAACCTTCACAAGCATCTTAGTCACACTGTCACAGGTATTGAAATCATCGTCTACTACCAATGCTTTCAGACCTTCCAGCTCCGCGATTTTCTCTATACGGTGGTTCTCAGGCTGAATCCGCAATGGCAGACGGATAATAAATTCAGTACCTTTGCCCTGTTCTGTCTGAACCTCAATGGTTCCGCCCATCATATCTACGATGTTCTTGGTGATAGCCATACCCAGTCCTGTACCCTGAGTCCTGCTTACAGTGGAAGTCCGCTCTCTCTCAAAAGGAGAAAATATCTTCTGTACAAATTTCTGACTCATGCCGATTCCGTTATCCTTTACCCGGATTTCGTACAGTTCACAGCCTCTCTGTGTACCCGAATACTCTCTCAGCCGGACAGAAACGGTTCCGCCTGCAGGAGTAAACTTGATCGCATTGGACAAAAGATTCAGCAGCACCTGATTCAGCCTGGTCTTGTCGCAATAAACATCCTCATTGGTAACATCCATGACATCCATGTAAAGCTCTAACTGTTTCGCATGGATCTGTCCGCTGATAATGGTTTTCAGATCATGAAGAACCTCTGACAGACTGACTTCCGTCTCTTCCAGATGGATTTTCCCGCTCTCAATACGGCTCATATCCAGGATATCATTGATCAGTGAGAGCAGATGATTACTGGAGGAAAGAATCTTACCCAGATAATCCCGAACCCTTTCTTTATCATCAATGTTGCTTACAGCCAGTGTGGTAAAACCAATGATCGCATTCATTGGTGTACGGATATCGTGAGACATATTGGAAAGGAAGGTGCTCTTTGCCTTGTTTGCAGTCTCCGCAGCGCGGACCGCCTCAGAAAGGGCCTGATTCATTTTTCTATCAGAGGTACGATCTGACAGAACCAGGATATATTTCTTTTTTCCGTTTACCTCGCTGCCCATTGCAACGTTATGAAACCAGCGGTGTTCTCCTGTTTTCTGATGAACATATTCAAGATCCCATTCCTGCTGCTCATGAACCTGGATTTCTTCCAGATACTTCTTCTCCGGATCTTCAACGTCCCCGGGATGCAGTTTCCCAAGGACACAAATATCTTTACGAATCTGTTCTACTGTAATTCCCAGCAGTTTTTCCACATTGGGACTGACGTAATCTGCCTGATATGTTTTTGCATCCAGCATCAGGAAAACGTCATCTACATTCATTGACAGCTTTTGAAACAATTCGTCCCTGTACAGGATCTCCGTATCCTTTCTCTTCAGGTTTACCCTGTTTTTCCGGAGAATAATTCCAATAAAAAGGCCGGCAATACACACCGCTACTGCACTTACAAGCAGCACAGTGCTACGCTGCAGAACATTCATACTTGCATTGACGATATCAGCCTGGACAAGTCCCAGAAAGATCCAGTCCTGAGGTTTGGATTTCTCATAGACCAGATAGTAATCCTCTCCATCCAGATTTATCAGCATTGCATCTGTATGTCCCTCCTTAAACTCTTCTGAGAGTTTAAGGATCTCTTTTTCAGACATATTGGAATGTTCTCTCAGAATCCCAAAGAAATTATACACCTCTCCCCATGCCTCAGAAGAATGATCCACAACAACACGGCCATCCGGATGAACCACATAACTCTGGGCATTTCCATTGAAAGCAGAAATATTCAGCACATTTACGATATCAGAGTTTTCATAGGCAATGGCAATGGCATCATATTCAAAGCCCTGATAATTTCCATGAGGCCTGGGAGTAGCAAAAACAAGGAGCTGGGATTTTCCGGGAACCGTTGCATTGGTTATCACATCATTTCCCTGCCGGATCTCATCTTCAATATTTTCCTGCAATCCCAGATACCCGGTTTCACCTGTTGCCATCTTATAGTTCCCGTCCGCTGACAGGAAATAAAAATCTAAAAAGCCTGCATCTTCCTGTGCTTTCTCTATATACTCACGAATTTCACTTTCATCGGAAGTGTTCTGCAAATATTCCCCCCATATATGGAGATAAGTCAGATTCTTATTTGTCAGCTCACTTAGCATATTATCAGACTGATGAAAAATTTCTGTCAGGTGAGAAACACTTTCCTCATAAACAGTCTTCGATACAAACCCTAAATATTGGAAAACAGTAAAAAAGATTCCAACGAATAGGACAATAAAAATTGCCGTATTCCATCGTTTTCTCGCAACCCGTTTCTTTCTGTTTGTATTATGATTCTTAACATCCATTCTTCTCACCTCAGAGTAATGTAGTCTTCAGGCTCTGCAAGAATGGCATTACCATCTGAAACATATGTTGTCCAAGTATCTTCCACAGAGGTATCCCCTCCATCAAATACAATATTTTCCTCTGCCGGATAAGCTTCCATATATTGTGGTGCTGCAAGGCAGGTCACAGTAAAAGCATCCTTGTCCTGAATCTGTTTTCCATTCTTTGTAACTTTACTCAATGTATAACCATTATCCGTTTCCTTGATTTCTACAGAAATACCACTGAACACAGGCAGAGAGCCGCGGTTAAAGGGGATAAAGCCTCCCTGGTAGCCTTCTATGAAGTTTCTGACCGTTTCCTTCAGTTCTGCCCCGTTCATCTCACTGCTGTAAGCGGAAAGCTCGTTTGGCATGATCATGTTGCCCGCCATTTTTTCTGTATAACCGGCCTTCAGTACATTTCCCGTAAAGCTGTTTCCTGTTGCAATCAGCACATCCGTCCCATAAATACTGCGTAAAGTGTTTGCCATAACAGAATAGGCTTCATTGCCTCCGCTGGTATGGAAGCGATTGGAATAAGTTTTCTTTGAATCCAGCACAATATCCTCAGAAGTGGATTTTTCTTCAAGAAGCTGGGAATTAAATGACTGATAAGCCTGCTCTGCATTATATTCTCCTGAGATCATCTTAGACACCACATCCCTGGAAATGGAAAAAAAGTCATTTGACGCAATACGGATATACATATGGTTTTCTTCGATCACAGGTTTCACATCCTTCAGATATTCCGTAAGCCGGAAATCCACATCCTGGCTATAGCTTAACAGATCCTGCCCATCATAAATGATCCGGTTCTGCGCATCTTCTGAAAGCATTGTGTTCAGTACCTTCATTGCTTTCTGCCGACGTGTTTCATCCTTTGTCAGGTCACGGTTTAAAGCTATCTGGAAATATGGTGTAGTCATCAGCCACTTTTCGCCGTTCTGCTGAAAGAATGGCAGGAATGTTGTGTTAATGCCCTGATCCTGGAACATTTTTACACCGGCAGAACTGCCGAAATACATGGCAAGCTTACCACTTTTGTACATCTCAACCACATCATCATAATTCATATCCAGATCATCCTGGCTCAGCCCTGTATCCTGAATAAACTGCTCCATACGTTCAAAAGCCTCCGGCCAGACAATACTGTCCAGACCTTCTCTCTTTGTATTGTCCGGGTCACTGTAGATGGTACGCCACTTACGTCCATCCACAGAAGACAGCTCTGATGCAGACAGACCCTGCAGTGTTTCCATACAGGTATAATCATAGTAATAGTCTGCAGTAAACCCACGGATACCCACCTCATCAAATGCCTGGCAGGCAGAAACGAAGCTTTCATAATCCGTTGGAAGAGGAATATCATACTTTTCAAAAAGATCTTTGTTCACTACAAAGCCATGGGCATCTGCACACACAGGAAGCCAGTTTACGCTGCCATCCTGATTTCTGAAACTGTTAAGGTATGTATCATAGACAGCACCTGCCGCATTGGTTGTGGAAAGATCCATCAGACTGTCTTTCAGAGGACTTGCATCATGGAGGGAAAACCGGCAGCAGGTTATAATATCCGGCAATCCACCGTTTTCGTTCAGAAAACGATAGAAATCCAGATCATTATTGCCTACTACAAATTCAATGTTGATATCCGGAAGCTGTTCCTGGATGTATGATGCGTATTTTTCATACAGATTTGTGGTCCATAGATACACTGTGATAGTTTCCGCGTCTTCTTTTTCCGTACTTTTCCTGCCGCAGCCAGACAGAAGTGACATGACTGTCACCATCACCAAAAGTACAGAAACTAACTTGTTCCATTTTTTCTTTTTCATTATAACTTTTCCCTCTGATTGTGTTTTACTAACTCATTGATCACTTTTACTAATAATTTCCCATCAACAGGCTTGGCAATATGTTCATCCATTCCTGCTTCCTTTGCTCTCATTTTGTCCTCAGTGAACGCGTTTGCTGTCATGGCAATGATCGGTATCACTTTTGCATCCTCTCTGTCCAGAGAGCGGATCATCTTTGCTGCTTCATATCCATTCATGACAGGCATCATAATATCCATAAGAATGACATCAAATTCTCCAAGACTGCTTTTTCTGAATATGTCAACAGCCTCCTGTCCATTCCATGCTTTGGTCACCACAGTGCCTTCATTCTGAAGCACAAATTCTGCAATCTCCATATTCAATTCATTATCCTCTGCCAGAAGAACATGGAGCCCCTGGATAGATGCTTCCGTTTTTTCTTCCGTTTCAGTCCTGTCCTTCATATCTGCATCAATCTGGAATGGAATCCGGATCACAAATGTAGTCCCTGTGCCTTCTTTACTTTCAAAGGAAATGGTTCCGCCCATTTTCTCCACCAGTTTTTTTGTGATTGGCATTCCCAGTCCTGTTCCGGCGAATTTTGTGCGGCTTCCTGCATGTTCCTGTGCAAATGGTTCAAAAATGCGTTTCTGGAATGCCTCTGCCATTCCGATCCCGGTATCTCTGCAGACAAATTCCAATGTGGTCATTGCTGTCTGTTTTGACGGGATTTCCCGACAGCTGATATAGATATATCCGTTTTCTTTGTTATATTTCACCGCATTGGACAAAATATTCATCAGGATCCGCTTCACATGCACCGGACTTCCAATAAGATTCCAGTGTGTAACTTCTTTCTTTTCCCAAAGGATCCGGATATTCTGCTCTGCAGCCACCTGTTCGATCACACCCAGTATTTCCTCAGAAATACTGTTCAGATTAAATGGGATTTCTTCCAAAACCACTTCATCTGACTCCAGCTTGCTCATGTCCAGAACTTCGTTTACCAGTTCCAGCAGCAGATGGGATGCCTCTTTGATCTTTGCTCTGCATTCCGTCTGTTTCTCCATATTATCTGCATAATGGTCTGCCACATTGATCATGCCGCAGATTCCATTGATCGGTGTCCGGATATCATGGCTCATCCTCTGCAGAAACTCGGTTTTTGCCTCATTGGCTGCTTCTGCTTTTTTTGCTGCTCTTAGAAGCTCTGTTTTATATTTTTCATCTTTTTCCTGTTCCTGTTTCCGGTGTGCCAGATCCGCTCTGTAACCCCAGAAGCAGAATATACCGAATATGAGTAAATAAAGAAAAACGACAGCTGTTACACTTAGTGGCAGGTTATGGAATACTTCCGTATCCGGAAGATAGGCATAAATATAATAATCCCGCTGCTTCAGCATGATTCCGTAACCTCCGGTTCCTTCATTTTTTAAATGAAAAATATGCTGACTGTCTGTATGCTCTTTCATTGCCTGGACAACCTGGTTGCCGGCAGTATCCTGTCCCAGCAGGCTTTCATCGTTGCTGGCAACGATGGTTCCCTTGTCTGCAACAATAATCGTTCCATCTTTCTGAGTGCTATAGCCATTTAAAAGGTTCTGTATTGTCAGGGTATAATTTCTGACAAATTCCGGAGATGTATAATAATAGATTGCAACCATACCCGTCCCATCTTTTCTGGCACAGGCTGCAATATCGATTCGCGATCCGTCTTCTCTGGAAATCCGTTCCGAATAAGATCTTTCTTCATATCCGGTAAAATCCATGATAATGTCTTTTTGCAGATAATCTGTGATCTCATTGGTCAGAGCCTCATCCATGCTGTATTTGCAGACTGTCTTTCCCTCTGCATCCAGCACAAGGATACCATCCACCCAGAGGGTCTGCAGATTTTCTTTCAGAAACTCCTGGCTTAGCCGGCCGCCGTTTTCTGTTTCCATGTCGATATTCGTACTCATCTGTCTGGCACTTTCAATGGCGCGGAGGAGACTTTTAGATTCCGAAGCTTCATTATAATGGGTGTAGGTGGAACACTGCACTTTGACATAGTTTACAGTTTTCACCATCCTGTTCTCTGCTTCCTTTTTCTCTGCCTGAAAAAAGTAATACAGGGAAGTTGCAGTCACACAGATTCCAAGCAGAATGCCGAATATCCAGAATCGTTTTACTTTTATTCTTCTCCTAATATCCAAGATCATCCACCTCCAGATACTTCTGGGGATCATCCAGATATTTTTTAATGATTTTCAGGGATGTGCCATCCTGACGCATTTCTTCCAGCGTCTGATCCATCTGCTCACAGATTCCTCTGTCATCCTCTTTTGCAAAAGCAACACCTATCCCGACCACCATCAGCGGATCTTCCAGAATACGGAAGCTTGCATCATAATCCTTCATGTACTGGACAATGGATTCCTCATGTGCAGCAACTGCATCTACATATCCTTTTCCCAGAAAGGTATAGATCAGTTCCCTGTGCCCAAGACTGATCAGATTGCCCAGTTTGGGGATCCTTTCATCCGTCCGGTTCAGAAAGATGCCTTCCGGTTTGGTTGTGGACTGGACGGCAAGGTTCTTTCCCTCCAGATCACTTAGTTTATAGATATCACTGCTCTCATTTACAGCAACTACCTGGCGGCTTGCTATGTAGGGTCCTGCCCAGCGGTAATCGTCAAGGCGTCCTTCCATGGAAAAACAGCCCATAATACAGTCAATCTCTCCGCTTTCTACCAGTTCTTTTTTCTTCTCCCAGTTGATCTGGACAACATCCACCTGATAACCCATTCTTTTAAAAGCTTCTGTAGCCAGTTCCACATCAATTCCTGTGGGAATCCCATCTTCATTCAGATAATTGTATGGCGGATAACTGTCACTGCCCAGGGTGATGACGGGCTTTTCCCTTTCTTTTTTAGTGATATTTGTGTTTTTACACCCTGCCAGGGCAGTTGCTAAAATTCCCACAAGCAGAATGCCTGCAATCACCTTTTTCCCTTTCATCTTTTCTCCATTCCTGCTATTCTTTTCTATTTTTTCTCAAATTTAACCGAATCAGGTAAGTCCCCTGCGGAGGTTGCGAATATCCGCTTGAAGACAAAAAAAAGTTCCTTGTAAAAAATTTTACAGGAACTTTTTCCATAATGCCCATTTAACATTTACCTTTTTTATTACTGAGGCATGATGCAACCGGCTGGCATGGCCAGATTTCAATCTGACTTTAGCTCCTTCTGGCTTTGCGCTCCGGCTTTTCAACCGGTTTGCCAATAAATGCCATAAAAAATTTTTTTTATTATAGCACTCATACTATATCATGTCTATAAGAAAATATGTTACTGTTCACAGCAACACGCTTCGCGGGATATTGCCAGTGAACAGTAACGAAAATATACCTCTTAACATACAAATCCAGCTTCCCATCAAAACTTAAGAGAAATTTACCGGAATGAAACTCCTTCATCAACCGGCCATGATTTTCTAAGTGCCCCATAGGAGATCAGAAAATTCGCAAGCCATCCGGCCGGTACAGCAAGCCAGACAAATGCAATTCCATAACGCGGTGCAAAAATCAAGGCAACTGACAGCCGAATGGCAAGGTTTACCATATTGGCAATGAGAAACGGCCGCATAATTCCAAGTCCACGAAGAACTCCATCTGTTGCCATCTTAATACCCATAAAAATAAAGAAATATCCCAGCCATTTCATATAATCCCCGGACACCTGATATGCCAGAGCGGTTCCATCTTTTCCAAGGAATAAGGAAGAAATTGGGGTGTGCAGTGTTTCAATGACTATGAAAGCAAGGACTGCGAAACACAGGTCCAACACCAGTGCAGCATGGTATCCTTTTTTGATACGTTCAATTTTCTTTGCTCCAAGATTCTGGGAAACATAGGGCGAAACCGCATTTCCAATGGATACAAATATCAGTGAAAAAACATTCTCTACTCTCATGGTTGCCGCATAACCTGCCAGCGCCTGTGTACCGAAGGGATTTACAACCGCCTGTACGATCATCATACCAATTGACACTGTGGATTGCTGAAGAACCGATGGTACTGCAATACGAAGCATGGAATGTAACTCCTGCCTGTCAAACCAGTTAAAGCGGCTTTTATATCGACGCATCCGGTTAAAGAAAATCAAAAGCGAAAACACTGCGGAAATCCCCTGCGCAATGAGAGTTGCAAGGGCGGCACCGAACACACCCAGCCCTAAACCTGCCACCATCCAAAGATCCATAACAATATTCAAAACAGAAGAAAATATCAAAAGGCCCAACGGAATCTTCGATTCACCGATGGAATTGAACATCGTTGAAAGGATATTGTACATAAACAGAAAGGGAAATCCCACAAAATAAACACGCAGATACAGTACCGCTTCATCCAGTATGTCAGCAGGTGTTTGTAATAAACTCATCATAAAATGAGAAAAAACAAAGCCAAAAACCCCCAGAAGTATACTCAGAATCAGAAAACTGATCAACGATGTTGACACAATTGTTTTCATTTTGCTATAATTCTGAGCTCCAAAATAGCGGCTCACAAGTACACCTGCTCCTACACCGGCTCCCAAAGCCACACAGATGAAAACATTGGTCAAAGCGGCACAGGCTCCAACTGCCGCAAGTGCAGAGGATCCCACAAACTGACCGACGATAATGGAATCAGCCATATTATATACTTGTTGAAAGAAGCTGCCCAGAATCATAGGCATTGCAAAAACAGTCAGTGCTTTAAGAGGGGCATCTGTGATTAAATATTCATCTTTTGACATTCTCATTTTCCTCCATCAATTCCTGCTTTTTATCCGAAATCACGATTGTATTTTCAAAATGTAAGTTTAAGATTTCGTTACGCAACAATTATATGTAGTTACAGCAAATAAGTCAAGCTACTGTTTACTTTTAGTAATATAAATGATATGATATTTGATATTGAAAAAAGCTGCTATCAGATGGATATTATTTTATATTATTTTACAGGAGGGAACTTATGTACCTGGACGGTTTAGATGAGCTGGATCAGAAGATTATCCGGCTGCTTATAGAAAACGCACGTATCTCTTACTCTGATATCGGTAAAGAAACCGGTATTTCCAGAGTGGCAGTAAAAGCCCGTATCCAGGCTTTGGAGAAAAGAGGCGTAATCGAAGAATATACAACAATTATTAATCCGCAAAAAATCAGTGGGGCTGTATCATGCTATTTTGAAATTGAAACAAAACCGGAGTACCTGGCACAGGTGACAGATATATTGTACAAAAATGATACAGTCACACAGATTTACCGTGTCACAGGAAGAGACAGGCTTCATGTACATACCGTTGCTTCATCAGGTGATGAAATGGAACAGTTCCTGCACAATGTCATTGATACACTGCCTGGCATAATCAGCTGTAGCTGCAATATGATCTTATCACGCATTAAAGATATTAAAGGATTACGGCTATAAAAGTCAGAAGCTGCAACCAACCTTGATCCATACAGTCATATCACCCTGCCAAAGTGAATTAAATATAACGCTCCCAGCCACTTTTTGACTTCAACAGTTTGCTCTTCCTGAAACGCCTCGCAGCTTTTCAAAATAACAATAAAATGCCCATTTTTCGTACACGGGAACATATCCTAAAACGCCACTATACTATTGAAGAGTTGTCAAAGCAGTACCTGATGAACACCACTACTTTGAAATCCGTTTTCAAAGCAGTCTATGGAATGCCCATCGCTTCTTACATGAAAGAATACCGTATGAAGTTGGCATCGAATATGCTGTTGCAGGAAGATAAATCTATTTCGGGAATTGCCGCCGCTGTGGGATATAAAAGCCAAAGTAAATTTACATCGGCTTTCCGAGATATATTTCAGATATTACCTACTGCATATCAGAAACTGTATCGTAATCAATAATTTTAATGCAAAACTGCACCCACAATATCCCTGAGTGCAGTTTTGTATCAATCAATATTCTAATGTTTCTCCATCAAGTGGAATATCAAGAACAAGTATCCTATACAAATGCACTTTCCTCTTTTGCTTTCCGCAAATCTTTTAACACTGTTCCTAT
>OIEF01000196.1_pt1 | contig 27136 bp, 24 predicted proteins | sample 1581721 | NCBI WGS metagenome assembly OIEF01 (sample SAMN01760908, study PRJEB22395) | human gut metagenome
ATACAGGTATTGGTTACCATTTGAGAAAAGCAAATTACTATGTATCAGAAAAACCAAGACCAGGTTTCAGACTGCATCCTGCTTTTTATGATGTAAATGGAAATGAGATTGATTATATTCTTGATTCTGCATTTGAAGGTTCTATTTGGGATGCAGACGGTGGTGACGGAAACGGTGCTTACCTGATGAATGATGAACAGGTTATGAATACCGGTACAGATAAATTCTGTTCAATCGCAGGTGTAAAACCTGCATCCGGTTTATCTCAAAATCTGACAAGACCAAACGTTGAAGCACTTGCACAGAACCGTGGTATAGAGTGGCACGGTGATCTGATTAAACCTGTATCAGCAAGACAGATGTTGATGATCATTGAACTTGGTATGATGAATACACAGACAGGTGTTGGTTATGGTGTCGCAGGTATATCAGATAATAGTTCATATAACTGTTCATCACTTACAGGAAGTACATCAGAACTTGGTAATGGAAGTGGTAAAGCAACACAGACGATCAATACAAAGGGTGACACAAGAACTACTGAAACAGCAAATGAAAGAGTTGCAGTATCTTGGAGAGGTACAGAAAACCCTTGGGGAAACATTTGGAAGTTTGTCTATGGTATCAATATTTGGGGTAACGGAAAAATGGGGGGCGGTCAGCCTTACATTTGCACTGACTTCAACTTTGCTGAATCAAAGAACACAGGCAATTATGAAGCAGCAGGTTTTACAGTAACTAACGCAAATGGTTATATTTCTGCAATGGGGTATTCAACAACTTGCGATTGGTTATTTATTGCTTCTGAATGCCTTGGAAATAGTTCACTTCCTGTTGGTGACTACACCTATATAACTGTAAATCTCAATGGATATAGAATTGCTCGATTGGGCGGTAGTTGGTATACTTGGGGTGATGCGGGCGGTTTCTTTTGGGGTCTTATTTACGGTGTTGGTGGTCGTGCTCGTAGTATCGGGGGTCGCTTGGTACTTATTCCAACAAAAGATTCTGCTGTATATACCGCAAATATCGCTGCATGGAAGCAGAAAATGGCAGCTTAAAAATGTAACTTAAAATCAAATATAAGGTTGAAAGAATCTCTGATATTGTTTGTTATTACCTGTAATGAACACCATGAAAAACAAATATATTGCTCAATTAGGCAGTAATTGGAATAATTGGGATAATGCAGGCAGTTTCTATTGGAATCTTAATAACAGTGTTGGTAATCGTAATCGTAATATCAGGGGTCACTTAATATATTTGCATTGTCAGCCGGGTGGGATATCCGGCTGATTTTTAATCCCATTTCTTTCAACCCTGCCACATGGCAAAACAGAAAAATAGGCGGTGCAGACAAGTCAGAAATGATAATACCGCCTTACTTAATTACTAAAGAGGAAATGTCAACCGTATTTACCGGGCATACATCTGATGTATGCTGACTGAAATTCGGAACTGCAATATACCAAAAATGAAACGTTATGACCATCTATTTGAGAAAATTTGTTATATTGAAAATCTGAGAAAAGCACATAAGAACGCAAAGAAAGGAAAAGGGTGGTACAAAGAAGTTCAGGAAATAGATAAAGATCCAGATAAGTATCTGGAGCAGATTCAGGAAATGCTCATCAATCATACTTATAGAACATCTGAGTATGAAGTGTTTTATAAGGATGATGGCAGAAAGAAGAGAAAGATTTATAAATTGCCTTACTTTCCTGACAGAATTTGTCAGTGGGCTATCTTACAGGTAATTGAACCTTGCATCATCAATAACCTGACTACTGACACATACTCAGCAATACCGGATAGAGGAATACATAAAGCTCTGCATAAAATGCAGGATGCAATGTGGAATCATCCAGAAGAATGTAAGTATTGCTTAAAACTGGATGCAAGACATTACTATCAGTCAATCAACCATGATCTTCTGAAAGAAAAATATTCCAGAATGTTCAATGATTCTGAACTGGTATGGTTACTGACTGAAATTATTGATAGCATACAGACCGCAGACATTGAAGATCTGACGGCAATTTATTTACTGGAAGAAGATGTTGATCCTGAAACTGGAATACCGATAGGCAATTATTTATCACAGTATTCAGGAAATTTTTATTTTTCATCATTTGACCATTGGATAAAGGAACAAAAACACATCAAGTATTACTTTCGGTATATGGACGATATTGTTATTTTTGCAAAGACAAAAGAAGAACTTGTTGAGTTAAGAAAAGAAATTGATGTTTACTTTAGAGATGAACTAAAACTAAACATTAAAGGAAACTGGCAGGTATTCCCAACATTTGTCAGAGGGGTTGACTTTTTAGGATACCGAACATTTTACAAATACACTTTGTTGAGAAAGACAACCTGTATAGATATGACTAAGAAATTAACTGCATTGCGTGTAAAAGTGGAATCAGGGAACATGATGAACTATTCAGAATGGTGCAGCATAAACAGCTATAAAGGATGGCTTGTATCATGTGATTCCTTTCGGTTGTATCAGAAATATATAGAACCGTTATTACCCTATGCAGATGATTATTATAAATACAATATAAAACCAAAATCTAAGAAAGGACGGAAAGCAGCATGATTGATTATGGAAAACAGAAAAGTACAGTAAAACCAGAAGAAATTGAGATTACAGAGGATATGGTATTTATTGCATCTGGAATCTCAGAAGTTACAGAGGAAGGTACAGATAGTCAGCCAGGATTTACTGGGTATGAGTTTGAGCTTGTCGGATATGACAAAGACGAATATATCAAGTTACAGGCAGAAAAAAATGCAGGTCTTGAAAATGAAATTACACAGGCACAGGTGGCAATGTGTGAAATTTATGAAATGTTAGGGTAAGAAAGAAGGTGTAAGTTATGGCAAAAATTTATGCAGCATTAATTCTTAAAGGTGTCAAAACTCTGGATGATGTGCCAGATAAATTGAAAGAAGCTGTAAAAGCTATTTTACAGGGTGATAACTGATGTTGTTTCAGTTTATCATAAATATTTTATTCAGAAAGGATGTGCAGAATATGGCAATTATCTATGCGACCTTGATTATCAAGGGAAAGAAAACTTTTGCTGATGTCCCTGAGCGTATCAAAGACAAAGTGAAAGAAGTTCTGACTGATCTGGATTGTCCAGAATTAGCAGAGTAATCAGCAGACAAGAAAATTATCACAGGTACATGAACAACCGCTATATGACGTTTATATAATGTCACAGGCGGTTGTTTTTTATGTACAGAAAGGAATCAGAAAGAATGAAAGAAGGACTTTGCACAGGGATTGGTATTGTAGGTAGTTTTATTGCATCTTTATTCGGTGGATGGGATGCAGCTTTAGTAACCTTATTAACATTTATGGTGATTGATTATATCTCAGGTCTGGTTGTTGCTGGTGTATTTCATAACAGTAAAAAAACAGAAAATGGCGCACTGGAAAGCAAAGCAGGATGGAAAGGTTTATGCAGAAAATGTATGACATTGCTTTTTGTACTGATTGCATACCGCCTTGACTTAGCTTTAGGTGTGGGATATATCCGGGATGCTGTGATTATTGGGTTCATGGCAAACGAATTAATCAGTATTGTAGAAAATGCTGGATTGATGGGGTTACCGCTTCCAGCTGTAATCACTAAAGCTGTTGATGTGCTTACGAAGAAAGCAGAAGGGGAAGGGAATCAAGATGGAGATTAAGGGTATTGATGTTTCCAAATGGAACGGAGCTATTGACTGGCCCACCGTAGCAAACTACGGTATGGGCTTCGCTATTCTGCGGATCACAGAAAAAGGTAATGTTATTGACAGTACGTTTGAAGTCAATTATAAAGGCTGTACTGCCAATAGTATTCCTGTCGGTGTTTATAAGTATAGTTATGCAGTCAATGTTTCAGAAATTCAATATGAAGCAAAAAAAGTAATTGAAGTCCTGAATGGACGAAAATTGGATTATCCTGTGTTTTTGGATATTGAAGATAAGTGTCAGGAGAATCTGTCAAAACATCTTATGATGCGGATGATTAACGCATTCAGAGAAATCATCATTAAAGCTGGTTATCAGTTTGGCATTTATTGCGGGTACTCCTGGTATCAGTACCAGCTTCCAGAGGATGCGAAAAAGTATGATTGCTGGTTAGCTGCTTACCCATCACAGGATGATGGAACAATGCAGATCAGATTAAAACCTGCCGCTGGTATTGGCTGGCAGTATTCCAGCAAAGCAAAGATACCGGGGATTGCTGGAACAGTAGACAGAAATGTATTTTATAAAGATTACACTGCTGCTGTAAAAAATGAGAATAAGGGGGAAACGACAATGGATAAAGCTATTGAAAAAATTATCCTGATTGCGAAAAACGAAGAGGGCTATTTGGAGAAAAAATCAAACAGTCAGCTTGACAGTAAAACAGCAAATGCAGGATCTGCTAACTATACAAAATATTGGAGAGATATAGAACCATCCTATCAGGGACAGCCTTGGTGTGCGGCGTTCGTATCTTGGTGTTTCATGAAAGCCTTTGGTCTGGAAAAAGCTAAAAAATTGCTGAAACACTGGCCTTACGTGTACTGTCCAACACTGGGAAATTTGTTTACCCGGAACGCAAACCCGAAAATCGGTGACATTGTTATCTTTTATCATAACGGTACATTTACCCATACAGGACTTGTTACCGCCGTAATCGGTGATCGTTTCTATACGATTGAAGGTAATACAAGTGGAGCATCCGGTATTATCGCAAATGGTGGCGGTGTATGTGCTAAAAGTTACCTCAATAGTCAGATGCCCGGAACTAAGTTCTGTACACCGGATTATAGTATTGTATCTGATGCATCCGCACCTGCAAAACCTGAGAATACATCATCTAATACTACACAGATAGGAGAGAAATATATGTTTGAACCAAAAACTGTAAAAGCAGGAGATAAAAATACTTCTGTACTTCTGTTGCAGGAAATCCTGAGAGCAAGAGGATTCAAAGGAAAGGATAAGAAAGAACTTGACCTTGACCGGTCCGCAGGAGACAATACCATTTATGCCCTGAAACAGTATCAGAAATCAAGAGGATTAGAAGCTGACGGTATCTGTGGAACTGCGACTTGGAATGATCTGATTGCTATCTAAATCCTTGTTACTAATTTGTTACTAAATGAGCAAGAAACTAGAGGATTTACAAGGACTGAACATTTTATAAAATCCTTAAAAATAAGGGTTTACAGGACGTTGCAAACTGGAAGAATTATGTTATAATGAAACATGCAGCGCAGGTTTATGTGATCAGTACATAAATTCTGTGTATTGTGAAGCGTATTATTAAGAATTATAGCAAGCCTCTTAATTAACGGAATCAACAGTAATATGATTCAGAAGTAATAGGCTTCAGGAAAAATGAACGGTAACATTTATGTTGAGGAGAAAATAGATGGGCAACAAAGAGGAAAAAAACAACACAGTCCCAAATGGCAGTATGGAAATAACTGGCAGACGCCATAAATCCGCAAGACCGGGGAGAATTTCGTATGTACCGATCAGTGATGAAGATCTTGCACCTTATGAACCGCCTGTTCGCAAGAAGCATAAAGGATTAAAAATTACAGGAATCGCAGTGGCAATGGTTATTGTAAGTGCCGGAGCCGCATATGCAGGTATGTCATATTATTATTCGGATAAATTCTTTGAAGGAACATCGATCAATGGCATTGACTGTTCAGGTAAAACTGCTTATGAGGCAGAACAGAAGCTTGCGAAGACAGTAGAGAACTATTCCATAGAGGTTGATTCCAGAAATCTGGATCCGCAGACGATCAGCGGAGATCAGATCGGCTATAGTTATGTTTCTGATGGAAGTGTTCTAAAACTTCTGAAAGATCAGAAACCTTATGAATGGATCAGAGGTTTTTTTGAAAAGAAGAGCTATACAGCCGCTGAGAACACGACTTACGATAAAGAAAAGCTGAAAAAACAGGTGAAGGCACTTAACTGTGCACAGAAAGAGAATCAGGTAGCTCCTGAGAATGCATATGTCGCATATGGAGATTCGCAGTTTGAGATTGTTCCGGAGACAGAGGGAAGTAAGCTGGATTTGAAAAATGCTTATAACGTGCTTTCGGAAGCTGTTTCGGGAAATAAAACTTCGGTTGATTTCGACAGTGAGCCGGACGTGTATGTAAAAGCAGATATTACCAGCGACAATCCGGATCTGCAGGCGTCTCTTAATGCATGTAACAATTTTACAAAAGCAAGCATTACGTATACTTTTGGAGATGAAACGGAAACTCTGGATGGAAATACGATCAAGGACTGGCTGAATTTTGATGAAAAAGGACAGCTGATCATGGATGATACATCTTTCAGACAGCACATCGCAGATTATGTGGCGCAGCTTGCAGCGGCCCATGATACGGTGGGAACTGAAAGAGAGTTCCAGACAACAAGTGGGAGAACTGTCAGTGTATACGGTTCTGCATATGGATGGCAGATAGACCAGGCTTCAGAGGTTGCACAGCTGACACAGGAAATCCAGTCAGGGACACAGACAACCAGAGAGCCGGTTTATTCTATGACAGCCAATGCACATGGTTACAATGATATAGGAAATACTTATATTGAAGTGGATCTGTCCGAACAGCATATGTATTTCTACCAGAACGGAGAAGATATCTTTGAGTCAGATATTGTTTCCGGTGATATGAGATATTCTGACCGTCAGACTCCGGCCGGTATTTATACGATTTATTATAAGAAGAGCCCGGATGTGCTCAGAGGTAAACAGCTGGCAAATGGTAAATACGAATATGAACAGCCGGTAACGTACTGGATGCCGTTTAATGGCGGTATTGGTTTCCACGATGCAAACTGGCAGCCATACTTTGGTGGAGATCGTTTCATGGAAGGCGGTTCGCATGGATGTATCAATATGCCGCCGGAGAAAGCAGCAGAACTTTATAATATTATTGACTGCAATATTCCAATCGTATGTTTCTATTAATATTGATCAGGAATTACTTTTCTGTAATCTTTTAATTGGAGGCATTGAACAGTTTTCTGAAAAATAAAAACAGGTATGGATATTCCGGGATCATTGTATACGAAACAATAGTCCCGGATTTCTATAAAAAGAAAAAAGGTTCTGTATGGTAAAATGCAGAAAGAAAGGGGAAGGTTATGAATTTTGATTCTTTAAACATCATACTGACAATTGCCGCTTTCATAGTAGGAATAATGCTTCTGACAGGACATGGGGATATTTTCCTAAAAGGTGGAAACTCGGACATCAGTAAGAAGCTTTATGATGAAGAGAAGATGGCAAAAGCAAGTGGAGTTGCGTTTATTTTGATTGGCGTTGTTTCTGCTATAGATCTTTTTACTACAGCACTGGCCTTTAAAATAGCTTACATAGCAGCACTTCTGATCATTATTGTCGGGCTTGTGTGTTATTTGAGATTAAAATGTAAAAAATAATGAATAAGGCAAGAAGGATCGAGATACGGTAAAATGTGTACGGTCCTTTTTATTTTTATGTATTAGCGTTTTTTCCTGTTTTGTGATAAAATGACATACAGGCCAAAATCCAATTGCCACAGGTAATCTGAAATGAATTTTGGCGGCGTTACTGAGAATGGAGTGAACAGTAAATAAACGAGGAAAAGATAAATTATGGTACTTGAAGAGATTGTGCAGCCTCTGGTAAAATGGTACAGGGATAATAAGAGGATTCTTCCATGGAGAGATAAGGACAATGCTTATTATACATGGGTGTCGGAGATTATGCTGCAGCAAACCAGAGTGGAGGCAGTGAAACCCTATTTTCAGAGATTTATCACAGAACTCCCGGATATTCAGTCACTGGCGGAATGTCCTGAAGAGAAACTTCTGAAGTTATGGGAGGGACTGGGATATTATAACCGCGTTCGGAACATGCAGGAAGCGGCGAAAACTGTAAAAGATGAATATAATGGCAGACTGCCTGAAGATTATCAGGCACTTTTGTCGTTAAAGGGAATAGGAAGTTATACAGCCGGTGCCATTGCATCGATCGCATATGGGGAAAAGGTTCCGGCTGTAGACGGGAATGTACTGCGTGTGATTTCCAGAATTACAGAGAGTACTGAAGACATCAGCCGGCAGTCTGTCCGCAGAAAAATAGAACAGCAGGTTTCGCAGATCATGCCCTCAGATTGTCCGGGAGACTTTAATCAGGCACTGATGGAACTGGGAGCTGTGATATGTGTTCCCAACGGTCAGGCGAAATGTGCAGAATGTCCGATTGCATTTACCTGTCTGGCTCACAGACATGATAAAGTGGATATGATTCCTGTAAAAGCACCTAAGAAAGCCAGAACACAGGACAACAGGACTGTGTTTATCATTCAGGACGGAGAATGCACAGCTATCAGGAAAAGACCTGAGAAAGGACTTTTGGCAGGCTTATATGAACTGCCAAATACTCAGGGACATTTAAAAAGCGAAGATGCGCTTTTGTACGTAAAAGAGTTGGGACTTGATCCATTATATATAGAAGAACTTCCGCCTGCGAAACATATTTTCTCCCATATTGAATGGAGAATGCAGGCATACAGAATAAAGGTATCATCCCTAAAGACAACACAGGATAAAGAACTCATTTTTGTAAGTAAAGAACAGTCAGGTAAACAATACGCAATTCCATCTGCTTTTGGAGCGTATGCAAAGTATATCAAGGAGGAAACAACAAGATGAAACTGTTAAGTATTGCGATTCCATGTTATAATTCCCAGGATTATATGGAGAATTGTATAGAGTCATTACTGGTGGGAGGAGAAGAAGTAGAGATTCTTATAGTAGATGACGGATCTTCTGACAGAACTGCCGAGATTGCAGATGACTATGCCAGGAAATATCCGACAATTGTAAAGGCAATCCATCAGGAAAATGGTGGTCATGGAGAAGCTGTCAATGCAGGGATCAGAAATGCTACAGGATTGTATTTCAAGGTAGTGGACAGTGATGACTGGGTAAATAAAGAAGCGTATGTACAGATTTTGAAAACTTTATATGAATTGCTCAGAGGTCCACAGACAGTTGACCTTCTGATCAGTAATTTTGTATATGAGAAACAGGGCGCAACCCGTAAGAAAATCATGCAGTACCGCAAATGCCTGCCGAAGGACAGAATATTTGGATGGGAAGAAGTGAAACATATGCCGAAAGGTAAATATCTTCTGATGCACTCCATGATTTATCGTACAAAACTGCTTCATGAATGCAATCTGGAACTGCCGAAGCATACATTTTATGTAGATAATCTATTTGCTTTTGAACCTCTTCCGTATGTAAAGAATCTGTATTATCTGGATGTGAATTTCTACCGTTATTTTATCGGGAGAGATGACCAGTCTGTAAATGAGAAAGTGATGATCAAACGTATTGACCAGCAGATCCGGGTAAACAAACTCATGGTAGATGCATATATCAACTGTAAAAGTACAAATAAGCAGTTGAAAGCGTATATGTTCAGCTATCTGGATATTATTACAACTATTTCTTCCATTATGCTGATACGTGCCAATACAGAAGAGTCCCTTCAGAAGAAGAAAGAACTTCTGGAATATATCAGGACAGAGAATAAACAGGTATACAGAAAACTGCGTCACAGTCTTTTCGGAAGAGTCATGAACCTTCCGGGAAGAAGTGGAAGAAAAATGTCAGTGGCAGCCTACAAAATCAGCCAGAAATTCTATGGATTTAACTGATGTGTAAAAGCTTCACATCCGGATATCGGTTGTGGGAAAATATTTTATGAAATTGTTATAACTGTAAAAAAAGCAGAATCTCTGAAAGACAAAAATGTATTTCAAAGATTCTGCTTTTTTTAAATCTTTCTAATTCTCGCTCTTTTTTCTCTTTACTTCTCTAAAGCAGACAGATTCAGAAGGAACGGAAACTCTTCTCGGATAAAAAACCAGAAAGCCAAACAATGCAAGTGTTGCACCCATGCATACATCAATCACAGAATGCTGTTTCAGGAACATGGTGGACATGATGATCAGCGCGGTCAGGGTAAAGGATGCTGCTTTTATAAATTTTTTATTTCGCAGTGCTTCGCAGTTTGTAAGCGACATATGTATTGCAAGAGAGTTGAACACATGAATGCTGGGCAGGATATTCGTAGGAGTATCTGTACTGTACAGCCATTTTACTATATCTGTGAAGATATTGTCTCTTGGAAATTCGGTCGGACGTATGTGCTGAGCATTTGGATAAACATAGGAAATAATCAGGAAAACAGTCATTCCCATCATAAGATTAAATGCCAGCTGATAGTATTCATGTTTGTTTTTGTTAAAAAATATAAAATAAATCACAGCCAGGATCATGTATGGAAACCACAGCATATAAGGAACGATAAAGAACTCACAAAATGGAATCCAGTCATCAAATACTGTATGTACGATATGATAGCTGTGAACCGGTCTGTGCTCCAGGTAACTGAAGAGCAGGATATAAATGATGCTGTAAACAGCAATCACAAGTCCATGCCGGTATTTGGAAATAAAACGTTTCAAAATTTCACCTTCTTTGGAGAATTATTTCATACCATATCATACCATCTTCATACTGCTTTTACAAATAAATTTTCTCATAAAGTATATAAAAATTTTATAAAAAAATTCTCAATAAAGTTCAGCGTTTTACAAAGTTTTAACATAAAGCAGAACAAAGATTTTACGGCTTTTTATTATACTGATATCAACTGAACCGGAGAAATTATAGTGATTTTCGAAAATGTCATGTTGTTTCCGGAGATTGTATACTGGTTTCGGCTTATGGCATTCAGTAAATAATTGTAAATGGAGAACAGAAAAATGATATATTTGGTAGAAGATGATGAGAGTATACGTGAACTGGTGATTTATACATTGAAAAGTCAGGGATTTGAAGCAAAAGGATTTGAAAGACCTTCTCACTTCTGGAAAGCCCTGGAAAAGGAAAAACCTGCACTTCTGCTCCTTGATGTGATGCTGCCGGAAGAGGATGGGATTTCCATATTGAAGAAATTGCGTATGCGTCCGGATACACGTAAACTTCCTATTATCATGCTGACAGCAAAAAGCAGTGAATATGATACAGTGGTAGGTCTTGACAGCGGGGCAGATGACTATATTCCAAAACCGTTCCGCATGATGGAACTGATCTCAAGGATCCGCGCATTATTAAGAAGAACAGAAGATGACGGCGCAGAAGAATATCGGACAGGAAACCTTTATGTCTGCCCTTCCAGACATATTGCAACTGTAGATAAAAAGAATGTAAATCTTACATTAAAAGAATATGAAGTATTATGTCTGCTTCTGAAAAACAGCGGAACTGTACTTTCCAGAACCCAGCTTCTGAATCAGGTATGGGGGTATGAATTCGACGGAGAGAGCAGAACCGTTGATGTACACATCCGAACACTGAGACAAAAACTGGGAAGTGCCGGTGAGCTGGTGGAGACAGTTCGTGGAGTCGGATATAAAATTAATATGAGATAAAGTTAAAGAATAACTGGAAACAGGAATTTATCTATGCTATACTTTTAAATATGAGAATTGCAGGAGTTGCAAAGAGCAAAGCAAAATAGCTTTTGATCCTGACATCTTAAATATACGCAGATGCCAAAAATAAATGGACAGCTGCCCGAAATCAACGGTCAGGGATATCAGAAACCCTGACTGTAGATTTTTATAAGGAGTTATTTATTTTATGAAATCATTAGTAATAGCAGAGAAACCTTCTGTTGCCAGAGATATTGCCAGAGTACTTCACTGTACACAGAAAGGAAATGGTACCCTTGAGGGAAAAGATTACGTAGTCACCTGGGCACTTGGACACCTTGTTACGCTGGCAGATCCTGAGGAATACGATAAGAAGTATATGAAATGGGAAATATCCACACTTCCCATGATGCCGGATCGAATGAAGCTGGTAGTTATTCGACAGACCGGTAAACAGTACAATGCAGTAAAAACGCAGCTGTACAGAAAAGACATAAACGATATTATAATAGCCACAGATGCCGGAAGAGAAGGTGAACTGGTAGCCCGCTGGATTCTTGACAAAGCGGACTGTCATAAACCAATCCGCAGACTGTGGATTTCTTCAGTTACAGACAAAGCTATCAAAGAAGGATTCGGAAATCTGAAAAACGGACATGAGTATGATAATCTGTACAGAGCAGCTGTGGCAAGAGCGGAAGCTGACTGGCTGGTGGGAATGAACGGTACAAGGGCACTTACCTGTAAATATAATGCCCAGCTTTCCTGCGGGCGTGTACAGACTCCTACACTGGCGATGATTGCGAAACGGGAGGAAGAGATACGGGCATTTAAGCCGAAGGAATATTACGGAATCACCCTGAAAGCAGGTGATATCACCTGGACATGGAAGGAACCAAAGAGTAAGAGCTTCAGAACTTTTAATAAAGAACGGGCAGAGGAGATTTCCGATGTTCTCAGAAATCAGTCTTTGGAAGTAACTTCCGTAACCAGCAAAGAGAAAAAATCCTTTGCACCGGGTTTGTATGACCTGACCACACTGCAGAGAGAGGCAAATCGGAAATATGGATATTCTGCAAAGCAGACTCTGAATATCATGCAGCGTCTGTATGAAAATCACAAAGTTCTCACTTATCCGAGGACAGATTCCAGATATATTGGAAAGGATATTGTTCCTACAATTAAAGAACGACTGAGAGCCTGCGCAACAGGACCGTACAGAAAACCGGCAGGCGCACTGATGAATCAGCCTGTTCGTGCAAATGGAAGTTTTGTGGATGATAAAAAGGTCAGCGACCATCATGCAATTATCCCTACGGAGCAGTTTGTGCAGCTTGACCATATGACAAATGAAGAACGTAAGATTTATGATATGGTAGTTCGCAGATTCCTCAGTGTGCTGTATCCGCCTTTTGTTTATGAACAGGTGAGCATGGAGGGAATTGTTGCTGGAGAACTTTTTGCTGCCAGCGGGAAAGTTGTAAAAAGTGCCGGATGGAAAGATGTGTATGAAAATACGGACGACACTGAAGAGGATGAGGATACTGCTGACGATGCTCAGAAACTGAAAGATCAGAAGCTTCCACAGATGAAGAAAGGTGAGAGACTGCATATAGAGAATGTATCCATGAATACAGGCAGGACAAAGCCACCTGCAAGATTCACAGAAGCAACGCTTCTTGCAGCAATGGAGAATCCGGTACGCTATATGGAGAGTCATGATACAAAGGCAGCGAAAACTCTCGGTGAGACAGGTGGTCTGGGGACAGTTGCCACAAGGGCCGATATTATTGAGAAACTGTTTAACAGCTTTCTGATGGAGAAAAAAGGCAATGAAATCCATCTGACCTCCAAGGCAAAGCAGCTTCTGGAACTGGTACCCGAGGAACTGCGCAAGCCGGAACTGACCGCAGACTGGGAGATGAAGCTTGGAAATATTGCAAAAGGTAAAATGAAACAGGAAACCTTCTTGAAAGAAATCAGGAACTATACCTGTGACATTGTAGATGAGATCAAAACCGGACAGGGAACCTTCAGGCATGATAATCTTACAAACAAAATCTGCCCGAACTGCGGAAAGAAGCTTCTGGCAGTGAATGGAAAGAATGCAAAAATGCTTGTATGTCAGGACAGAGAGTGCGGTTATAAAGAAACCCTGTCCAGAACTACCAATGCCCGTTGTCCCAAGTGTCATAAACGTATGGAAATGTATGTGAAAGGTAAGGAAGAGACATTTATCTGTGCCTGCGGCTATAAAGAAAAGCTCTCTGCTTTTCAGGCGAGAAGAGCCAAAGAGGGAGCAGGAGTCAATAAGCGTGATGTTCAAAAATATATGAGACAGCAGCAGAAAGAAGCCAAGGAGCCGGTGAATAATGCATTTGCACAGGCACTGGCAGGATTAAAACTGGAATAACTATATCACTCTCTTGTCTGCGAATCCGCATTCTATGCGATGGGTATAGTTATTTACGAAACGATGTACCAGGTAAAATAAAAAAGAAGGGAAGATAATATTATGGCAGTACAGGATGATCATATGATAAGAAATATTCAGGACGTAGGAAGACTGATCGCGAAGCTTTTGCTTCATGAGCAGCAGCCCAATTACAAACTTCCGGAGAAGGAAGCAGATTACACAGAGGCAGACCGGCTTTTTGCTACAATTATGAAACTGGCAGAAGAAGGCAAGATCAATGAAGCAGAAAACGAATTATATATGGGTATGGTAGAAGATGATGTAGACTATCTGGAACTGGCACTGACCTTTTATCTGTATCTGAATGATATGGATGGAGATTTCCTGGATGATAACGGATATTCAAGGGAGGAAGTTTTGGAAGGTATGAAAGATCTTGCTTCAGACTGGGGTGTTACAGGACTGGAGGCTTTCTGATGCGACGAGAACAGACACTGGAAGAGATTTCCGACGGAAAGTTATATGATTCCAATGACATGGTAAAAGCAGACTGTCATGACTGTGAGGGATGCTGTGACTGCTGTCAGGGAATGGGAGATTCTGTGATCCTGGATCCATATGATGTACACAGATTATCTGTGGGACTTAAGAAGCCTGTGGAACAGCTTCTGCAGGAATGTCTGGAACTGGGAGTATCAGACGGAAATATCCTGCCTCATCTCCGGATGACAGGTGAGAAAGAACAATGCGTATTCTTGAATAAAGAGGGCCGCTGCAGTATTCATGCTGTCAGACCAGGCTTCTGCAGGCTGTTTCCTCTGGGAAGACTTTATGAAGACGGGGGATTTAAATATATTCTTCAGATCCATGAATGTCCCAAAACAAACAGAAGTAAAATCAAGGTAAAAAAATGGATCGACACACCGGATCTGAAAAATTATGAGAAATTTGTCAATGACTGGCATTATTTTTTGCTGGATGTGCAGGAAGTACTGTACAATGCTGAGGATCCAGATCTGATCAGAAATCTGAACCTTTTTGTGGTGAACAGATTCTATCTCAAACCATATGACCAGGATCAGGATTTCTACATACAGTTTTATGAGAGGCTGAAAGAAGGAAAAGATTTGCTGGCACTGGCCTGAGCGTGTTTGAAAAATGCTCTAGCGATAAAAAACCTTGCTGTACAGAACAATATCCGTATAAAGATATTTTCTGTACCGTAAGGTTTTTTTACAAAGCATAAATGTTCATCTGACTACCTGAGGTGTCAGATGATACAGATAAGACAGGGAAAGTATGCATCAGCAGATTTTCAGCAGATTTTCAAAGGAGAAAATCTCTTTTTCAGACATTAATTCTTCAAATCTGTTCAGGTTAAGATCTGAGTGTTCCAGTTCTCTTGAAAACTGATAACAGATACGGATCTGGTCATCCAGCTTAAACTGCCGGTTGTTTTTCAGATAGGTTCCCACATTTAATTCATGGATGAACAGGGTGCACACAACTGCCATTTTCACCTTGGCGAAGATCTCATCATCATAAACTGCACCGCAGAAATAGGTATAGATCCAGTAAACAAGAAGCTGTTCCTCCTGAATCTGCCAGTCCGGATAAGAGAAATCAAATTCACTTTTCTGCCAGGAATAAAGATTTCCGGAGTCAGACTGCGGATCTGTATTTCCATTATACAGTGGAGTCAGACAATTCTTTAAGTATTCCTGCCATCCCGGGCGCAGAACCTCCATTTCCGGGACAACATTTTTCCACATTTTTTTAAATAATTGTTCTGGTGTATTTGCGCAGGCAGATGCAGCAGAACTGTTTTCTATGTTATCTGCATTTATACGAGAGTAAATTTTGTTGCAAAATCTATCTCCGTATCCGGAATCTTCATGTCGTTTTCGCATTTCTTCCCATTTAAAGAGTTCATTTTTATTTACACATAACTGGAAATCATGTGCAGCAGCCAGAAGTTTCCACAGACGTTTCTGCATGGGTACAGCTCTGTCCTGGATGATATCTATAAGCATATCACGGGTGTCCATAAGTGCAGTGAACAGGAAATAATCAAAGTCATCATAGACTTCTTCTTTTGTCTTTTTTTCTTTTGTGATAAAGTGTACCTTTTCTTTTTGGGAAAGTAAAATCCTTGCTGCCTCCGGACAGGAGAGCGACAGGGAAATCTCACGCAGACCTTCAAATTCTTCAATATGTCTAGGATAATTTCTGCAGGTTCTGCAGAACATTTCCGGTCCTGCTTCTGTGTAGATATCACACAGGTTCTCTTCGTTGAGAAAAGCACAGCGTCTGTTATACTGGCGGAAAACATGTTCTTTCCAGTCAATATCATTGTGCAGGCGATTGCGGAACGGACCTTTAAAGTGCTGGTACTTCTTCAGTGTCTGATCGTCAATCACGATCTGCCATCCTGCGCAGCAGGTATCCGGACAGGCTCCTGCAATGCAGGAAAATTCTTTATAGTAATCTGGAAATGTAAATTGCATGGTATCACATTGCTTCCTTTCGTTTTTTCTTGAGTTTGCGGTAATTTCCTGCAGTCATTCCACAGGATTTGCGGAAGCTCTGAGAGAGATAGCTCTGAGAGGAGAATCCTGTGAGATGTGCAATATCTGAAATCCCATAATCAGTATTTTCCAGAAGTTCCTTGCACACTTCGATGCGTTTCCGGTTCAGATAATTGATAGGAGAAATCCCATAATATTTTGTAAATTCATGACTCAGATAATACTTATTAAGATGACTGAGTTCTGAGAGGTGATCCAGAGTAATATTTTCCCCGTAATTGGAGTCAAGATAACGCTTAATATGAGCGCACTCTTTACTTGGATGCTGTGCGGTGATCAGTTCAAATGGTGAATCCGTAATGCGCCGAAGCTGCAGGATCAGAATATCCAGCATATGACTGCAGATGGTTTCATATCCTTCAGACTGTCTGTCCAGCTCCTGAAACAGAGAATTAAAGTAAAATAACAAATCTGTTTTCTTTTCACGACAGTTAAAAATGCGATACTCTTTATGACCGTTAAAGGAAAAACATAGTCCGTCCACACCTACAGTAAAATAACTCAGAGGAGGACTCCCTTTGGAGATTTCAGTGTGATTGATATGTGGATTAATGATGACCAGATCGTCCTTTGAGATTGGGAAAATCTGATCCTCGATCAGAAAATCTCCCTGACCGTCACGTACATAGAACAATTCTGTAAAGGCATGAGAGTGAGGAATACTGGGCCAGTCACCCTCGTAGCGGGAAGAAGAGGTATTTAAAAGCGTAATATTCTGAGCTGTTGGGTGTTCGGGGCTGAAACGAAATGATTGTGAGCTCATGGCAGATTCTCCTTTCTTCTGTTTACGGCAGATGAGTATATTTGTAGCAATTTTGTTTGCGGATTCTGAATGATAGTATTTTATATCGCAAAAGATATAACTGAGATTCTTCAGGATAATTAGAATAAGTGCATAAAAAATGATAAAAAATAAAATCAACATCAGTTATTAAGGTAAAAAATAGAAGGCTTTTCAGATAGCTGATAACATATTTTCTATAATACCATAATTTTTTTGTAAGAGCAAGATTTCTAAAAAACAAAGCAAAAAGTGAATTGAAAAAAATTTTGAAAGAAAGTATTTTATAAACAGATAGACTGAAAAAAATGTGATTACAGAAGCGAACGGACAGTAATTATCCGCTTGTCAGCAAAATGAAGGAGGTAACAGAAAATGGGAAAAGGTCGTGTAACCATACCAACTGACCTGGATGTAGTTCCACAGACACTGGAAATGATAGAAGAGTGGGGCGCTGATGCTATACGTGACTGTGACGGAACAGAATTTCCGCAAAAATTAAAAGACACAGGTGCCAAAATTTATGCAACCTACTATACAACCCGTAAGGACAATGCCTGGGCGAAAGCACATCCGGAAGAAATCCAGCAGATGTATATTATGACATCTTTCCACACAGCGGTTGCAGATACACTGGAGATTCATCTGATGGATCACCTCTATCCGGATATGCTTGCAGTCAACACAAGAGATGATGTCCGCAGATGGTGGGAAGTAATGGATCGTACCACAGGAGAGCCGGTACCGACAGATCAGTGGTCATATGAAGAAGAGACAGGAAATGTAGTGATCTTATCTGCGAAACGCTTCCATGAATATACTGTAAGTTTCCTGGCATATATTATGTGGGATCCTGTACATATGTACAATGCAGTAGTAAATGACTGGAAAGACGTAGAACCGCAGATTACATTTGATGTGCGTCAGCCGAAAACAAGAGCACATTCCCTGGAACGTCTGCGCAGATTTCTGGATACTCATGAGTATGTAAATGTTGTAAGATTTACTACTTTTTTCCATCAGTTTACGCTTGTGTTTGATGAACTTGCAAGAGAGAAATATGTAGACTGGTTTGGTTATTCCGCTTCAGTCAGCCCATATATTCTGGAGCAGTTTGAGAAAGAAGTGGGCTATCCTTTCAGACCGGAATATATCATTGACCAGGGATACATGAACAATACCTATCGGATTCCCTCAAAAGAATTCAAAGATTTCCAGGCATTTCAGAGACGTGAAGTTGCGAAACTTGCCAAAGAGATGGTAGATATCGTACATGAATACGGAAAAGAGGCCATGATGTTCATGGGAGATCACTGGATTGGCATGGAACCGTTTATGGACGAATTTGCATCTATCGGACTGGATGCTGTAGTTGGAAGTGTTGGAAATGGTGCGACTCTGCGTCTGTTCAGTGATATTAAGAATGTAAAATATACAGAAGGACGATTTTTGCCATACTTTTTCCCGGATACGTTCCATGAAGGCGGCGATCCTGTGAAGGAGGCAAAAGTGAACTGGGTAACAGCAAGAAGAGCAATCCTTCGAAGCCCGATCCAGAGAATCGGATACGGCGGATATCTGAAACTTGCCCTGGAATTCCCGGATTTTGTACAGTATATCAAAGAAGTCTGCGAAGAGTTCCGCACTTTATATGATAACATTCAGGGAACGACTCCTTATTGCGTAAAACGGGTAGCAGTCCTGAACTGTTGGGGAAAGATGCGTTCATGGGGTAACCATATGGTACATCACGCCATCTATTACAAGCAGAATTATTCTTATTTCGGAATTATCGAAGCATTAAGCGGCGCACCGTTTGATGTATCATTTATCAGCTTTGATGATATCAAAGCAGACAAAGATCTTCTGAAGAAATTTGATGTAGTGATCAATGTGGGAGATGCGGACACTGCACAGTCAGGCGGCGAGAACTGGATCGACGAAACAATCATCACAGCAGTCAGAGAATTTGTATATAATGGCGGTGGATTTATCGGTGTAGGAGAACCGGCAGCACATCAGTGGCAGGGCAGATTCATTCAGTTAGATGATGTACTTGGAGTAGAAGAAGAACATGGATTTAACCTGAATACAGATAAATATAACTGGGAAGAACACAGAGATCATTTCATCCTTAAAGATGCAGAAGGCGAGGTTGATTTCGGTGAAGGTAAGAAGAACATTTATGCCTTACCGGAAACAGAAATCTTAATCCAGAAAGACCAGGAAGTGCAGATGGCTGTAAAGACTTTCGGTAAAGGAAGAGGCGTTTATATCAGCGGACTTCCATACAGTTTCAAGAACAGCCGCGTGCTTTATCGTGCAGTCCTTTGGTCAGCATCCGCAGAGGAAGAACTTCACTGCTGGTATTCAACCAACTACAATGTAGAAGTACATGCTTACGTAAAAAATGGAAAATACTGTGTAGTCAACAACACTTACGAACCACAGGATACAGTAGTTTACAGAGGTGATGGAAGCAGCTTCCGGTTACATATGGAGGCAAATGAGATCAAATGGTATCAGATATGAAAGATATCGGATAGATTTTATCTGTAAAATAGATTGAAAAGAAAGTCAGTGAAGAAATAACAGAACAGGTTCAGACGTGAGCAGAATGCTTTTGCCTGAACCTGTTTTGATGTGTCAATAAGTTGATTTTTGAACAATCTTGCGTTTGAATTTCTTGTTTACGCATTTGTTGTCGGTCGCTGTAGCCACCGGCATATAATTATTTGATTAAGCTGTTATCATCAAAGTAGTTGATCTGCATTGCTGAACGAACATCATGAAGTGTCTGTGCAGCTTTTGCTTCAGCAACCTTGCTTCCCTCTTTGAGGATATCATATACATCATCAAGATGCTGTTCCCAGTATTTACGTCTCTCACGGATCGGAGAAAGCTCTGCCTGGAGTACTTTATTCAGGAATTTCTTAACCTTGACATCACCCAGACCGCCGCGTGTATAATGGGCTTTCAGTTCATCCAGATTCTGATATTCAGGCAGGAACTCTGCGAAATATTCCGGTTTACAGAATGCATCCAGATAAATAAATACAGGATTTCCTTCCACACGTCCCGGATCTTCCACACGAAGATGATTCGGGTCTGTGAACATGGACATAACCTTCTTCTTAACATCAGCTTCTTCATCTGAAAGGTAGATGCAGTTTCCGAGAGATTTGCTCATTTTTGCTTTTCCGTCAATACCTGGCAGACGTAAGCATGCTTTATTGGATGGCAGAATAATCTCAGGTTCTGTCAGAGTTTCACCATAAACAGTATTAAATTTGTGGACGATCTCCTTGCACTGCTCGAGCATTGGAAGCTGATCTTCGCCAACCGGAACAGTAGTAGCGCGGAATGCAGTGATGTCTGCAGCCTGGCTGATCGGATAGCAGAAGAAACCGACAGGGATGCTTGCCTCGAAATTACGCATCTGGATCTCGGATTTAACTGTAGGGTTACGCTGTACACGTGCTACAGTAACAAGGTTCATATAATAGAAAGTAAGCTCTGTAAGCTCCGGAACCATGGACTGGATAAAGATAGTGGATTTCTCAGGATCAATGCCGCATGCAAGATAATCCAGGGCGACCTGAAGGATGTTCTGGCGAACTTTCTCAGGGTGTTCAGCGTTATCTGTTAATGCCTGTGCATCTGCGATCATAATATAAATTTCATCATATAAGCCGGAGTTCTGTAAACGAACACGCTCGGATAATGAACCAACATAATGTCCAACATGAAGGCGGCCTGTTGGGCGGTCACCGGTTAAAATAATTTTGCTCATTTTGCTCTCCTAAAAGTAAATTTCGATTTTCCAGAGAGTTTCTGGAAATTCTCAGTTACTATTATTATAAGGCCTGTGAATGTTACCGTCAATGATTTTGGGGGAATAAATCAGGATATAATTTATTGAATATTTATGCAATAAATACATTTACAGAATTGATTAAAAGAAAAGATTCTGCTAGAATAATAAATAGCTTCCGACAGGATTGCAGAGATGTGTAATAGAAATATGTCATGCATTGCATGATAAGATAAAAGGAGTATTTACCATGCCAGTATTTGATTTCAGCGGTGCTTCAGACAAGAAAACAGGCGTACAGTCTGAATGTACCTACACTACGTTCCAGTCCAATGAAAAGGAGACTTCCCCTGAGAAACCGATTATGATCTTGGATAACAGCAGCCGTCAGTGGAAACATCATTCCTGCGGTATTTTTACTAATCCGATCAAACGTACATCCTTTGAATTTAAAGAGGATGACGGCGTTTTCAGTGCAGATATTATCAGTATTGATTCAAGATTTGTAAGTCTTCTGAAATGGCTTGGGGAGAATCATATCAATGTGCGCCTTTCAGGAGAGAATAAAGAGAATGGTTATGCAGTTTATAAGATTCGTGAGACTGCTTTTGGTGGCGGCACGAAACTTTCCGCAGAGGACGGATTTCTTCAGTTTATGATCGAGAGACTTCTTGCAAGCAGTGCACCTGCAGAGATTGTTGAGGATGAAGATGAGGAAGAAACAGGGGACGAGATGAAGCTGACAAGCATTCAGAGCATCACTGATTTTATGACCTGCGCAGGCAGAACCCTGCCGGATAATATCCGTCTCTGGGCGAGAAGAAACCTTGCAGTTGCCCGTTCACACGAAGTATCTCCGGAGGAGAGACGTCATGCTCAGAGAGCACTTTCCATCATGATGAATGTACAGTGGAAGAGCAATTATTTTGAAGCAATCGATCCTCAGGAAGCCCGCAGGATCCTTGATGAGGAACTCTACGGAATGGAATCTGTAAAGCAGCGTATCATTGAAACAATCATACAGATCAACCGTACCCATACACTTCCTGCATACGGACTTCTCCTTGTAGGTCCTGCAGGTACAGGCAAATCCCAGATTGCCTATGCAGTTGCCCGTATTCTGAAACTGCCTTGGACAACTCTGGACATGAGTTCCATCAATGATCCGGAACAGCTTACAGGAAGTTCCAGAATCTATGCAAACGCAAAGCCCGGAATCATCATGGAAGCTTTCTCGGCAGCAGGAGAATCCAACCTTGTATTTATTATCAACGAGCTTGATAAAGCAGCGTCAGGTAAGGGCAACGGAAATCCTGCAGACGTACTTCTTACTCTGCTTGACAACCTTGGATTTACAGATAACTATATGGAATGTATGGTGCCCACAGTGGGCGTTTATCCTATTGCTACGGCAAACGATAAATCCCAGATCAGCGCACCTCTGATGTCCCGTTTCGCGGTGATCGATATCCCGGATTATACATCAGAAGAGAAGAAGATCATCTTCTCCAAATACGTTCTTCCGAAAGTTCTGAAACGCATGAGCCTGAAAGCAGAAGAATGTGTAGTAACAGAAGACGGTCTGGATGCCATCGTTGAATTGCATAAAAATACAAGCGGTATTCGTGATCTGGAACAGGCAGCAGAGCATATCGCAGCCAATGCCCTGTATCAGATTGAAGTAGATCACCTGACAGGTGTGACATTCAATGCAGAGATGGTAAGAGAATTACTTTCCTGAAAAACTGAAATTATATGTCTGAAAAAATCTTGACATAAATAAAAATTAAGAGTATACTTTCAGACATCAACAGGATAAAATTTAGAAATTGCTGATAAAAATAAAATAAGATCTTCAGGGCAGGGTGCAATTCCCTACCGGTGGTAAAGCCCACGAGCCGTAAGGCATGATTCGGTGTAATTCCGAAGCCGACAGTACAGTCTGGATGAAAGAAGATAACAGTAGAGATACAGAAGAATTAACTGATCTGTGAAAGCGACTGCTCTGGAATAATAAATTTATTCCAGAGCTTTTTAATATCATCAAAGCAGTTTTAATGATGAAGCAAAAAGTCAGATTCACACGAAGATAATTCAAGCAGATATTAATTTACAGGCCCTGGATGTTGAAAGACACCGGGGCTTTTTTGGTATCATCAGTACCATCAGAAGAACAGGAGATGAGGGATTGAAAGATATAACGGATATGGAAAAAGACAGGCAATATATGAAAATGGCGTTAGAACTGGCGCAAAAAGGAATGGGATTTACAGCACCTAACCCAATGGTAGGTGCCGTGATCGTCAAAAGCGGAAAAGTCATTGGCCAGGGATATCACAGAAAATACGGTGAACTTCATGCAGAAAGGGAAGCTCTGGCATCATGTACAGAACAGCCAGAAGGTGCCTCCATATATGTTACTCTGGAACCTTGCTGCCATTACGGGAAACAGCCTCCGTGTGTCAATGCAATCCTGGAATCGGGGATCAGACGTGTGATTATTGGTTCCTCGGACCCTAATCCCCTGGTTTCAGGAAAAGGAATCCGGATTCTGAAAGAGCATGGGATCGAAGTAACGGAAAACGTTTTAAAAGAAGAGTGCGATAAACTCAATGAAGCATTTTTCTATTACATACAGAATCAAAAACCATATGTAGTCATGAAATATGCGATGACCATGGATGGAAAAATTGCCACTTATACAGGCGCATCCAGATGGGTGACAGGCGAAGCTGCCAGAATGCATGTGCAGAAACAGAGATTGAAATATACAGGGATTATGGCTGGAGTGGGAACTGTGCTGGCAGATGATCCGATGCTTACATGCAGACTGGAAAACGGCAGAAATCCTGTGCGTATTATCTGTGACTCCCACTTGCGGACACCACTGAATTCCAGAATTGTGAAAACGGCATCAACAATTCCAACAATCTTTGCAACCAGCAGTAAAGACCAGCAGAAGATAAAGAATTATGAAGATATGGGATGTAAAGTTCTGGATGTCCCGGAAAAAAACGGACACATAGATTTAAACAGACTAATGGAACTTCTGGGAGCTGCAAAGATAGACAGTATCTTACTGGAAGGAGGAGGCACTTTAAACTGGTCAGCACTCGAAAGCGGTATTGTTCAGAAAGTCCAGACCTATATAGCACCCAAACTTTTTGGGGGAGAAAGTGCAAAGACACCGATAGAAGGAAAAGGATTTCCTGATCCTGCCAGCGCAATATTATTAAAAAACAGCGAAATAATCAGAATAGGAGATGATTTTCTTATAGAGAGTGAGGTGAAGAGTAATGTTCACGGGAATTGTTGAAGAACTGGGAACTGTGAAAAAAATAAAAAAAGGAGCAAATTCAGCAGTATTTACGATACGGGCAGAGAAAATTCTGGATGATCTGAAAACAGGGGACAGTGTAGCTGTAAATGGAATCTGCCTCACTGTAACTGCATGTCTGGAAGATGGTTTTACAGCAGATGTGATGCATGAGACATTGAATCGTTCTGCGCTGATTCAGCTTTCTTTGGGACAGCATGTAAATCTGGAAAGGGCAATGCCTGCAAATGGAAGATTTGGAGGACACATTGTTGCCGGGCATGTGGATGGAACAGGAAAAATCACGGAAATTCGCAGAGATGATAATGCTGTCTGGTACACCATTCAGGCTTCACCACAAATTATGAAATATATTGTGGCAAAAGGTTCTGTAACAGTTGATGGAATCAGTCTTACAGTGGCAAAAGTCTCAGAAACAGACTTTTCCATTTCTGCAATTCCTCATACAGTAAAGATTACAGTCCTCGGAGAACGCAAAGAAGGAGATATCGTCAATCTGGAGACAGACATAATTGGAAAATACGTGGAAAAATTAATAACGCCTGTGAAAGAACAGCCGATAAAAAGTAATATTACACGGGATTTTCTGAACAAGTATGGCTTTTGACAGAATTAACCACAAAGCGGTTATTCGATTGATGCAGAACTGTACAGTGGATGTTTTATCTGCCTGACACGAACCAGATAAGCAGCCAATACGAATGATTTTGCCCTCTTAACAACAGAAAAATACATTGCATAAGGAGAGAAAAAATGAACGGATTTGATTCAGTAGAAGAAGCTCTGGAAGAACTTCGGAATGGAAAAATTATTCTGGTAACGGATGATCCGGACAGAGAGAATGAAGGAGATTTTATCTGTGCAGCAGAGTTTGCCACAACAGAAAATATTAACTTTATGGCAACTCACGGAAAAGGACTTATCTGTATGCCAATGTCTGAGGAATATGTAAGAAAACTGCAGTTCCCGCAGATGGTAGCAGAAAATTCAGATAATCACGAAACTGCTTTTACTGTTTCCGTAGACCATATCAGCACCACTACAGGAATCTCTGCGGCAGAACGTTCTGTTACTGCCATGAAATGTGTGGATGAGAATGCAAAACCCGAAGATTTCAGACGCCCCGGACATATGTTTCCACTTCTGGCGAAGAAGAACGGTGTTCTGGAAAGAAACGGACATACAGAGGCAACTGTAGACCTGTGCAGACTTGCAGGGTTAAAACAGTGCGGGCTGTGCTGTGAAATTATGAGAGAAGACGGCACTATGATGCGGACTTCTGAGTTACGGGAACTTGCCGGAAAGTGGAATCTTAAATTCATAACAATTAAAGATATTCAGAATTACCGTAAATGCCATGATATTCTGGTGAATCGCGTGACGACCACAAAAATGCCGACCAGATACGGAGAGTTTATGGCGTATGGATTTGTAAACCGCCTGAATGGGGAACATCATGTAGCACTGGTAAAAGGTGAAATCGGAGCTGGAGAAAACGTCCTGTGCCGTGTGCATTCAGAGTGCCTGACAGGAGACGTTTTTGGATCACAGCGTTGTGACTGCGGACAGCAGTTTGCAGCGGCGATGGCCCAGATTGAGGAAGAAGGCAGAGGGATACTCCTTTATATGAGACAGGAAGGAAGAGGAATCGGACTGATCAATAAACTTCGTGCCTATGAACTTCAGGAACAGGGAATGGATACACTCGAAGCGAATCTGGCACTTGGATTTGCCGGAGACGAAAGAGAATACTACATTGGTGCGCAGATTCTGAGAAATCTTGGGGTAAAAGAGCTGCGGCTGCTGACAAATAACCCGGATAAAGTTTATCAGTTGGAAGAATTTGGCATCAGGATCAAACAGAGAGTTCCGATACAGATGAATGCCACAGCGTATGATCTGCGTTATCTTAAGACAAAACAATTACGAATGGGACATATTCTGAAGTATTAAATACAGCGGGGATTTTTATATATAACGATAACGTTCCCGAAAATAAAATTTACCGTATATAAAAACCTGTACAGGTTAAAAAATATAAATTTACAGATGAAAGGACCAGAAAAAATGAAAACATTAGAAGGAAAATTAGTATCAGATGGAATGAAAGTAGGAATTGTAGCAGCCCGCTTCAATGAATTTATAACTTCCAAGCTGGTAAGTGGTGCCATGGATGGACTGACACGTCACAATGTAAAAGAAGAGGACATCCAGGTAGCGTGGGTACCAGGTGCTTTTGAAATCCCACTGATCGCGTCTAAAATGGCAAAAAGTGGAAAGTATGATGCGGTTATCTGCGTAGGTGCTGTGATTCGTGGAAATACCAGTCATTATGATTATGTATGCAATGAGGTTTCCAAAGGGATTGCATCAGTATCACTGGAAACAGGAGTTCCGGTATTATTCGGAGTACTTACCACAGAAAACATCGAGCAGGCAATTGAACGCGCAGGTACAAAAGCAGGAAATAAAGGCTATGACTGTGCACTCAGTGCCATTGAAATGGTAAATCTGATCAAAGAACTTGAAGCTTAAATAGACAACAGGTCAGACCCTGAAAGTGAAACCAGTTCACGAAAATCGAAAGGTAATGGTGCTTCCAGAAGGAGCATTTCATCTCTGAAAGGATGCTGAAAAGAAACTTTCCATGCATGAAGGGCTGCCCTGGAAAAGG
>OIEF01000197.1_pt1 | contig 27098 bp, 24 predicted proteins | sample 1581721 | NCBI WGS metagenome assembly OIEF01 (sample SAMN01760908, study PRJEB22395) | human gut metagenome
CAGGCAGAGGTTGATGAAGCTACAACTCATCTGAACGCAGCAGTAGAGGCTCTTGTTAAAGCAGATACGAAGGTAACAGTAACTCTCAACAAGAAAACAGCCACTGTTTACAAAGGAAAAACAACTACACTGAAGGCAACTGTAACAGGAGCAGATGCACCAAAAGTTACATTTACTTCCAGTAACCCGAAAGTTGCAGCCGTAAACAAAACAACCGGTAAAGTTACTGCAAAAGCAAAAGGTAGTGCAGTCATCACAGTTAAATGCGGAGATGTAAAGGTAACCTGCAAAGTAACAGTTAAAAATCCAACTCTTACACTGAACAAAACATCTGCATCTGTAAAAGTCGGCAAAACAACTAAGATCACAGCAAAAGCAACTCCGTCAGGAAAAGTTACATACAAATCCGGCAACAAGAAAATTGCTACAGTATCATCCAATGGTACAATTAAGGGTATTAAAAAGGGTACTGCCAAAATCACAGTAACATGCAATGGTGTAACCAAAACAGTTAAAGTAACTGTAAAATAATCTGACCTGAGAAAAGAAATCCTGTATCCCACCAGAAAGGGCAGGATTTCTTTTCAAATGTAAAACTTTATACAGTTGAAAAGAAATCATTTGAATATGATTTCCTGGAACTATTGAAGAAGGAGGAATTTATGGACAAAAATAATGAGCAGAAAAATAATAAGACTCCGGAAATGAAACCCAAACAGGACAGTTTCCGTCCATGGTTAAAGCTTATTCCTGCGGCAGCAGTTTTTGCAGCAGTCTGTGTAACCTGTTATCAGGCAGATAAAAGTCCTGTGGAGACTACATCAGTTTCCGATAATAATGTTATGTCTACTGATGAGATTAAAGAATTGATTTCACAAGGAACTGCAGGTAAGGATTTTGATTCAGAAGACTCTTCTGAAACCAATGGAACCTCAATTTCAAAAACATCAAAAAAGACAAAAAAAACAAGTAAGATTAAAACAGGAACAAAGAAAAATTCATCTACAGGTTCCGCTGCAAATGGAGGTACAGCAGGGGGTGGTGCAGGAAGCACAGTCACACCAACTACAGAAGTTCCTGCCGGTGGATATGCAGACGGTACCTATACAGGCTCCGGAACCGGTTTCGGAGGAACGATCACTGTTCAGGTAACTGTCACTGACCATAAAATTGCAGCTATCAATATTGTAGATGCATCAAATGAAACAGCCTCCTATTTTGCAAATGCACAGGGTGTGATCAGCAGAATTATTTCCAGCCAGTCTCCGAATGTAGATGCAGTTAGTGGTGCAACTTATTCTTCAAATGGAATTATTTCAGCAGTTCAGAGCGCACTGGCTCAGGCAATTCCGTCTGGAAGCCAGGCGACTACAACACCAACACCGACTTCCTCACCAAAACCTACAAAGAAACCCGCGCCAACCCCGAAACCGGGAGAAGAACAGATTTATAAAGACGGAACCTATACAGGAACTGGCAAAGGATACAACGGAACAATCACTTTGACTGCCAAAATCAAAAAAGGTGTGATCAAATCTCTGGAAGTAGAGCACACAGATACACCGATGTTCTTTAATAAAGCATGGGATGTACTGGAAAATGAGATTATTCAGAATCAGTCTGTCGATGGTATTGATACTGTCAGCGGTGCGACTTACTCTTCGAAGGGTATTATAAACGCAATGAAAGATATTCTGAAACAGGCAGAAAAGGGCAGTACAAAAGTGACCCCAACGCCAACTCCGGAAATAACTGCTACACCAACTCCAGAAGCGACACCAACACCGACTCCGGAAGAGACCCCAACTCCGGAAGTAACACCGACGCCAGAGGAAACACCTGAGCCAACACCGGAACCTACAGGACCATACGTTGACGGAACTTATACAGGCTCAAGCTACGGATATAGTGGAAGAGTGAATGTAACAGTAACAATTCAGGGAGGCCAGATTGCCTCCATTGAACAGAGCAACAGTGATTCTCCAGAATTCTTTGATGCAGCATGGGGGGCTATTTATCCTCAGATCATGGCAAATCAGTCTGCAGACGGTGTAGATACAGTCAGCGGAGCAACTTTTTCTTCAGAAGGTATTTTGGGTGCAGTTCAGAAAGCACTGGCTCAGGCACTGGCATAAAACTACTGAAATTAAAGCAAAAAAGTAGCATAAAATTTTAATTACAATTAAAACTTACACTTATTGTAAAAGAAAAAAACATATGCTATAATTTCTGTTAGTGAGTTCTAACTTATAATGACAGATAATACTTTTAACAGCATTGTAATAACAGAAATGGAGGATAACAACATGATCAAAACAACTGTGAAAGTAGATGGTATGATGTGCGGTATGTGCGAATCTCACGTGAATGATGCAGTGAGAAGAGCTTTTCAGGTAGATAAAGTTACTTCTTCCCACAGTAAGGGCGAGACAGTGATCATTTCAGACGGACCTGTAGATGAAGCCAAATTAAAAACAGCCATCAGTGCGACAGGATATGAAGTAAAAGGCATTACATCAGGGCCATATGAAAAGAAAAAAGGACTGTTTTCTTTTCTTCATAAATAAAAATACGTTTTAATTTTCCATGAGAAACCAGGCAGGAATTGTTCAGTGATTGAACAGTTCTTTCCTGGCTTTTTACTTTATCAGACACCTTGTTGCATCCAGAGATGTGTCTCTGGTAGATGAAATCAATAGTCATGGATTTGAATGATTTATAGAAAAATGGAATCTTTTTTGCATATTGAGAGCATTTCAGAAATATATCTGATAAATGTATTTGTCAAGCGGATAAAATCTACCGCTTCGCTACGTGGCTCTATACCAAATAACTACTCCGCAGTTTATCAGAAGGAGCTTGCAGTCCTCGGATGACGCGCTATGGAAGAAGTGTTCAAAAAATGTAACACAAGTCCATAATCTATTGTGCAATTTCTCGATAAATCTCGAATGATGGCGGTAAGAAGTCCGATAAATTCATAAAAATCAGTTGCGTAATTTGTGCAAAATATGGTAGACTAACTGTAGTTAAGAAATGACAGAAATTTACAATTATTAATGATCTGGAGACGAAAGAATGAAAAAGAAAATAGAACTTGTCTGTTGGATTTTATTTACCGTTTTTTCTGGTATTGGTTTCTTTATTAACTTTATGAGCAAACCTCCGGTAAACGATACACATACATTTACTTTATACATGATTGGTGCTGCTGTGGTATCCTTACTATACCCGGCATCTATGTTTGTTCTTGGATTGAGAAACCGCTACCTGTATGATAAGTTAAATGAACTTGCTGAAGAAAAGGGTGAAACTGAAGCTGCCAAATCTGCACACACTTTCAGGTCATCCGCATCAGGATATACAGTTCCTGATATGAACATCCTTGTCAGTGCTCTGACCTCTGATCAGAAACTTACAGAGGAAGAGAAAGAATATTTATTAGAATACATTAAGAAGAAATGATGTGATGTTTAAATGGAACTGTTAGTCTGTATGTCCATTGCAGGAAGTATTCCTGTTGTGATCTGTTTGCTTTTGTACATAATTCAACGTGATAACTATAATTACATTCTGGGAAGAAGATTATTACTGACAGGATTATTCTTTTATCTGGTTCCTGTGCAGTTGGTTAAGTATCTGATTCCAGAGAAAGCATATCCAGAAGTGCTTTTCAATGAAGAGGCACAGTTATATTTATCCAATTCATTATCTTTCTGGCATGAAAGACAGGGTGAATATGTATGGATACCTCAATGGTTTAATATTGTTGCAGTTCTCTGGTTGATAGGTGTTATTATATTTTCTCTTTATGAAGTTATTAAATATCTGAAAGAAACCCGTTATATCAGAGATTTTATCTTTGAAAAGGTTGAAGACACTGAGAATAACCTTACCTACTATTTGATACCTGATGGAATCTGCGGTCCATGTACTATTGGATTCTTCCATCAGAAAATAGCAATCCCTGAAAGTTTTCCGCTTCATCCGGATTTTGTCATGGTATATAAACATGAGTATGCTCATCTGAGACATCATGATAATTTTATCAAGCTGTTATGTCTTTTGGTGAGATGTTTACACTGGATGAATCCGATTGCATACCTTTTGTTTTATCTTTATAGTGATACAGCAGAAATAGTCAGTGACGGTGCAGCAGTAGATGGTTGTACCAAAGAGAAGCGTCGTGACTATGCCCGTTTGTTAGTATTAGAGGCTTCAACTGCTGATACACTCCCAACTGTGTGGAAAAATAACCTTTCCGGATTTAAACAGAAAGATGGAAAGGCTATGAATATAATTAAAAGGAGGATCAACTATATGATGAAAGAAAAGAGAAAAGGACTGTTACAGAGAGGGATTATGGTGGCAGTGTCAGCGTTGACGATTGTGGCTGGTGCTGGAACTGCTTTGGCATATGAAGCAATGCCGTCATCAGACGAAAGTTTTAGTGATGTTATTTTAGATGATTCCCTAAATGACTTTGGAGATCATTCTCTAAATGATGATTTAATAAGATCTCTTGATTTTTCTGAAAGTGATACAATTTATATCGATTCTGATGGTATTCAAACAACGGAGGATGATTTATCGTCTTCTTATGCATTATGTACACATAGTATGGCAGATAGTAGTTTTTACACTCATGCCAAAAATTCATCTGGTGGATGTACTGTTAAAGTATATACATGTCAAAAATGTAAAAAATGTGGATATCGAGCTAATGCTGTTTTATATAGTACAACAACTTATGCAAAATGCCCTCATTAATTAAAAACTTATTTATGTAATATATAGTAAAAAGATCTTCAGATGTTTAAGAATTATTTTAAATATCTGGAGATCTTTTTATTAATTTGATATTCAATATTTATAACTTAAATATCTTAATTTTAATACATTCATTCTTCTGAAATACTTTCTCAATATCCTTCCAATTTCCCTCTTGCATTTTTATAAAAGTTAGAATATACTAACCAATAGAGTTAGATACAGCAAACTCTCGCGTGAATTAAATCATTTGAACTCCATCCGAAGACCTGCTGAATTCTTCGGAACATTGGATTACGTCTGTACTTGCTGAAATCACGGCTATGCTGAAAGCCGTACCTCAGATATGATCCACTTGGTACATCCCAGTTGCGGTGTACCAGGAGTCCAAATGCAAAACCAGAAAGGGGATTTATCATGTACTTAGAAATTGAGAAAGTAATTGGAAGAGAAATTCTGGATTCCAGAGGAAATCCGACAGTAGAAGCAGAAGTATATCTGATGGATGGCACTGTAGCAAGAGGAACAGCTCCAAGCGGTGCATCTACAGGTGAATTCGAAGCTCTGGAATTAAGAGATGGAGATAAAGCTCGTTACCTTGGAAAAGGCGTACAGAAAGCAGTAGAAAACATCAATACAACAATCAACGAAGCAATCGAAGGTCTTGATGCAAGTGACATTTATGCAGTAGATGCAGCTATGATCGCAGCAGACGGAACAAAAGATAAATCCAAACTTGGAGCAAATGCAATCCTTGCAGTATCTATCGCATGCTGCAGAGCAGCAGCAACTTCTCTTGAGATTCCGCTGTATCGTTTCCTTGGCGGAGTATCCGGAAACCGTCTTCCAGTTCCAATGATGAACATCGTAAACGGTGGATGCCACGCATTATCATCCGGTCTGGATGTACAGGAATTCATGATCATGCCAGTTGGAGCACCTTCCTTCAAAGAATGCTTAAGATGGTGTGCAGAAGTCTTCCACGCACTTGCTTCTATCCTGAAAGAACGCGGACTTGCAACATCAGTAGGTGATGAAGGTGGTTTCGCACCTGCACTGAAATCTGATGAAGAAGCAATCGAAACAATTCTTGAAGCAGTTAAGAAAGCCGGATATGAACCAGGTAAAGACTTCAAGATCGCTATGGACGCAGCTTCCTCTGAATGGAAGAGCGAAAAAGGCAAAGGATACTACAAACTTCCAAAAGCAGGCACAGAGTATACATCCGAAGAGCTCATTGAGCACTGGGCTAAATTATGCGAAAAATATCCGATCATCTCTATCGAAGACGGTCTGGATGAAGAAGACTGGGAAGGATGGCAGAAACTTACAGCCAGACTTGGCGACAAAGTACAGCTTGTCGGTGATGACCTGTTTGTTACAAATACAGAGAGACTTGCAAAAGGTATCAGCCTTGGCGCAGGTAATGCGATCCTGATCAAATTAAACCAGATCGGTTCCGTATCTGAAACACTGGAAGCAATCAAAATGGCCCACAAAGCAGGCTACACCGCAATTTCTTCTCATCGTTCCGGCGAGACAGCAGATACAACAATCGCAGACCTTGCAGTAGCACTGAACACCTGCCAGATTAAGACCGGAGCTCCAAGCAGATCCGAACGTGTTGCAAAATACAACCAGCTTCTCCGTATCGAAGAAGAACTCGGCGCAAGCGCAGTATATCCGGGAATGAAAGCTTTCAATGTGAAACAGGACTAAACAGAACTATGGCAATCCGCGTAAATAATACATACCATAAATAAAATAAACCTGTAAAATGCAAAATGCATTTCTCATCTGAATCGTTTAGTGAGAAATGCATTTTTGTATATGAGACTTTATTATATTCACTCATCCGTATCAATACTGCCTGTTTCTTCCGGTCTCTTCAGATATCCCCTTACAGCAGGCTCAATCGTTTGTTCCATAAGCCGGTGCAGCAGTTCTGTCGTAATATTATGATCTCCCAGAAGCGAATTATACAGGAAGTTTCCTGACAGTTCTTCAGTAATAGAACTCAGTCCTGCCAGAATCATTTTTTTGCCGGGTGTTTCGTTCCATCTGATTTCAATTCCATTATCTTCATGAAAGAAAATGTGTGCCCTTCGTTTCACACATTCTTCGATAAAAGTAACCTCCAGTTTTAACACAGGGATATCGTTTTCATCTCTTGCAAATTCTCCCAGTGTAGCTACAAGGTAATGTTCTCCATGAAGATCAACACATCCATCCGTAGCCTTTCCAAATCCAACAGGAAGTTTATGGATCACCTCACCTTCGGTAAAAGAAACGCAAAAGTTTCCCGCATCATAAGTAAAAGAAATTTCAGAAATACCATCTGTCATATTATTGTGGAATACCTGCACAAACAACGGCGCAATTCCAATATTCTGCTGTTCCATAACATAAGTTCTGCCGCTTACAGCCCGCATAAAACTGTGATGATCAGATGGGCGATCAACGGCTGCTGAAATACGGTAGCTGTATTTTTTATCTGAATGCTTCCTTCTGGAAACTACATTTCTTTTCCATCCCCCGCGCAGAGAAGTACTTCTGTTATTATTTTCTCCATTTTCCAGTTCTCCGCACAACCGTTTCAGAAGACTATAGGAGAGTGGATTCTCAGGTAGAACATCGGCGGGATGATAATTAACAGGGAAATATTTCCGAATGATATTCAGCATGATACAGTCCTGAAACATTTCTTTATTTCCGGCATTTGTGACAAGAACCATATCCATATCCGGATAAATAATAACATTCTGTCCCAACATTCCGTTATATTCAAAGCTTCCCGGGCGCTGTTCCATCCATAGCTGATATCCATATCCATAGGTGTCATTCTGAGTTTTCAGATGTCGTGCCGTAGATATTTCTATCCAATATTCAGACACCAGCTGCTGACCATTCCATTTTCCCCTCTGAAGATACAGCTGGCCAAGTTTTGCCATGTCTTCTGCACAGAGAAACAGTCCCCAGCCGCCTTTTGTAATTCCTTTCGGACAGGTTTCCCAGTAATATTTCGTGATACCAAGAGGACCAAACAGTCTCGGAGTCAGATATTCGGTCAGGGTTTCTCCTGTACGTTTCGTCACGATTGCAGAAAGAACATAAGTATTCAGACTGTTATATTGAAACTCCGTTCCGGGTTTTCCATTGACAGATGCATTCAGAAAGCTTCCAAGCCAGTCATTTCCGGACACGATACCTGATTCATTAAAAGTTATGCCGCTTGTCATGGTCAGCAGATTCTCTACTGTGATCACAGGGCGGAAAATCTTTGAAAAGGCATTTATATGATCCGGAAAAATGTCATAAATATTTTCATCGAGCTTTAATTTTTCCTCTTCGATCAACATGCCGATTGCCATACCTGTGATGCTCTTGCACATGGAATGTGTAATATGCCACATTCCTTTAGGGTATGGTGCAAAATTACATTCACAGATTACCTTGCCATGACGCAGTGCCATAAAATGATGCATTTCCGTATCTTTGGAAGCATCCAGTTCCCGAAGAAGGGCAGCAAACAGATCAGAGGAGATTCCCTGACTCTCCGGTGTGGCACGTACAAATGCCTGCTCATAAACTGCATCAAACGGAAAATCCGGTTTCTGTGGGAAATAATCTACACGTGTACCGCCTGTCTTTCCAAGGATCATATTTAAAACCAGTTCTGCAACCGCAATCTGTTCTTTTGCCATAGAGAATACCTCCTTTTTCGGATTTATTTTGATTATACAGACCTCATACAACAAATGCAAATTATATTTTTACGAGAAAGGATATTACCAGTGGACAGTAGCGCAGAATTCTCTTCCTGCGGAAGATCGCTTTAGTGACATAATAAAACGGCTGCGGAATGAACCGCAGCCACTAATGATTTTCATCTGTTTACCTTTCGTCAAAAGCAACAAAATCTGTATGATGTCCTACATATTTGTAAGCGGGACGAATGATCTTATTTGCATTGATCAGTTCTTCCAGACGGTGAGCACTCCAGCCCGGCATACGTGCAATAGCAAAGATCGGAGTAAATAATTCTTCCGGAATACCAAGCATGCTGTATACAAATCCACTGTAGAAGTCCACATTTGCGCAGACATTCTTGAACAGTTTTCTATGTTCCATAATCAGTTTGCCGGCAATATTTTCTACTCTGTTATAAAGCTCGAATTCCTCTGTCATTCCCTTTTCCTCAGCAAGTGCCTGGGCAAAGCGTTTCAGGATCACTTCTCGAGGATCGGAAAGTGTATAGACTGCATGCCCCATACCATAGATCAGCCCTGCATGGTCAAATGCTTCTTTATTCAGAACTTTCTTGAGGTAAGTTATGATTTCATCTTCGTTATCCCAGTGATCTTGATCTACATGAGACTTCAGATCAGCAAACATATTCTGAACTTTCAGGTTTGCTCCACCATGACGAGGCCCCTTCAGAGATCCGATGGATGCAGCAGTAGAAGAGTAGGTATCTGTCCCTGAAGAAGTTACCACATGAGTGGTGAAAGTGGAGTTATTACCGCCACCATGCTCAGCATGCAGGATCAGTGCAATATCCAGAACTTTTGCTTCCAGTTCTGTGTATTTTCCATCCGGGCGAAGCATAAGAAGAATGTTCTCGGCAAGAGAAAGCCCCTTCTGCGGATTACGGATAAATAAGGTATCATCCTTTCTGAAATGGCGATATGCATGGTAAGAATATACGGCAATTTCAGGAAGCTTTGCAATCAGTTCCAGAGACTGACGAAGTACATTTTCAGGAGAAATATCTTCCGGATTGTCATCATATGTATAGAGAGCCAGAACACAACGCTGCATGGCATTCATAATATTGGCATTGGTTCCCTTCATAACAACATCGCGGACAAAACGACCGCCAAGCTCCTCCATATCAGACATCATATCCAGAAATCTGGAAAGTTCTTCCTTATCAGGGAGCTTACCGAAGATCAGAAGATAAATTGTTTCTTCAAATCCAAAACGTCTTCCGTTCAGACCACTGATGATATCCTGTACATTGATTCCCTGATAGTATAAACGTCCATCAGCCGGAATCTGTCTGCCGTTGATCAGATTATAACCATTAACATCAGAAATCTCTGTAAGACCTGTCAGGACACCTTTACCTGCGGAGTCACGAAGACCTCTTTTTACATTATATTCTACATACAGATTTGGATCGATATGATGATTCTTGAGCAGTTCCTGTTCAAAGAATCTCATTTTGTCACGAAGCTGTCCGGAATCTTCCAGACTCATCATTTCATGTTTTTCCATAATATCATTCCTCATTTCCCCGTTATTTATCTACAGCAATACTCGCAAATTCACTTATAGCAATACTCGTAAATAATGCATATTATAGTGAATTTTATTAAAAAACACTGATACAGTGAATTGCAGATGCATCCTTGCGATCAGTGTTTTACTATGGCGAACATTTGTATTTGTACCTATTTAAACATTGTACAGTAAAGTGATGGGAAAGGCAAGATAAAGATTGTATTTTTTTTCATACAATCATATTAAAGTGATAACGCTTTAAAATTATACAGAAGGAAAATTATGAAAAATATAACACAAAATCATGGAACGTGCTATAATAGCCAACAGAAAGCATGATAAAGGGGAAGTGAGAAAAGAAATGTCAGAAAGAAAAATGAAACGAGTTGAGGACTCCTTAACAGAGCAGTCTCATTTATTAATGCCAAAGTGTCTGAATGCCGCAGGTTATCTGTTTGGCGGACAGCTGCTTGCATGGATTGATGAAACAGCAGGTATTGTTGCCAAGCGTCATGCGGAAATGAATGTGGTAACTGTTGCAGTAGACAATATGTATTTCAAAGCCGGAGCCAGAGTGAACGATACCATCGTTCTCATCGGACGGCTTACACATGTGGGACGTTCTTCCATGGAAGTACGTATTGATACTTACTGTGAAGCCCTTGATGGAACCAGAACCATGATCAACCGCGCATATTTTATTATGGTTGGAACAGATGAACATCAGCATCCTGTGGAAGTACCGGGACTTATCATTGAGGGAGTTACTCAGCAGATAGAGAATGAAGCTGCACAGAAACGTGCAAAACTCTGGAAAGTACGCAGACAGGAAGGATTTTAACAAAACAGCCGCAAATGCGGCTGTTTTTGTTTATCAGTAACATTTACTGCAAGGTCCGTATCCCATAGCCTCGGCTTCTGATCTGGATACCTGTCTGGCTGTATCCGGGTTCATTCTTCCACAGTTGGGAATGCTGTGATATTTTTCGCCGGTTGCAGGGATCCATACCATTGTTCCTACATTTGCATTGTTGGATTCTTCCTGTTCAGGTACCGGATCAGAAGTGGTAGTTTCTTCCTGCCAGGAGTTTCCACCAGTGCCACCTGCAGAAGCATTTACAGAGGAGTCTCCGGAAGAATAATCATTGCATGGCTCCTGTGACCAGGAAATATTTGTTCCATCGGAGACTGCAATGATCGTACCCTGTTTATCTGTTCGGAATACAGGGATTCCCATATCTGATAAACGTCCCATTGTATCTGCTGACGGATGATTATACTGATTATTGATTCCGCAGCTTATGACTGCGTAAGATGGAGAAGTCGCCTCAAGGAAATCCCAGGTAGTTGAACTTGCAGACCCATGATGACCAACAGAAAGAACATCGCAATCAAGGTTCATACCAGTACTGATCATATCCTGTTCACTGGTTTCCTCTGCATCTCCGGTAAAAATAAAGCTATTTGAACCATTTTCAAGTTTGATTACAAGAGAGTTATCATTACTGTTCTGGCTGATACCATTCGGTGCAAGAACAGTGAAACTTCCGGTGCCAAAATCAAATGTTTCACCTACAGAAGGATACTGTACGATAATTGCATTTGCAGTGGCAGTATTCATAAAATTATTGAATAAATTTGAAGTATGTACATAGTCTGGTCCGAATATATTACTTACAGAGAAATTGTCTATACATGGAACAAGACCGCCGATATGATCTTCATCATAGTGAGAAGCGATCATATAGTCAATGTTTTCCACATTCTGTTCCTGTAAGTAGGAGATGATCAGATCAGCATGGCTCTGATCCCCGCCATCGTACAAAAGATTTTGTCCTCCGGACTGTACTAAGATGGCATTTCCCTGTCCAACGTCAATAAAATGAACTGCCATCTCACTGTTGCCTTCAGCTTTTACCGTCAGTGCTGATTGCGGAACTAAGGTAAACAGCAGAAGGAACAGAGATAGAATTAGTGATAGTAACCTGTTTTGTTTCTTCATAAAAAGCCTCCTGAATGTTAATAACAGTTTGATTATACCATTTATTGAGAAACAAAAACATAATTATAGTAATTTCGTAAAATAATACAAATAATCCAGTCTATCTTAGAGCGGGTTTGAAAAATGCTTTAGCGTGAAGTCCTGCGTCAGATTGATTAATACTCTATCTGCTGAACTTCCTCTCCATTGTCTTCCCATGTATCAGAGTTATCTAGAGAACCATCTGTGCTGTCATTGGAACCGTCATCGCTGGGATAATCAATCTGATCGGAAGAATCATCCCCTGTCTCGTCAGATGATGTCTGATCACTGCTTCCATCATCAGAAGATCCATCTTCTGTATCTGTATTATCATTCTCCTGCCCTGTATCATCCAGAGAACCGTCCTGCGTCGTATCAGTATTGTAAGAAGAGTCATCGTAAGAAGTATCATTATAACTGTTGTCATAATCAGAATCATAGTTACTTTCCTGAGTATAAATGGTAAATCCATCCTCCTCAGCCTGAGCTTCTGCCTGTGCCTGAGCCTCAGCGGCAGTTTCCGGAGCTTCCGTAAAGTTTGTAACAGCTTTTGACACTGTATTACCGGTAGGTGCCACAGCAGAAACCGCAAACATCGCGCCACAAAGCAGGATTGCAGTTCCGGCAATCTGAATTTCATCTATATGTCTCATAGTTTATATTCTCCTTGCTTATCTATGTTTGTTTCTTTCTATTTCTATGCATATCCAGATTATTTACAGCAATATTATATACCTTAAGTAGATTTTTTTGTAGAGTAAATTTTAAGTTACTGTTCATACATCACTATCCTGAGATATACAAGCCAAAATTGAAAAAAAACTGGATTCTGTCTGAAAAATCTGTTATTATAAGAATCGTATGAATATAATTTCAACTTTAATACAGTTTATCTAATTATTTTCTTTCCTGTATGATATCAGGGTAAAAAATCCCCATAAAATTGAAATTATAAATTTAAAAACAGAGGTGTCATTTATGAGCTGGTATAATGAGGCAATTTTCTATCACATCTATCCACTGGGTTTAACCGGTGCGCCGAAGCACAATGACTACAGTGCTCCTGTTTCCCGTCTGAACACATTACTTCCATGGATCGACCACATCAGAGAAATCGGATGTACAGCATTATACATCGGACCTTTATTCGAAAGTGTAGGACATGGCTATGAAACCACAGATTACAAAAAGCTGGATTCCCGTCTCGGAACCAACGAAGACCTTAAAAACTTCGTGGCAGCCTGTCATGAAAAAGAGATCAAAGTTATTTTCGATGGTGTATTCAATCACACAGGCCGTGATTTCTTTGCATTTAAAGATATTCAGCAAAACCGCGAACATTCCAAATATCTCAACTGGTACTGCAATGTGAACTTCGGAGGGAATACGGAATACAATGACGGCTTCTCCTACGAAAACTGGGGTGGATACAACCTTCTGGTAAAATTAAACCAAAGAAACCCGGAAGTACAGAATTACATCTGTGATGTGATCCGTTTCTGGGTATCAGAATTTGATGTAGATGGAATCCGTCTGGATGCGGCAGATGTCCTTGATTTTGATTTCATGCGTGCCCTGCGCCGTACAGCAGCAGAAGTAAAGGAAGATTTCTGGCTTATGGGCGAAGTGATCCATGGTGATTACAGCAGATGGGTAAATGGAGAAACGCTCCACAGTGTAACAAACTATGCCCTGCATAAAGCACTCTACAGCGGACATAACGATCACAACTATTTCGAGATCGCACATACTGTAAAATATCTCCAGAATATGGGAAATCTTGATCTCTACAACTTTGTGGACAACCATGATGTAGAACGTATTTATACCAAGCTTTCAAATAAAGCACATTTTGCACCTGTTCATGTCTTACTCTATACACTTCCGGGTGTACCAAGTATCTATTACGGTTCTGAGTTCGGTATTGAAGGAAAGAAAGAGAAATTCTCCGATGACAGCCTCAGACCGGCTCTGGATATCAAAGACTATGCAGATGCAGTACAGAAGAATCCATGTACAGCCCTGATCGCAGCTCTTGGAAAGATACGACAGCATACACCTGCATTAAGCTACGGAAGCTACGCTGAACTTCAGCTTACTAACCGCCAGTTTGCATTTGCCCGTGACCTTGACGGAATACGTGTGATCGTTACCGTAAATAACGATGATAATGCAGCAGATATGAGCCTTTCGGCAGGAAACTGCGCAGAATATATCGGAACCCTCACAGGCCGTAAAGTACCTGCTCAGGATGGACGTATCAATGTAGCAGTAGCCGCAAACAGCGGTGAAATCTGGGTTCCGGCGGGTGAAATGCCAGAATATATACCGGTAAAAACAGAAACTGCAGATATCGAAAAAGTACAGGAAGAAACAGAAGAAACAACTTCCGCACAGACTGAGTCTCCTGCACAGAAAACAATAACCGCGACAGAAGAAACCGCAGCAGCAAAAGCAGAAGATATTCAGCCTGAAAAAACTGCCGATACTTCAGCCATATCAGCAGAAAACAGTTTTCCGGAAAATACGGAAGCCGCTGCTGAAAAGGAAAAGACAGTAATTGTAGATATGAATAAATCCCCGGAAGACATGACTGTAGATGAATTACAGCAGGCAATCCTTGCCAAAATGGCAGGTAACGGCCTTGTTACAGACCAGATGAAGAAAACAGTATATGATAATATCTGGCATGATTCTCTGGTAAACTGGCTCAAGAGCTTCCACTGATCAGATTATCGTCAGTATTTTTCATCTTTTCTTTCATTAATAAAAGAGAAATTTTCCATGTGACAATTTTTTTGCCGTTGACTAAATATTTTTTTGGTGGTAAGATATGGATACAGGTTATTGAACAAGGGTAGCTGTTTGGAATCTTGCAATGTAAAGATTGGTTAAACAGCTGCAGACAATCAATTACACTAAATCGTACGGGAGGAATTCATTCATGAAAACACTTGAAACAAAAAAAGCACCAGCAGCAATCGGACCATATTCTCAGGCAAAAATGACAGGAAACTTCTTATTTGCATCCGGTCAGATTCCGGTAGACCCGGCTACAGGTGAAGTTGCAGGCGATAAAATCGAAACACAGGCAGAGCAGTCCTGCAAGAACGTAGGAGCAATTCTTGAAGAAGCCGGACTTACATTTGACAATGTTATCAAGACTACATGCTTCCTTGCTGATATGGCAGATTTCGCTGCATTCAACGCTGTGTATGAGAAATACTTCACAAGCAAACCGGCCCGCTCCTGCGTTGCTGTAAAACAGCTTCCGAAGAACGTACTCTGCGAAGTGGAAGCTATCGCTGTAGCTGAGTAATTCAGCCAAACCACAATATAATAGATATTTCAAAACAATTTCTGAATCTGATTCAGATGGGGAAAACAGCCAGGGAAAAATCCACCTGGCTGTTTTTGGTTTTCAGGCTACCTGCAATTGCTGATATTTGCTATAATAGTATAAAAGAATTCCGGCAAAATGAAAGGTAAAAGTTATGAGATCAATATCCATATATGCACTTACGAGAAATCAGAATACAGATTCTCTGTCAAAACTGGAACGTCAGTTATCCGGTCGGGAATATTTCCTCAAAATACGGGAATGGGAACTTCAGAGTATGAAAGCACTGGTACGCCAGTTAGAATCGCATATGACTAAAGTCTGTTCCCTGCGCTTTTTCTATTCCTACCAGATTCCAAAACTCGGGAAAGAATTTGATCTTCTCCAGATCAAAGACGACCAGATCATAAATATTGAACTGAAAAGCGGAGCTGTATCTGAGGAGGCAATTCGTAAACAGCTTATGCAGAACCGTTATTATCTTTCCGTTCTCGGACGCTCCATACAGTCTTATACGTATATCAGCAGTCAGAATCGCCTTGTCAGGCTTACCAATCATGATCATATTGCAGAAGCCGACTGGACAGAACTGTGCGGATCACTGCAAAAGGAGAGCAGTGATTATCAGGGGAATATTGACGATCTGTTTCAGGCCGAACTATATCTGATTTCCCCCATCACAGAACCGGCCCGTTTTCTGAAAAAAGAATACTTCCTGACCTCCCAGCAGCGGGATATCCAGCGCCAGATCTTAAAGAAACTCCGTATCAGCCGGTTCGAATATTTCTGTTTTACCGGACTTCCCGGAACAGGAAAAACATTGCTTCTCTATGATATCGCCATGAAACTGTCCAGGCGTCAGCAGATATGCATGATTCACTGCGGCAATGCCGGAAAAGAATGGAAAATACTGCATAAACGTTTACAACGTATTGCTTTTCTTTCGGACAATCAGCTGACCGAAAATACAGAGCTGAAACATTACAGTGCAGTTCTGGTAGACGAAGCACATTTGCTTTCTTCAGAAAAACTGCAGATTCTGTTAACGCAATCGGAGGGGGAGTTTCCTGTAATATTTTCCAGCGATTCCGAAGATGCCATATGTCCTGAAGAATTAGGGGTAAATACATTAAAACTCATAGAAAACCTGCCGGAAATCCAGATGTTTCACTTAACCAACCGCATCCGTACCAATGCGGAACTTTCCTCATTTATCCAGAATATGATACACCTTACAGACAGAAAAACCTCAAAACCCTATCCGCATGTTTCTGTTGTATATGCAAATAATGAAGAGGAGACTGCTGCCTTACTGGAAGATTATATACATCAGGGTTATGAATATGAGATTACTGCCGTGAGAGACATAAAACGTCTTGTTATCATATTGGACGAACGATATTACTATGATCAGAACAGATATCTGCGTTCAAAACATTTCAAAGAAGGCAGATCTGATGTCCGTAATTTATTTCACCAGCTGAATCAGGCCAAAGAGGAACTTTCTATAATTGTTAGAGAAAATACATATGTATACGAAACATTACTCACGCTTTTACAGCCTGATACTGTCAGATAAAAGCTGCAAACTATCCGACTCTCCCTTGAAATCCCCCACCATTCCGTATATAATAGGAATATTGTGGGGGATTTTCCCTGCTTAACACAATGTTGATACAATAACCTCTGAAAGGAATACTATGAGAACTCTAGCTTTAAGCGATGAAATTTTAATGAAAGTTGACAAGGCTGCCCGTTACATCGGTGGTGAAGTCAACTCTGTAATGAAAGATAAGAATGACGTAGATATCCGCTTTGCCATGTGCTTCCCGGATGTTTATGAAATCGGTATGTCCAATCTGGGCATGATGATCCTGTACAACATGTTCAATGAACGTGAGGATGTCTGGTGTGAGCGTGTCTTTTCTCCGTGGATGGATCTGGATAAGGTCATGCGTGAAGAGCACATTCCACTGTTTGCCCTGGAATCCCAGGAGCCTGTAAAGGAGTTTGATTTCCTTGGTATTACCCTTGGATATGAGATGTGCTATACCAATGTGCTTCAGGTACTTGACCTGAGCCATGTTTCACTTCTGGCAAAGGATCGTAAGGAAGATGACCCTATCGTCATCGGTGGCGGTGCATGTGCATATAATCCGGAACCGATCGCAGAATTTTTTGATATGTTTTATATTGGCGAGGGTGAGACTGTCTATGATGCTCTGTTTGATGCATATAAGGCAAACAAGGCAGCAGGCGGCTCCAGAGCAGACTTCCTGTTTGCAGCTTCCCAGATTCCCGGAATTTATGTTCCCTCTTTATACAATGTAACCTACAAAGAAGACGGCACCATTGCTTCCTTTACACCTGCAAAAGAGGGCGTACCTGAGAAAGTCTGTAAACAGCTGATCACCGATGTCACTAAAGACTACCGCGCGATCAAAGCTCCTGTAGTTCCATTTATTAAAGCTACTCAGGATCGTGTTACCCTGGAAATCCAGCGTGGCTGTATCCGCGGATGCCGTTTCTGTCAGGCAGGTATGATCTACCGTCCTACCAGAGAGCGCAATGTGGAGGATTTAAAGGCAAGTGCCAGAGAAATGCTTCAGAATACAGGACATGAGGAGATTTCCTTAAGTTCTCTAAGCTCCAGTGATTATTCTGAGCTGAAGGAACTGGTAAACTTCCTGATCGAAGAATTTCATGGCAATGCTGTCAATATCTCTCTGCCATCCCTGCGTATCGATGCTTTTGCCCTGGATGTTATGAGCAAGGTACAGGATGTAAAGAAGAGCAGCCTTACTTTCGCACCGGAAGCAGGCTCCCAGCGTCTGCGTAATGTTATCAACAAAGGTCTGACAGAAGAGAATATTCTTCATGGTGCAGGTGAAGCATTTAAAGGTGGATGGAATCAGGTAAAGCTTTATTTCATGCTCGGACTTCCAACTGAAACAGAAGATGATATGAAAGGTATTGCTCATCTTGCTCAGAAAATTGCAGAAACTTATTATGAAGAAGTGCCGAAAGAAAAACGTAATGGCAAGGTTCAGGTCAATGTAAGTACCTCTTTCTTTGTACCGAAACCATTTACCCCATTCCAGTGGGCAGGTATGTACAGAGAGGAAGATTTCGTGGAGAAAGCAAAGGTCGTAAAAAGCGAGATCCGCGCACAGTTAAACCAGAGAAGTATCCGCTACAGCTGGCATGAGCCGGATGTAACGATTCTTGAAGGTTTCCTTGCAAGAGGTGACCGCCGTTGTTCAAAAGTTATCCTCAGAGCATATGAAAAAGGTGCGATCTACGATGCATGGTCAGAGAGTTTTGACTATAATATATGGAAAGAATCTTTTGCGGAAACCAACACAGATATTGATTTCTATACTCTCAGAGAACGTTCCACAGATGAGATCCTTCCATGGGATTTCATTGATGCAGGAGTGACCAAGAAGTTCCTGATCCACGAATGGGAACAGGCAAAGAAAGAAACCGTAACACCAAACTGCCGTCAGAAATGTTCCGGCTGTGGTGCTATGCGTTATGGCGGAGGTGTATGTTATGAAGGTAAGAATTAAATTCAGCAAAGAGGGTCCTGTGAAATTTGTGGGACATCTGGATACCATGCGTTATTTCCAGAAGGCTATCCGCAGAGCCAATCTTCCGGTTGCTTTTTCCGGTGGATACAGTCCGCATATGATCATGTCTTTTGCCGCACCATTAGGAGTTGGTACGGAAAGTCTGGGAGAGTACTTCGATCTGGAGCTGGCAGAGACAGTTCCTACTTCAGAGATCACAAGACGTCTGGATGCAGTGATGGTAGAAGGGGTACATGTACTCAGTACCCGTCAGGTTGAGGACGGAAAGGCGGGTAAGGCAATGTCACTGGTGGCAGCAGCCGATTATTATGTAGAATTTCGTCCGGGAAAAGAGCCTGAAATTTCCTGGAAAGATAAAATCAGTGATTTCCTGGCGCAGCCGGAGATCACAGTAATGAAAAAGACCAAACGAAGCGAAAAGGAAATTGATATTCGCCCGTTTATCTATAAGATGGAACTTCAGGGAGACAAGATCTTTATGATGCTTGCTTCCGCAAGTGCCAATTACACAAAACCGGAACTGGTAACAGATACATTCTTCTCATGGCTTGGCATAGAACTCCCGGAATTTGCTTATTCCATCAAACGTCTGGAAGTATATGCAGATAAAGGAACAGAGGAAGAACATAAATTTATAACTCTGGAAGCACTGGGTGAAGAAGTTGAGTAAACTGATTATTACCCAAATGAATATCCGGCAGATTCCATGCTATGTATGTGCGTATGAAGAAGACGGTAAAGTAATGGAACTGCGCTTCGAACCTGTTGGGGAGAAATCTTCTCTTGGAAATATTTATGTTGGACAGATAGAGAATATAGCTGCCAATATCGGTGCTGCATTCGTACAGATTTCTGCCGGGGAAAAATGCTACCTGCAGCTTTCCGATGCTCCAAATGCGATTTATGCTTCTGTAAAAAAAGGTGACCGCCCATTAAAGGCAGGAGATGAAATCCTTGTGCAGATCAGCCGGGAAGCAATGAAGGGAAAACTACCGGCTGTAACCACGAATCTGAATTTTACAGGCAAATATCTGGTTCTTACAACCGGCGATAAGAAATTTGGTCTGTCTTCCAAACTTTCCAATGATGACAGAAGCCGTATCAGTAAGTGGATGGAAGCAGAAGTTAACCGTCCGGATAAAGAGTTTGGTATCATCGTTCGTACAAATGCAGCAGATGCATCAAAAGAAGAAATACTGAAAGAACTGGAATACCTGAAGGGCCTGTATCATAAAGCTGCTGTAGACGGAAGATCCCGTACCTGTTTCAGCTGCGTATATAGAACAGAGCCTTTTTATATCTCTGCGGTCCGCGACGCCAACAGCCGGAACCTGGAAGAGATCATAACAGATATCCCTGAGATATCCCGACAGATTTCTGACTATCTTAACAGTAACAGCCCGGAGGAAAAAGAGAAGCTGCGGTTTTATGATGATAAACTTCTCCCTCTTTACAAACTTTATCGCCTGGAAACTGTCTTAGAAGAAATCCAGCATGAGAAAGTCTGGCTGAACAGTGGTGGATTTCTGGTAATCCAGCAGACAGAAGCCTTCGTATCCATTGATGTAAACAGCGGAAAGTTTACAGGCAAAAAGAAAATGCAGGAAACTTACCGAAAAATCAATTTGGAGGCAGCAAAGGAAATTGCCAGACAGTTACGTCTCAGAAACCTGTCCGGAATTATTCTGATTGATTTTATTAATATGGAAAATCAGGATCATCAGGATGAACTGTTCCATGTCCTGCAGAAATATCTGCGCAAAGATCCGGTAAAGGCAAAAGCAGTGGACATCACTCCACTGCATATCCTGGAACTTACCAGAAAGAAAGTGCGAAAACCTGTGATTGAGGAAATTAGAGAATTATAGTTTGCCATAAAACAATTATGTAAACCAAACAAGCATCTGCAATTCTCATCGATATTTTTCCGTAACTGAATAACTGCTCGGCAGTTTGTATTTTATCATCATAGATCCTGACGGATACCGGATTGAAATTGTACCTGTAAAATAAAAGAAAAAAATTCAAAAAAATTGAAAAAAACTTATTGACAAATCGAATTTTGTCCGCTATTATAAATGAGATGCCGCACAGAGAGGTACAAGCACCGAAAGGTCACCATATCTGGCGAGTAAAGATTATAGGAGGTGCCACAGATGTACGCAATTATTGCAACAGGTGGTAAACAGTACAAAGTTGCTGAAGGCGACGTAATCAGAGTTGAGAAACTCGGTGTTGAAGCTGGTGAAACTGTTACTTTTGATAATGTTATTGCAGTAAGCAATGACGGATTAAAAGCTGGTGAAGATGTGAAAGATGCCAGTGTTACCGCTACTGTAGTTGAGAACGGTAAAGCAAAAAAAGTTATCGTTTACAAATACAAGAGAAAAACTGGATATCACAAGAAAAACGGTCACAGACAGCAGTACACTAAAGTAAAAATCGAAAAGATTAACGGTTAATCTGGTGTCATTATGATTACAATTACAGTTAAGAAGAGAAATGGAAATTATCTGGAATTTGTTTCGAAAGGTCACGCCGGATATGCAGAGGAAGGACAGGACATTGTCTGTGCTGCTGTCTCTGTACTGGTGATCAATACTGTAAATTCTCTTGAGACATTTACAGATGATCAGTTTGAAGTGCAGGAAGATGACGGCTATGTATCTTTTCATTTTACGGCTCCGGTTACTGAGAGGGGAACCCTTCTCATGGATTCGCTGATTCTCGGATTAACAGAAATTGAACATAGTTATAACAATCGATATTTGACAGTAAAAGTCAAGGAGGTGTAACAACATGATGAAAATGAACCTTCAGTTATTCGCACATAAAAAAGGAGTTGGTTCTACAAAGAACGGTCGTGATTCCGAATCCAAGAGATTAGGTGCGAAGAGAGCAGACGGACAGTTTGTTAAAGCTGGAAATATTCTTTACAGACAGCGCGGAACTAAGATCCATGCTGGTGAGAACGTAGGTTGCGGTAAAGATTATACTTTATTCGCACTTAAAGATGGTGTCGTAAGATTTACCAGAAAAGGACGCGATAAGAAACAGGTTTCTATCGTTCCAGTAGAAGCAGAATAATCTGGTTAAGCGAAGGCTTCAAATCTAATATGGGTTTGGAGCCTTTCTTTTATAGTAGAATTGCTATAGATTAAAAGAGTTATATGATATAAAAGAAACCATAGCAATCCTTGTAAATAATGCATATTGATCCGACTCATCAGAGTGCGAAATCCTGCTGAACGGTCTCAAATGCATTAATTTAAGAAGATTACTATTACGAAATAATCATTAGTAAAGGACAGAGGTGTGTCATATGTTTGCAGACAGAGCGAAAATCTATATCCGCTCCGGTAAAGGCGGCGACGGCCATGTGAGTTTCCGCAGAGAATTATATGTTCCGAATGGCGGCGGGCGGTCCTGACGGCGGCGACGGCGGTCGTGGAGGAGACGTGATATTTGAGGTAGATGAAGGCCAGAACACCCTTGGCGACTACCGACACAGAAGAAAATATAAAGCAGAAGACGGACAGGAAGGCGGCAAAAAACGCTGCCATGGTGCCGATGGAAAAGATGTTGTATTAAAAGTTCCGGAAGGAACTGTTATCATGGATGCAGAATCCGGTAAAGTAATTGCTGATATGTCCGGTGAAAATAAACGCCAGATCGTATTAAGAGGCGGAAGAGGTGGCAAAGGAAACCAGCATTATGCGACTGCAACCATGCAGGTTCCGAAATATGCACAGCCAGGACAGCCTGCGCAGGAACTGGAAGTTCTTCTGGAGCTGAAAGTAATCGCAGACGTAGGTCTGGTTGGATTCCCGAATGTCGGAAAGTCCACATTCCTTTCCCGTGTTACCAACGCACAGCCGAAAATTGCCAACTATCACTTTACAACCCTGAGCCCAAATCTTGGCGTTGTAGATACTGAAAACGGTGGTTTTGTGATCGCTGATATTCCCGGTCTGATCGAAGGTGCTTCCGAAGGTGTGGGACTTGGACATGAGTTCCTCCGCCACATTGAACGTACCAGAGTCATTATCCACATTGTAGATGCAGCATCTACAGAGGGACGTGACCCAATCGATGATATTTACAAGATTAATAAAGAACTGGAAGCTTATAATCCGGAAATTGCTGCAAGACCACAGGTAATCGCAGCAAATAAAATCGACTGTATCTATACAGAAGACGGCGAAGAGAGCCCGATTGACAAACTTAAGGCAGAATTTGAGCCAAAAGGAATCCAGGTATATCCGATTTCCGCTGTCAGCGGTCAGGGTGTCAGAGAACTTTTATTCCATGTGAAAGAACTTCTTGACAGCTGCCCACAGGAACCTGTAGTATTTGAACAGGAATTCTTCCCTGAAGATATGTTGATCGGAGAAAACCTTCCATATACAGTAGAGCAGAGTCCTGAAGATCCGACAATTTTTGTTGTCGAGGGACCGAAGATTGAAAAGATGCTTGGCTACACAAATCTTGATTCTGAAAAAGGTTTCGCATTCTTCCAGAAATTCCTGAAAGAGGGAGGCATCCTGGAAGAACTTGAGAAGGCAGGCATTCAGGAAGGCGATACTGTGCGTATGTACGGATTTGATTTTGATTACTATAAATAGTATAAATAGATTCAATAATGAAACAGATGTGGTAAGACGGATGATTTTGTCCGTTTGCAGAGAATAACAGAGGAAAATAAAAATGACAAGTAAACAGAGAGCTTATTTAAAAGGTCTTGCAATGACCATGGATCCAATCCTTCAGCTTGGAAAGGGTGGTCTTACTCCTGAGAACACAGCCGCAGTAGATGAGGCGCTTGCAGCCAGAGAACTGATCAAGATCAGTGTTCTTCAGAACTGCCTGGAGGATCCGCGCCAGATGGCTGAGGTTCTGGCAGAACGTACACGTTCCCAGATCGTACAGGTTATCGGCAAGAAAATTGTTTTATACCGTGAAGGCAAAAACGAAAAGAAAAAAATTGAATTACCCAGAAAATAATACGGAGTTTTTTATGGCTGACATCAAACACAGAATTGGTATTATGGGCGGTACTTTTGATCCCATCCACATGGGGCATCTGATTCTGGGAGAGAAAGCATACGAACAGTTCCGACTGGAAAAGGTACTGTTCATGCCTTCCGGAAATCCGCCTCACAAGAGAAACCGTCAGGGACGTGCCACAGATGAAGAAAGAGTTGAAATGGTCCGCAGGGCGATTACCGGAAATCCTCACTTTGAACTGTCGCTGACTGAAATGCATGAAAATGGTTATACTTACACTTATCATACACTGGAAATGCTAAAAGAGAAGAATCCGGATACTGATTATTATTTTATAATCGGCGCAGACTCCCTGTATGACTTTGATACATGGCGTGAACCGGAAAGAATCTGCAGAAACTGCATTCTGGTAACTGCTGTAAGAAATCATTCCACAATCGCAGAGCTCGAAGCAGAAATGAACCGTCTTTCGCTTAAATATAATGGCACATTTCTGACACTGAATACCACAAACCTTGATGTATCCAGCGAAATGCTCAGAAACTGGATCAGCGAAGATAAAAGTGTGCGTTACTATATTCCTGATCCGGTGATTGAGTATATTAGAGAAAACCAGATTTACAGTCTGGCCGAAAAGAAAGGATGATCTTCCGATGGCAGAGTATGATTTTATAAAAATGCAGAAAAAATTAGCAAAATATCTGGATGAGGATCGTTATGAACATACGTTGGGAGTTATGTTTACATGTGCAGCACTTGCCATGGTTCATGACTGTGATCTGATCACAGCCCAGACTGCCGGACTGCTCCATGACTGTGCAAAATGTATTCCTAACAAAAAGAAGCTGAAAATGTGCAGCCAGCATCATATTTCGGTATCTGAATTCGAACAGGAGCATCCTTTTTTACTTCATGCCAAGCTTGGAGCTTACGTAGCTAAGGCTAAGTATGATGTTACAGATGAAAATATTCTTTCTGCCATCACCTGGCATACTACCGGAAAGCCGGAGATGACACTGTTGGAAAAAATCGTCTATATTGCCGATTATATTGAACCAAAACGTGATAAAGCTCCTAATCTTGCAATTGTACGTAAACTGGCTTTTCAGGATCTTGACGAATGTATGTATAAGATTTTGGGTGATACACTGGCTTATCTGGAGGAAAATCCGAAAGATATTGATAATGCTACGAAAGATGCTTTCTTGTATTACAGGGATTTACACATGAAAAGACAGTCCTGAGTATAAATTGTCTCGACTGGCAGAGTTTTACATATAGGGGACAGCACAACAGGGAGAACAGATTACGGATATAAATATTTATTTAGAGAAGATATATGTAGCTATTCAATAGTCTGTTAATCATGAAGATATTGAACAGTTACAAAAGCAGATAGAAAGAGAGGTTGTTTCCATGAACAGAGAACTTGAAATGGCAAAACTTGCCTGCCGCGCACTTGATGAGAAAAAAGGAAAAGATATTAAGGTAATAGATATCCATGAAGTATCTGTAATTGCCGATTATTTTGTAATTGCAAGTGCTTCCAACCAGAATCAGGTTCAGGCTATGGTTGACAATGTAGATGAAACACTTGGCAGAGCCGGATTTGAAGCAAAACAGATTGAGGGAACCAGAAACTCCAGCTGGGTTCTTATGGATTACGGCGATATGATCGTTCACGTATTTGACGAAGAGAATCGTCTTTTCTATGACCTCGAAAGAATCTGGAGAGATGGTAAGGTTCTTGACGTTAATGAATTTCTTGAGAAATAAGTAGAAAAAATTGTTACTGTTCACTCTGTTCACAGCAACATGCTTGCGATGCACAGACTTTATGCTAATCGCATAAAGTCGCGCGGTATGTCTCGGGTTTTCTGTGACCTTCGTTCACAAAAAACACCTCGCGGGATATTACCAGTGAACAGTAACGAAAAATTTACAGTTATTCGGTGTAGAACTGCGTAGCGAGGCGGATGATTTTATCCGCCTGACTTTGTGAAATTTGCAAAATAAAATACAGAGGAAATCAGATATCATCATTAAGAGATACCTGATTTCCTCTGTTGTTTTTTTGAATTGATATAGTATAATTTGCAGTGTATGGGAACTTGCTTGATTCGGTTATGAGCAAGTAGCGAAGCGGATTGCGAATATCTGCCTGACTATTCACGTATCAGTTATATTACTCATACAAACGGAACACACCAAATACTTTGCCAAGAATCTGAAGACCTTCATGTACAAGGATTGGCTCCATTGTATCATTTTCCGGCTGGAGACGATAGTATCCTTTTTCTTTATGGAAAGTCTTAACTGTAGCACCGTCATCGATCAGCGCAACAACAATATCTCCATCCTCTGCTGTGGACTGCTGTTTTACCAGAACCTGATCTCCGTCAAAAATTCCGGCGTTTATCATACTTTCCCCTTTTACTTTCAACAGAAAGCTCTGTGAATTAGGCATAAACTCTGCAGGGATAGGGAAATAGCCTTCAATATTCTCAACTGCCAGAAGTGGCTGTCCGGCTGCCACAGTTCCTATGATGGGAACATTCACAACCTCTCTGCGGACCAGATTAAAATTGTCATCAATAATCTCAATCGCACGTGGTTTCGTTGCATCTCTGCGGATATATCCATTTTTCTCCAGTGCTTCCAGATGTGAATGAACGGAAGAAGTAGATTTCAGGTTGACTGCCTCGCAGATTTCACGAACTGCCGGCGGAAATCCCCGGTTCAAAATCTCATTCTTTATGTAATCAAGAATCTCCTGCTGCTTTGGCGTGATTCTTCCATATGGCATAATTATACCCTCCTTTTTAAGTTATTTTTTGTTCGTACACTCTTCATAACCATTCAGCAGTCTGCTATTCTATGAGATACTGAACAGTTTCTGATTTTTTTATCATATCATAATTCCTGACAAAAAGCAAACTTATATTCTGAAAATGTGTTCTTACTTATGTGCTCCCGTTACTGTTTACTCCATTCTCAGTAACGGGATTATTGGTTACAGTTAACACACCACTATCCTGCGAGGTGTTTTGGCATGAATATGCCAAAATCCCGAGACATA
>OIEF01000199.1_pt1 | contig 26990 bp, 26 predicted proteins | sample 1581721 | NCBI WGS metagenome assembly OIEF01 (sample SAMN01760908, study PRJEB22395) | human gut metagenome
AAATGTCATACTTCTTGAAAAATGCAAAATAATAAACGAAATAATAAAGGAAGAATAAAATATGGTAATTTCACTTTCAGGAGAAAAGAAAGATAAAAGAAATGGACATTTAGTAAATGAAGATATATTTTATACGGATGAAAATATCACCATACTTATGGATGGAGCGACAGGTTTAGGAGATAATGAATTAGATGTATATAAAACTTCTGCTGAATGGTATGTAGCTGAATTACTTCAATATTTAAAGTCTAAATTGCTAAATCAAGAAAATATAGAATTAGAAGAGACGGTTAAATCTGCTATAGAGTATATGAAAGAAAGAATCGAAGCAAAAGAAGAAGAACTAGGAATAAGGTTGAAACCTTATGAAGTACCATCTTCAAGCTTGGTTATTTCAAGGAAAAGGGGAGAGTTTTTAGAACTTTTCTCTTTAGGTGATTCAATTATCTTAATCAAACGTAAAAGTAATGATACTGTTGAAGAAATAAGAGATTGTAATTTACATAAATTAGATAACAATGTATGGAAATTAATGAAAGATATATCAATTGTTGAAGATATCACAATAAAAGAAGCAAGAAATAAACCAGAAGTAATAGAACTGTTAAGAGAAAATAGACAATTAAAAAACAAAGTTGGTGGATATTATATTGCAAGTGATGATTCTTCAGTAGCTTCATATGCATGTCAAAAAAAATACAAATTAAATGAACTTGAAAAAGTTTTTATATGTACAGATGGATTTGATATAGATGTACTTGATATGACAAAAGAAGAATTTATGAATAATATTTCAGATAATAATATTGAATATTATGCAAAAGAAATAAAAAGAAAATTGCTAGAAGATAAAAACTGGGAAAAATATCAAAATAGATTTAAAGATTGTGACGATATTACAGCAATTAAGGTTTTATAATTTAATATAACATACAACTAAAGAGTAGTTTTAAAGCTGCTCTTTTTATTGTATAGTAAAATTTGTGATGTATACAAATAAGGATTTAATAAATTGAATAATGATTGAAAAGAGGGTAGTGTTAAGAATACTACTTTAAATTATATTGTACCAATTGCACAAAATCAAAGTTGTGTAATTTATAGGTTAAGTTTACAATTATTGTAAGAAATAGCTAAAATATTTGCCCTTATTTAATTCTGGTAAAACAAAAAAGTAACACAAAAATTGATTTTATGTTACTAATGTTCGAATTTAACTCATATATAATTATAGATATAAAAAATAATAGCTTTTAGTATCATAAATGGTATTAAAGGCTATTATTTTATTTTTGATTACATAATATTTGACGTTTATTTGTCTTTTTTGATTTATCTGTCGTATGGTTTACTTATTTTGGTTAGTCCTAAAATATAATCTGTTGATGTTTTATATAATTTTGCTAATTTTATTAAGTGGTCTATCTGTAGATTATTTTTTCCACTTTCTATTTGTGAATAACTGTTTTGTCGTATTCCAAGAAAATTAGCTATTTCTTTTTGCGTATAATCGTTATCCTCTCTCAAATCTTTTATTCTATACATTTAATCACCTTCTTTTATATTTTAAAATATCTTTGAAAAAGATATTGACTTTTATCTTTAATAATGATAATATAATCACATAATATCTTTAATAAAGATATTTAATCAAATCTATTTCTTACGGTAGGTCATACGGGGGTTACCGACTTTGCCCCCAAGTATGCTTTTAAATTTAAAGGAAGGTGTTTTTTATGGAGGATAGATTAGGATTAACAGAGGAAGAAATCACAGATGTTATTTATATTTTAAGTAATAGAAAAGAAGAGTTACTTAATAAAGTGCTATTTTATAATAGTATGATAAAAGATAACTGTATTAAAAGACTTGATATGTTAACAAATGTTGTTACAGGCATAAATGCAGAAATTCTAAAGATAGATTTAATTATTATAAAACTAAAAAAATTATTATAAAGGAAGGTGTAAAAATTTATGAAATGTGAAGGAAATGTAGTATTTAAAAGTATTGAAAAAAGAGAAGGTGGCAGTTTTAAAACTGCTAATGGAGAAGTTTTGAATTATGCAGCAGCTTATGTCGTTAAATTTGATGAAAATGTAGACGGAAATATTAGTGAAAGAAAAGCAAAGTTTGCAGATACAAATGTTGCTTTATATACTAAATTTAAAAGTTTAGAGCCATATACAAAAATCAATTTAATAGGAAATATTGTGTTTCAAAACTCTGGCTGTAAATTAGAGATATTAGATTTTAATGTTATTAAATAGAAATATTTAATATAAAAAATATTTAGGAAAGGGGAATGGTTATGGAAAATACTGTTTCAAATGCTCTAGATTTTAGTTCTATTAGTACAGCTTTAACAACTGCAGTAACTCCAGCTCAAATAATTACTATTATAGCAGGTATTATTGGCGTAGGAATGACTTTTGTTTTGATGTGGTTCGGCGTTAGAAAACTTGTTTCTATATTTAAAAAAGCTGTTACTAAAGGTAAAATTTCTGTTTAATTTAATAATGAAAAGTCGGGTGTTGTGGGGGGATTGTATCTCCCTATTTTTATATTAAAAGAGCTAGTAGTTTAAAGTGGTAGAATATTGAGGCTTAATTGCTGTTGAGAAGATGAGAGTTCAACTCTCTCCTGGTTCTTGTTTTGTATGGGGGATTTTATGGAATTTTGGTTGGATTTTTTAAATTTTGTAATTGTAGTTTTATATGGTTTAATGTTTTTTAAGTTGTTAATTGTTTTAGGTGAAAAAAATATATTGAATAATGACGATATACATTGTGTTACTTCTTTTTCTTTTGAACATAAACAATATTTGAAGAAAAAATATAAGAAATAACTAGAAAGGGGAATTGTATGTGGAATACGTTAGCTATAATAAAAAGAATTATGAGAAAATTGATTTACAAGATAAGAAAAATTATAAATGCTTTGAACATTACCTCAGGTGCTGTTCTCAAAACTATAATGATTTTCTTAATAATTATTTTGTTGATAAAGGGGGCGTTTTAACAAATGAGTTTAAATTTGTCGATGTTGGAGGGTAGTTTAAATCCTAAAAATATATTTAAAACTATTAAATATAATATTAAATTTGCAAGAGAGCATCCTGACTATTTTGACCCAGATGGTCTGCTTGTTTTTTGTGGCCCTCAAGGCTCAGGAAAAACTCTGTCTGCTGTGCAATATATTAGAAAACTTTGTATAGAGTATCCCAGGGCAATTCTTTGTACTAACTGTAAAATAAATAATCTTCCAGCACACACGGCTGTTGTGCCTTATGATGGTATAGAAAGTCTTACAAAATATGAAAACGGAGAATTCGGGGTTATTTATTTTATAGATGAAATACATTTAGAATTTAATTCTTTGGAAAGTAAAAATATTCCTATTGAGGTTATGGTTGAGATTTCGCAACAAAGAAAGCAAAGGAAGCATATTGTAGGTACTTCTCAAGTTTATACTAGAATGGCTAAACCTCTAAGGGAACAAATAAAAAATGTTGTTATTTGTAAAAAATGGCTTAATTGTATCCAGTTTAATAGGCTTGTAGATGGAGAAAGTTCTCATGAGGTTGATGGGAAATTGAAATTTGATACAAGTAAAATATGCTTATGGTTTCACTCTCCTGACCTTTATGGTTGCTATGATACTTACGCAAAAATGAAAAGGTATAGAAGGGAATGGAATGGAGTTTCAAGACAAAATTTATATGAAGGGGGAAATAGTAATGGATTTTAGTACAGTTATTCCACTTGCAGCAGATGTTTTAAAAGCTGCTTTGCCTATGGGCATAGTATTTGTTATGACAGAAAGGCTTACTCAAATGTTTTTGAATTTAGCTTTTCCTAAATCTAGTAAGTAGGGGGAATTATTATGGATTATAGTGTTGTTTTAAATGAAATAAATAATAATCAAGCTTTAATTTTAGAGAAGCTTAATGATATGGATAAAGGAATTGCAGTTATTGTTTTTTTACTAGGGGTTTCTCTTATTTATATTTTTGCTGGAAATCTTACGAGGGTTAAATAGGTGAATAGTTTATGAGAAATAAAATTTTAATTAGTTTTTTATTTTTAATAGCATTTATTATATTGATAAGTGCTAGTGATAAAGTAAGTGCTTTTAGTTTTGAGTGTAATAATATTATTTATGATACAGATAATTATAATATTGTTTTGAAGAATTATAATTTTGTTGAGTATGCTGATGATTATGTTCGACTTTATACTTGTGATAATGATATTATTTCTACCCCTGATTGTAAAAATATTTCTGTTGACCCTAAAACAGCTCCTCTGGTTCTTAGTATTTTTATTTTTAAATATAGTGACGGTTCTTTCGTTGAAAGTCATATTGATTTATCTTATGGAACTAATACTGTTTTTGCCTTTCCAACTTCTAAAGAAACTATTATTTATAATGATTTTGATATTAAAGACAATGAAGGTAATATTGTACTTCCTAAAAATGTTAATAATATTGAATTAAATCTTAGTGTTGATCCTTCTATTGATACTAAGAACGTACCTGTTAAGATTAGTACTGATTTTTATAGTACTAAAATTTTTAGTGATATTTTGGTTCAATATAGCGTAAATCAAACTGATTGGACAACTTGTTCTTGGGGTTATTATAATGACGGTTCACAAAGTAAATTTAATTTTTATCTAGATGTATATAAAAATGGAACTTATTATTTTAGGCTTTGGAACGCTGCAGATAATACGTATATATATAAAACTGTTGTTATTAGTAATATTGTTTATAGTCCAGACGATGTCAATAACTACGTAAATGGTGTTTTTGACCCAACGCCTTTTTTAACTTATGAATATATAAATGATAATAAAATAAATATAATAACTCAAAAATTTTTTATTGATCAAATTATTGATTTACAATGTTTTTATGCAAAAGATATAAGTAAGGAAGATTATAATAATAAAGATAAATGGACTAAAGTAGAGGCTAGAACTATGATTGACCAATTAACTCAAAGGGATGTTTATCAATTTTGTTTTGAGGTAGATAATAATAGTTTTAATGCTGATGGAATTTACACAGTCTGCTTTTATAATGTTTTTTTAGATAAATATACTTATAGTGAAATAGTAATAAATTTTGATGAAATTTTAAAGGTTGATGGTTCTATGATTTGGAGATATGTACATTTTTTTAAGGAGCGTTTTGGCTTTTTAATATATCCTTTTGATTTAACTATAAATACTCTTAAAAGAATAAGTGCAATTAATTATAGTGAACCTAAATTTAATGTTTCAGATATTTATGAACCTACAACTAATAAAAAATTAATATCTGCTGTCACTTTTAACTTTAATGATTATCTAGAAAATAATACTTTTAAAAATGTTCATAATGTTTATTTAATTATAGTAGATGCTGCAATCATATTTGGACTTTTAAATTTGGCTTGGAAGAAAATAACGGGGGTGTTTAAATAATGGGCGGTCGAGAAGGTATAGACTGGTTTAGTGGTTTTTTTGATAATATTAGTGAAGGCTTGTACAAGATAATTCAGTTTGCTTTTGGTTGGATAAATATACCTCAAATGCCAAGTGACATTACAAATTCAATAGATAGTTTTTTAGACTTAATTTTTGATAATTTAAGTCTTTTAGGTTTTTTTGTTAGACCAGCAACGCTTAAAATTGTTATTCCTATTTTAATAATATTATTAAATTTTGATTTGATATATAAAATCGTAATGTGGCTGGTACATAAAATTCCATTCTTTAATATTAAATAGTAATATTTGTTAGTGAACAGTTCTAACAATGCGCTGCTCTGGTATGCGGGGGTTGCCTATTTTCCGTTTAGGAAAATAGGCAAGAGGGGGATAGTCCCCCTAAAGAATAGCCGAACGGCGCTTGAGTGGAAAATGAAAAAAGTAAAAATCCCGCTCTATCTAACAAGCGGGATTTTTGGTCATATTTGGCCATTATTTTTACTCGAAAAATTAAGGAAACGGCTGTTGTTCTAAGGTAAAAGTTGGGTTTACCGGTAAAATTAAGCTAATTTCCAATTTTAAGTAAAAATTTAAAGCCGGAGTGATAAAAATGGACATTGAAAATTTATATAATGAGAAAAAACAAGAACATAATAATATGACTTACAGCATAGATATGATTAGATTAAAAACTTATATATCTTATAGCAAATTTACTCAACTTGAATTTAGATTTAAAACTTGCTGGAAGAACTTTGTTAAAAAAGAATTTTGTTCTTCTAAGATGAGTAACTTTTTTTATAACTATGTTATAACTGATGAAGCTGACAATAGTTTTTGGATAGGTTTTTTACATAATACTGAAAAAAGGCAGGGGGAAGTTATATCTAGATTTGGCAGGGTTGTAGAAGATACATATAATCTAACAATAGAATTTAACCCCAATAAATTAAAGAAAAATGACATAATATTTTATATTTTATCTCTAGGCGAAGATTGGTACATAAAGTCTTTTGATTTAGCAATAGATGTAAAGGTAAGTATATTAGATTTAATATGGGACTTATCTGGAAGATCGCTCGAAAAAATAGACAATAGGGGTTTTGACAAGAAAACTATTTATATAGGAAAAGGCGATGGCAGAATTAAAATATACAATAAAAAACAAGAAAGTTCTCTTAATATACTGGGAGAATTAACAAGAATAGAAATAAGTAGAGAGTTGGAAGACTATGAGGTGCGAAAAATTAAATATTATAAGTATGACAATATTTTTCCAAATGTATATACGAATAATTATATATACAGCCTTGGCGATTACAAAGATAAAACACTTCTAGGCTTATTATATGCTGTACAAAATGGTTTTCCATTAAGAGATTTAACGAAAACTTATAGAGCTAAAATAAAAAAGCTTCTTCAAGGTGGCTATAAAATAAAATTTGATAATAATGTAGTAACTCATTTATTAAAACAAATAATATATTATTATTTTGTAGGGTATAGCAATATTCACTGGTCTTAAGGTAGAAGGGCTTTGAAAGCCATTTAAGCATAAATATTCAATTGCACAAAATCAAAGTTTTGTGCAATTGGGTGGAGAGAAATTTGTCTATATACCTTATATAGCTCCTCTTCTACTACTTTTAGCTATTATTTGGCTTATATAGTATATATGCCTATAGTTTATTATTTTATATTCAATCTAATTATTATATTTATAATCTTATCCTATTACTTACTTATTTTTAACCTTCTAAAATCGATTCTAAGCCTTTTTAAATTTTTATTCATATAAATTTTATTTCAAATATTTTATTATTATATATTTTTATCTAAATTATATAATTTTTTTATAATATTTGATTATTAAGTATATCTTCAATATGAAGCTATTTTTTAGATAACAAGTTATATGTCTAAAAAATAAAAACGCCTTAAAATCGATTTTAGAGCGTCGTTTTTTTTCCACTTTTTGGTGACTTTATAAAAATCAATAAAAATCGATTTTTTGCATCAATCATATAAAATTCTATATGATTATCAGACGAAATTTATTATCTTTAATATTAAAATATCTTAAAAATAATTTTAACAGGTCAAATAATTAAAATATTTTATATAGTTGGTATAATAAATTTTAGTTATTTATAAGTTATAAACAAAAATTCTATTATTAAAATTTATCAATTATAAATGTTTAGAATTTTTGCTCGTAAATTTAAAATTTTTATAAATTTAAAACTTTGCACAAAATTTTAAAATTTTAATTTAACCAAAAGTTTATACAAATTTTATATTTCAATATTTATGATTTTGACTGTTCCTCTCTCCTACCCTCCCATTTTTTCCCAGTAACAAAACTGGAAATATTTCTATAGAAGATAAAAAATAACAAGACACCAATATTTGGTGTCTTGTCGAGTTGTTGCTTTAAGAATTCAGGTCAAAATATGTGGTGTCCTCATAGAACTTTTTGAATTTTTCCAACGTGGAAAAATTATTGGATATATTCTTCAGAAAATATCCTTTCTTAGGGTCATATCGTACCACGTATATTACAGGTATGGGCAAAGGCATACGACATTCTCTGTAGAACAATACCATTTTTCCTTTCTGATTCTCTACCAACTTCCATCTATCAATGGAGCGATAGTTGACAATCACAGGGAAACCTGCTCTTACGAGCCGTGCTTTTAACGGAGAATACCAGATATCTGACCTTGGCTTCTTGATACAAGCCATTTTGGAGCAGATGTCGACATCCTCCATTTCACAAGGTAATGGCTTCTCATAGTTGTACGCCCCTACAAGATTTACCCGTTTCATAAAGCAACCTCCTCTTAAATTTATTCATTCTATTTAGAATGTAGTCTTATTATATCACGTAAAGCCCTAAAAGTAAAGAAAATCTAGTAATCCACATCTTCAAGATATTTTAGTTTTAGATGTGAGTTTGACCTAAAATTATAATAGTATGGTTTTATGTCTTTGACATATTTTCTATAAAATAATATATTTCCATCCACATCTTCTATTTTTATATTTGGAAATGTTTTTATCATTTTTTCATCATCAAAATATTTCAAAATAAATTCTTTTTGTTTAGTATCTTTAATATATATTTTTTCATATTGTTCATCAATATATTGTTTATTTGCAACATTTAAGTTGTTGTCATGTACTATTCTTATAGTAAACATTTGTAAGGCATATGCTGTAATTCCTAGGTCAAATGCAAGGAATATACTGACAAGAACAACCGCAGTTTTTAAAATTCCCATTGATATCTTTTTCTTTAAAAAGTCTATTAGTTTGTCTACTCTTTTGTTGATATCTGACATTAAATATATTGCAAGTAATCCCCAGAATAGTGAAAATAGTACACAAATTCTTCCATTTAAATTTAGTATCTGATCTGAATAATCCCACCATTTAATGTGAAATATTAGCTCTCCTATTAGACTTACAAGATATTCAATAATAGAACCTATTACAAAACCTGCTGCAAATAAAGTATAGTTATTCTTCTTAAACCTTTGCAAAGGCAATATCATTAAAACTGCTCCAAGTCCATATATACTGCAAAAAGGACCGTATAAAAAGCTTTTTCTACTTTCGAGCACACCTTTAGTTAATACTCCAAATATTGTTTCTATAATAAATCCCGCTACACTATAAATTATAAAGTATGCAACTATTCTCCAAAGTGTAATTCCTGCTATTTTTATATGTTTTTTCTCTTTAACTTCTACTTCTTTTTCCATATTATATTTCTCCATTTCATTCATTTGCTAAAGGGTTGCTTTCAACAGCATTCTTTACTTGTTTATTTTCCACATGTGTATATATTTCAGTGGTAGATATACTTTCATGTCCTAATAATACTTGTAAAGCTCTAATATCTACATCACCATACTGATACATTAAGGTTGCAGCAGTGTGCCTTAATTTGTGAACAGAGTATTTACTTATGTCTAGTCCAGCCTTTATTAACTCTTTTTTTACTATCTCTTGGACCATTCTGTTACTGATGCGTTCTTTTCTTTTGCTTAAAAATAGAGCATCTCTAGAATCGAATTTTACGCCATCATGAGGTCTTACAGCCAAGTATGAATTTATGGCATCAATACAAGCTTTGTTTAAGTAAATAGTTCTTTCTTTATTTCCCTTACCTACTACATTTAATTTATTATCATAAAAATTTATATCTTTTATATTTATATTCACTAACTCAGATAAACGCATTCCACAATTTAAGAATAAAGTAATTATCGCATAATCTCTTTCTTTAAAATCTCCGGATTCTGCTTTTGTAACTTCTAGTAGTTCCTTACTTTGTTCTAAAGTTAGATATTTAGGAAGCCTTTTGTCTAGCTTAGGTGTTTCAAGTCCTTGCGCAGGATTCACTTCTAATAAGTGAGCCTTTTGAGTTAAATAACTAAAAAACATTCTGATACTTGCGGCTTTTCTTGCACGTGTGGCGGCTTTACTGTGGTATGTTTCTGTTAAATAATATAAAAATGCATGTATATCTTCTAATTTAATCTGCTTAACCGTTTCTATACTCATATCATGAATATCTATCTCTTTTATGTTTTCTTCAGAAGATAAGCCAAAATGATGAGATATGAACTTTAGAAAATGAGCTAAATCATAGTTATATTCTTTTACTGTGTTAACCGATTTATTTAAAATACCTGTTAGATATTCCAAAAATGAATTTAAAAATGTTGGATTTTCTTTTAAGTCTATCATTTGCTAAATCTCCCTTCGCATATATAATATCATTAAATTTTAAGTTATACAAGTAGAAAAAAGGGTTTCTTTTCGAAACCCTTCAAAATTTTATTTACTAACTACTTCCATAGTGTCTCTTGCTATCATTAGTTCCTCGTTTGTTGGAACTACAAAAACTTTTACTTTAGAATTAGATGTCGAAATTTCAACTTCTTTTCCTCTGCAATTATTTCTATCTTCATCAACTTTTACTCCTAAGAAAGAAAGTGATTCACATATTTGTTTTCTTACATCTATTGCATTTTCTCCAATTCCACCAGCAAATGTAATAACATCTACACCATTCATTTGAGCTGCAAATCTACCAATATATCCAACTACTTGATATACAAAAACATCTATTGCAAGTTTTGCTCTTGCATTTCCTTCTTCTGCAGCAACTTCAATATCTCTGTCATCAAAGCTAACCCCTGAAATTCCTAATTTACCAGATTGTTTATTTAATATTTTATCCATTTGTTCTGTAGTTAAATTTTCTTTTTTCATTAAGAAAGTTACTATTGATGGATCAATATCTCCACATCTTGTTCCCATAGGAAGACCTGCTAAGGAAGTAAATCCTAATGAGTTATCTACTGCTTTTCCTCCATTTATTGCACATACACTTGCTCCTTGACCAAGGTGACATGAAACAATTTTTAAATCTTCTAAAGATTTATCCATAATTTCAGCTACTCTTTTTGAAACAAATTTATATGATGTTCCGTGGAAACCATATTTTCTTATTCCATATTTTTCATAATATTCATATGGGATTGCATACATATATGCTTTTTCAGGAATAGTTTGATTAAAAGCTGTATCAAATACTCCAACCATTGGAACATCTGGTAATACTTTTTTACAAGCTTCTACTCCTACTATTTCAGCAGGGTTATGTAAAGGTGCTAAAGGTGTAAATTCCTTTAATACATTTATAACATTTTCGTCTATTAAAGTTGGCTCACTAATTTTATCTCCTCCGTGAGCTAATCTATGGCCAATAGCTCCGATTTCATCAAAGCCTTTAATTACGCCATATTCTGGATGTGTTAATTGAGATAATACTAATTTAATTCCTTCTTCATGGTTTTCTATAACTTGTTCAATTTTATGCTTTTCACCATTTACAGTATGTGTTAAGAAAGAATCTGGCAATCCAATTTTCTCTAAATATCCTTTTGCCATCAAATTTTCATTTTCCATATCAATCAATTGATATTTAATTGATGAGCTTCCACAATTTAATACTAATACTTTCATTTTCAATCCTCTTTTAATTATTTATTTACTATTTCCATAGTATCTCTTGCTATTGTTAATTCTTCGTCTGTTGGAATAACAAATACTTTTACATTAGAGTCTGGTGTTGAAATTTCAACTTCTTTACCTCTGCAATTGTTTTTCTCTTCGTCGATTTTCACGCCTAAGAAAGAAAGTGATTCACATATTTGTTTTCTTACATCAATTCCGTTTTCTCCAACACCACCAGCAAATGTAATAGCGTCTACACCATTCATTTGAGCAGCAAATCTACCAATATATCCAATTACTTGATATACAAATGTATCTATTGCAAGTTTTGCTCTTTCGTTTCCTTCTGCCATAGCTTTTTCGATATCTCTATCATCAAAGCTAACTCCTGAAACTCCTAATTTACCTGATTTTTTGTTTAGTATATTATCCATTTGGTCTGGTGTTAAATTTTCTTTGTTCATTAAAAATGTTACTATTGATGGATCAATATCTCCTGATCTAGTTCCCATAGGAATTCCTGCTAAAGGTGTTAATCCCATTGAAGTATCAACTGATTTTCCAGCGTCAACAGCGCATAAACTTGCACCTTGGCCCAAGTGACATGTTATAATTTTTAAATCTTCAATTGGTTTATTCATAACTTCAGCTACTCTTTTTGATACAAATCTATGAGATGTTCCGTGGAATCCATATTTTCTTATTCCATATTTCTCATAATATTCATAAGGAATAGCATAGATATATGCTTTTTCTGGTAATGTTTGATGGAAAGCTGTATCAAATACTCCAACCATTGGAACATTTGGTAGTACTTTTTTACAAGCTTCAATTCCTGTAATTCCAGCTGGATTATGTAAAGGTGCTAGTGGAATGCATTCTTTCATTGCTTCCATAACAGCATCATTTATTAAAACAGAAGAACTGAATTTTTCTCCACCGTGAACAACTCTGTGTCCAACAGCTCCAATTTCATCTAAACTACTAATCACACCATATTCTGGGTGTGTTAATTGAGCTAACACTAATTTTATTCCTTCTTCATGATTGTTTATATGCTCTTCAATTTTACGTTTTTCACCATTTACAGTATGTGTTAAAAATGAATCTGGTAATCCAATTTTCTCCAAATATCCTTTTGCCATAACGCTTTCATTTTCCATGTTTATCAATTGATATTTAATTGACGAACTTCCACAGTTTACTACTAAAACTTTCATTCTAAATCCTCCTAAAATTATTATATATTGAACAGATTAACTCTGTAATTCAATCTTTCCATATTATATACCATTTTGAGCTTGAACGCAAGTAATTGCTACAACTCCAACAATATCTTTACTACTACAACCTCTTGATAAGTCATTTACAGGTTTTGCAACACCTTGGCAAAGTGGTCCATAAGCTTCAGCTTTTGCTAGTCTTTGAACTAATTTATATCCTATATTTCCAGCATTTAAGTCAGGGAATATTAAAGTATTTGCTTTACCTGCTACTGGACTATTAGGTGCTTTTGAAGACGCAACCTCAGGGATTATGGCAGCATCTAATTGTAATTCTCCATCACAAACTAAATTAGGCATTTGTTCTTTTAACAGTTTAGTTGCATTTATTACCTTTTCTGTTAGTTCAGAATGTGCACTTCCATAAGTAGAATATGAAAGCATTGCTACTTTTGATGGTTTTCCAACTAAAGTTTCAAAACTTTTACTTGATGATTTTGCTATTTCTGCTAATTCTTCAGCAGATGGATTTTCTACTAAACCACTATCTCCAAAAACAAATACACCATTTTCTCCATATTCACAGTTTGGAACTACCATTACAAAAAATGCAGAAACAAGTTTTGTACCTGGTGCTGTTTTTAATATTTGAAGTGCTGGTCTTAGAGTGTTAGCTGTTGAATGACAAGCACCTGACACTAATCCGTCAGCATCATTGTTTTTTACCATCATCATTCCAAAATAAATTGGTTCTAATAGTAATTTTTTAGCTTGTTCTAATGTCATTCCTTTAGCCTTTCTTAATTCATATAAACTATTTGCATATTCTTCGAAATTATCGGAAGTTTTAGGATTTATAATTTCTACATCTGATATGTTCAAATTGTTTTTATTAGCATCCTCTTTAATCTGTGTCGTATCGCCAATTAAAATAACTTTTGCAAATCCTTCTTTTATTATTTGTTCAGTTGCTTTTAAAACCCTAATATCTTCTGCTTCTGGTAGTATTATTGTTTTAATATCTTTTTTTGCCTTTTCTTTAATATTTTCAATAAAAGTCAATTTATTTTCCTCCTTATTTAATACCATAATATTATATAAATAAAACTTAGAAGTTTCAAGTAGCAAAAGAAAAAACGTTCAATTTACTTGAACGTTTTTAAAAAATTATTTTGCGTAATCAATTACTCTTGTTTCTCTTACAACATTAACTTTTATTTGGCCGGGATATTCCATCTCGTCTTCAACTCTTTTTGCTATATCTCTTGCCATCAATTTCATTTGGTTGTCGTCAATTTTATCAGGTTTTACTATAATTCTAATTTCTCTACCAGCTTGAATTGCAAAAGATTTTTCAACACCTTCAAAAGAATCTGCAATTCCTTCTAATTGCTCTAATCTCTTAATATATGCTTCTAGAGTTTCTCTTCTTGCACCTGGTCTTGATGCAGAAATTGCATCAGCAGCTTGTACTAAAACTGCTTCAATGGTTTTTGGCTCTACATCACCATGATGAGCTTGTACAGCATTGATAACGTTTTCATTTTCTTTGTATTTTTTCAATACTTCAACACCTAATTCTACGTGTGTTCCTTCCATATCATGATCTAATGCTTTACCAATATCGTGTAATAATCCTGCTCTTCTAGCAAGTTTAGCGTCTAGCCCTAATTCTTCAGCCATTATTCTAGCTAAGTTAGAAACCTCAATAGAATGATTTAAAACATTTTGTCCATAACTTGTTCTATATTTTAATTTTCCGATTAGTTTAACTAAATCTGGGTGTAATCCAATTACACCAGTTTCCATTACAGCACGTTCTCCTTCTTCTTTTATAACATTTGCTACTTCTTCTTTAGCCTTTTCAACCATTTCCTCGATTTTAGCAGGATGGATTCTTCCATCTTCAATTAGTTTTTCAATAGCAATTCTTGCTACCTCTCTTCTTAATGGATCAAAGCCTGAAATAACAACTGCTTCAGGAGTATCGTCAATAATTAAATCAATTCCTGTTAATGTTTCTAAGGCTTTTATATTTCTACCTTCTCTACCAATAATTCTACCTTTCATATCATCATTTGGAAGAGTTACTATAGATACTGTTGTTTCAGAAGTATGGTCAGCTGCACATTTTTGAATAGCATATCCTATTACCTCTTTTGCGTTTTTATCAGCTGCATCTTTGACTTTAGCTTCCATATCTCTTAATAAGTTAGCTTTTTCAACCGTTAATTGTTTATCAAATTCTGCTAATAAAACTTTTTTTGCTTCTTCTTTAGACATACCTGCAATTCTTTGTAATTCACTCATTTGCTTATTAAATAAATCTTGAACTTCAGCTTTTTTGTTGTCTAGTTCTTGGTATTTTTTGTCTAAATCCTTTTCCTTCTTCTCAACAATGTCTTGTTTTCTTTCTAAGTTTTCTTCTTTTTGAATTAATCTTCTTTCTTGATTTTGAACTTCGCCTCTTCTTTCTCTAATCTCTTGGTCTAAATCTTTTCTAGCATTCATAATTTCTTCTTTAGCCTTAAAGATTTCCTCTTTTTTCTTATTTTCAGCGTCTACGTTTGCCATTTCGATTATTTTTTTTGCTTGAGCTTCTGCACTTTCCATTTTAGATTCAGCAATTTTCTTTCTTATGTACATACCTACAAATGTGAAAATTACTGCTGAGACTAGAAAAACGGCGATTCCAATTAGGATATTATCCATAATCTTACACCTCTTTCTATTAAATTTTCAATGTACTAAATATATATAACTAATTATAAAAATTTTATTAAAATATATTTTCCTACACTACTATTTTATATTGATTATTGTAAACTGTCAAGTAGTTTTGAGGGAAAATATAATTTATTTTGACTGCACAATGTCCACAATATCTGCTATATAATCTCCAATAACTGGAATATTAAGGGTCACAATTTTTTGAAGAATTATTATCAAAATTGCAGTTAATACTGTAAAGCCTATACCTATCCCTATTCCCTTTGAAATTCCAGAAATAAAGTTCCTAACAAACAATTTTCTTTTGCTTCCCAACAGTTCCATTAAATCAAATATGTTGCTTTTTTCCAAAGAATAATTTAATTTTTCTAGGTTATTATTTAATTTTTCTTCTAATTTATCTTTATCCAAAATAAAATCCTCCATCTATATTAATGATGGAAGATTTTATCATTTTTTATTCATTATTTTCTTGATTTGTTAAATTTTCTACAGGATTACTACTTTGCACCTTTTGGTTTTGTTTTTGTAGTTTTTCTAATTTAGTAATAAGTGCTTGTAGTCTTGTCATATCTTTTCCCGCCATTTCCCAATTATTGTTACTATTAGACTGCTTTAAATTGTTATTTGCTTTTACTATAGCTTGTATTAAGCCTTCAATAGTTTCAGTATCTTCAACTTCAATATCAACAGCAGATTGAGAAACAAGATTTTTTAATGCCTCTGTAATATCATTTCCAATAGCTACTTTATTTCCTGATGCAACTATAACTTTCTTTAATATTGGAGTAGAATTTTCTTCGTTCATATATTGTTGATAAATTGGTTCTACATATAGCAAAGTGTTATTTATAGGAACAACTACCATATCTCTAATAATTTTAGTTCCTGTTATATTTAAAGTTTCTAACTCTTTAGATATAGTTTCATCTTGCTCTATTTGTGTATCTAGTTGAATTGTGCCTAAAACGTTACTATCAGAAGGATATCTATATAAAGAGAGTTTTGATTGACCATTCTCATAGCTTCCAACAAGATATGATGTTAAATTTTGCTTATTATATGGTGTGTATGGTAAAACTAGTCCTAGTGTGGTATTTTCATTGTCTACAGTTTTTACTATTGTATAATAAGGATCTATTTCAATTCCTGATTTGTTTAATAGCTTTGTTGTATTACGTGTTGCTATTTTCCAAATATCGTCTCCACGATATAATACATCAGTTTGAATATTATGGTATCTCTTCATTATTTCTGCTTGTATTTTATATAAATATTCAGGATATATAAATTGTTTGCTAATGTCCTCTGGTATTGTTTCGTCCTTATCTACAAATAAATCTTTATACATTTTTTGATATGCCATAATTATTGGATCATTTCTATCTGTAATATAGAATTTAACAGTGCCATCATATGCATCTACTAAAACTTTAACAGAATTTCTAATGTAGTTTATTTGCTTTTTATTTATAATTCCATCTTCTAAGGTTAATTTTTGAGAATATGGATAACATTCAGATATGGTATAACCATCTATTACCCATACTAATTTTCCTTCGTTTGTAGTTACTAAATATGGATTTTCGTCATATGAAACATATGGCATTAAAGTTTTTGCTCTTTTTATAATGTTACGATTTATCAATATTTTGCTTTCTGAATTTACTTTATTTGAAAATGCTAATTGTAAGTCATTTTCTTTTATTGCTAAAATTAATCTGTCAAAGAAATTTAAAGAAAGTCCTGCTTGTCCATCATATGCATTTTCTGCATTTTCAGCTTTTGTTGAACTTGTAATAGGATAATCAAATTCAACTTTGTTGCTATTAGTTACAGCTGTATAATTTGTTTCTAATCCAAAATATATTCGTGGTTGAGATATGGTTACTACTTCATTTGAATTAAAATCTTTTTGTAAATATTCTATGTTTCCAGTTTTATCTGTTGATGTTACAGAAGTAATAATTGTTCCATAACCATGAGTATATTCATATGTTTTATGGTTATATGTACTTGATGTATTTGAAATTTCTCTTGGAGCAACATATACTAATGTTTGTTCACCATTTACGTTATATGTAGCTGGATGTACTGAATTATATGTATAATATCCCTTGCTAGTTTGAACTATATTTAAATTTTTCAGAACAATATCTTTATTTATTAATGCTATGTTGTCTATTACATTTTTATTTTGTTGTATAATTTCTGATGTTATTGTTTCATTTCCAGACAAATTAACTTCTTCTATATCAATTTCATATGCTTGTTTAGTAGCGTCTATATTAGCTTTGATATAATTTTGTTGTTTATCTAATTCATTTGGATTAACAAAAATTGTGTTAAATCCAACTAAAACTATAAGCATTGCTATTAAATATGTTGGAACTATTGCTAAAGAAATTATAGTTTTTTTAGTTGATTTTTTCTTTAAATAGTGTATTCCCATTGCAATAGAAATAATTACTAATACTGATAATATTCTATATCCCCATAATTTAATAGTAACTTCAGAAATTCCAGCTCCCCAAAGTACATATGGCTCCTCACCATTTTGAAGAGTTAAAATCTTTTGAAGTCCAACATTTTGTGTTTCTACAAATATAATCATAGCTATAAATATAGCAGCAAACATTATATTTGTGCATAATTGTTTTAACAATGTTCCTTTGCTTAATACTTCTCTGTCTACTCCTTCAAAGCATAAATTGAATACTGCAATATAATATAACACAGCATAGGCTGTTAAACCAACTATAGCATATACAATGTAATATAACACATATTGTATTAATGGTTGTACAAAGATAAAATATCCTATGTCATATCCTAGTACAACATCTGTAACTCCAAAGTTAGTAGCATTGATGCATAACATAAATTTTTCAAGTACCGTTCCACTTATTACAAAACTAACAATTATAGCACCAATAAATGCAATTGATCTATTAGGCATTTTAGGCATTGTTTTCTTTTCTTTTTCAAAAAATGGTATTAAACCTTTTTTTATTCTTTTGTTTGTAATTCGAATAAGTAAATAAATTACTATAAAATTAACTACAAACGTAATTAAGTAATTAGTTGAATTTTGCCAAAATATGCTTAAGTAGTTTTCTCCTAATTCTAATATTTCTAAATACTCTCCTCTATAATTCACATATGTAACTATTAGCACTAAAGCAAGAAATATTAAGACCACCCATTTTTTAGTTTTGCTAATTTTTTTATGAATGTTTTTATCTTCTTTTGCATTTGTTTTTACTTGTTCTTCCATTTAAACCTCCATTAAATTAAAGCATTTACAAAGTCTGCACTATTAAAAATTTCCATATCGTCAATTTGTTCGCCTACACCAACAAATTTAACTGGCATTTGATTTTCTGCAACTATACCAACTACTACTCCACCTTTAGCTGTTCCATCTAGTTTTGTTAATATTAAGCCATTTATATCAACTGTTTCTTTAAATGCTTTTACTTGTGAAATAGCATTTTGCCCTGTTGTTGCATCAAGAACCATCAAAACTTCTTTTGAACTTTCTGGTAGCTCTTTATCTATTACTTTTTTTATTTTTACAAGCTCGTCCATCAAATATTTTTTGTTGTGTAATCTTCCGGCTGTATCACATATCAAAACATCTGCATTTTTTTGTTTAGTTATTTGAATTGCATCAAAAACAACTGACGCAGGGTCTGTACCTTCTTCTTTTTTTACTATATCGCAACCAGCTCTGTTAGCCCATATTTCTAATTGTTCTACTGCTGCTGCTCTAAATGTATCTGCTGCGGCAATTACTACCTTTTTACCATCTTGTTTTAAACGATTAGCTATTTTACCTATAGAAGTAGTTTTGCCCACTCCATTTACCCCTACTACTAAAATAACAGAAGGATGAGTTGCTAATTTTAAACCATTATCAACTTCATCTAAAATAGCTTTTATTTCTTCTCTTAGTGCATTTCTTACATCTTCTTCATTTTCAATTTTCTCTTTTTTTATTCTATCTCTTAAATTAGAAATAATTTTTGTAGATGTTTGTGCTCCTACATCTGACATAATTAAGGCTTCTTCTAATTCTTCTAAAAGGTCTTCATCAACTTTCCTAAAATTACTAAATACATTATTTATTTTTTCATCAAATGAATTTTTAGTTTTACTCAAACCATTTTTTAATTTATCAAAAAATCCCATAAAATCAACCTCTCTTTTGTTTAAATCCTTTTATATTTTACCATAATATGCAAAAAATGGCAACCTTATTATATACAGAAGATTTTTGATTTTTTATGTAATAAAAAAAGAACCCCTCTTTCGAGGGGAGAAAACAATACGTTTTCTTTTTCATGGCTGTTACCAGGTAGTTCGCAAATCCCAGACCCAAAGGTCGAGTCCATGCTCAGCTTCTGCTAACACGATAGTGAAGTTACTTCCCGCGTGGACAATCAGCTCAGGATTGATGGATTCGTTCAGGATTTTTTGAATGTCGGAAACTTTCTGCATGTTGCATGCTCCGTTGTGGAGCTCGTGAACGAGAATCTTGTCAGCATTGACATTCTTTTTTACGATGGCAGAAAGCACATCATAAGCGATAATGTCAATACCAAAGACCTCATTGCATACATCAGAGTTGCATTCTTCCTTGTAGACAATGGATTGTCCTACGAGGCTCCAGAGACCATTCAGTCGACTGTCTGTACCGTCACCCCAAGTTTTTGGAACCCAAATGTTGGGGCAGTAACCTTCGTTTTCGAATTTTGCCATTAACTTTTCCTCCTTGTGCATTTGCACTATTATAATGTAGGTTTCTTGATGTAACGGAGTAAAAACGTTTCATCTCTTATATTATACCATTTTATACAGATATTGTCAAAATTCGTAGCATTATTATGACAACTTTATCTATAAAATGTTGTATTTTCTATCGAGTTGGAGCTGGTAGGCGGAATCGAACCGCCGACCTACAGGTTACGAATCTGTTGCTCTACCAACTGAGCTATACCAGCATATTTTTGTGGAAAAGAAAAATTTCTTTTCCACATTATATTTTAATTTGAGTGTTTACCACTTTTTACTTTTTCTTTTTTAGGTTTTATATCTATATAGGGGTCTATCATATCATTATCTGTTTTGAGCTCTTTATAATCTACTTCATTTTTATTTTTCTTTTTATATATTGAAACGATTATTCCAATTACTACAATTGCTGCTAATATAATAGTTCCACACATTAGATAAAATTGAATATTATTTTGTGGTGAACTTGCTACTTCTGATGGTATTGTTACTTTTATTTGATATGTTGCTGTTTCTTTGTTATCAGCTGAACTAACTAATATTGTAACATTATTCTCCCCTGCTTCAAAATTTTCATTTCCTATTATTTCAACTTTAGCATCTGTTTTATTAGCTTCTGCTGTGATATTTAAGTCTTTTACAAAGAAATTTAATTTTAAAGTGTATGAATGTATTGAAGGGTCAAATCCTTCTGAAAAGTTTACTCCTGCAATTTCTAATTTAGATAGTCCTAATACTGCATTTGTATTGTCTGTGTTAGAATTATCAACTTCATTATTAACAGGTTCTGTTGTGTTATTAGTATTCTCGTTGTTTATTGTTTCATTATTTGTAGTTTGATTTGTTGCTGTATTGCTTTTTGGTTCTTCTGTTTTTGGTTTATCTTCAGCTGGTTTAGTTTTAGTTAATAGTGAACTACTAATGTAGGCTGTTTGACCATTATATGTAATTTTACTCCAACCATTATCTCCTATTCCTACTCTAGTAATTTTAGTTCCTTTTTCTACTGTTTTTATTATTGCACTAGATGTTGAATAGCTTTTTCTTATATTTACTTCTCCTGTTGTATACATTGTTTGATTAACACTTGTAAATTTAGGTTCTTTTTTAGTACTTCCACTATTTGAAGTTGAGTTTGAATTAGAATTATTGTTAGTAGAACTTGATGTTGATTTTGCTTTTACTGTTACACTTATTGTTTTAGTAACTGTTGCCTCATTTCCATCTTTGTCAGCTATTGTACCAGACACAGTTATTTTTGCAGTTCCAGCTTTTTTGGCTGTTATAGTTACGGTTGTAGAGTTATTTTCAAGCCATTTGCTACTTGAACTAACTGTTGCAACACTTGTATTAGAAGATGTAATATCTACTCTTCCTGTTGCATTACTTCCATTTATAGTAAAACTATCTGTTTTACCTTCTGTTATACTCGAACTAGATTTACTTAATGAAAATCTTCCTGCAGCAAAAACTTGTGCTGTACAAGATATAAATATAAATAACATTATTAAGCATAAATTAATTTTTAATATTTTCTTATTCATTTGTTTTAATCTCCTTTATAATTATAATGAAAATTCAGTACCTTTCATTATATAGTTTTTTATCAATACATAGTCACCTGCTGAAATTTTACCATCTTTATTTACGTCGGCAGCATTTTGATTTGCAGAATCCTTTATCAAGTTAGTTTGCATTATGTGATTTTTGATTAATACATAATCACCTGCTGAAGCCTTTCCATCTCCATTAACATCTCCTAAAACTACAATTGTGTATGTTTTTCCGTCTGATGTTAATTTATATCCAGTTCCTACATTTGCTGTATCTGCTATTACAGTGTCACTTTTTTTGATAATTGCATCTTTTGCTACTGCTTTTATATTAGCTACTGTAATTTTAGGCTGACAGACAATGTTTGTTCCAATAGTTTTAAATCCCTTTCCTTTTATCTCTGAAGTAGTTTCTCCACTTCCATTCCCTACAACTTCAGCCCAGTCTTCATTATTTTTTATATCTCTTGTTGCTATATATCCTGTAATTCCACTAGATGTAATTATTTTATCCCATATATAGTTTTTGTTTGTGCTTTTTACATTTCTTTCTGTTCTTGTTACTATAGCTCCTTTATATAGTGATGCTAGTGCTGATGAACTTGTGCTTGGTGACTTTCTGACAGTTAATCCATCAGTACAGATTATTCTTAATTGGTCAACTTTAGTAGGATCATATGCTTCAAAACTATTTGATGTAACATATCCATAAGTTCCATCACTTAATTTAATTCTACACCAGTCATTGCCATCTAAAGATTTGTATTTATCTTTTTCCACAATTGTTACTATTTGCCCTGCTGATAATACTTTGAGAACCGTTGTTTTTGATGTGCCTGGACCGTTTCTAAAATCTGTATATCTAGTAGTAATATACTGTTCATTGCAATTACTTTGTAAATCTATTTGTTTCAAATAAGTTCTTGCAGCATATCCTTTAGTTCCGTCTGCTAATACAACTTTATCCCAGTAATATCCCCCTGTTTTAGAATTGTCTAATTCAATTCTTAAAATTTTAGTTCCTTTGTTTAATGTTGTAACTATATCATAGTTAGTTCCTTTGCCTTTTCTAACTCTCACGTTATTTTCAGTTATCTCAATATCTTGTGTAACAGGTTTTTCTGTTCCTGGTTGTAGACATATTTGCTTAGGCATATTTTTATATACTGGAATTTTAAATTTTATCTTAGACTCTGATGATAATAATCCCATATCTGTATATGTATTACGAATTGTATATCCCTCAGTTCTAGAAGCAGATACATTTGTCATATATTGGTGTGAATAGTATCCATCTCCACCATTTACAACGTCAAATTTCTCTAGATATAATGTATCTTGTCCTATTGAAATATATCCTGATGCTAATATTTTAGCTCCACCTTTAATAGATTTCTCTGGATCTGTCCATCCTTGTGATTTAGCATACTTTAAACCGTTTTGTACAATGTTTTTTCCATAAGCACAAATATTAAAGAAATTGTATAAACCTTTGTAGTTTCCATTACCGCCTGTCCAAGTTCCAGAAATCATTGAGCCTGCATTTCCAGCTCCTTGTTCTTGTCTTATTCTCGAAGCCAAGTGATATGGACTTATATTGTATTCTTTTGAAGCTTCCATTATTACATCTACATAAGTTTTGTTTAATGTCTTTTTGTTGCCTTTTGAATCATAATATGTAACTTTACCTTGTGTATAATTACAAGGTTTAAGTATAAGTTCTACTCCTTCTTTTGTTTGATTCTTTTCGTCATATGTCAATTGTTCAAATTGAAATATATAATTTTCATTTAATGAATTCCTTGGATCCATATAATATGCTACTGCTGCTGTTGAAGCACATTTCCAAACATCTTCTACAGTTTTGTTGCAAGCACATTTCCAAGCATCTGCTCTTGTTGATGGTACAACATTTCTACCGTGATATCCTGTAGATTCAGCAATAATTACTTCTGACCAATCCAAACCGGTTTCTAATATTTCAAACTCCCAATTTGGATGAGCTTCTTGTAATTCTTTTAATAGTTTTTCGTATCCGAGGATAATTTGAAAACTTGCTACTATATGTAGCCTTTACCTCGTTATTTATAAATAGTGTAATTAAACTAGATAATGTTAAAATTATTAGAATAATACTTACTATTCTTCGTATATTTAAAATGTTTTTCAATAACATTTTTTCCTCCTAAAAAGTGATAAATTTCTACAAGCTTAGTATATCATTCTTGCTATTCTCCGTCAAGACAAAATAGAAAAAAGGCAACATTTGTCAAATGCTGCCTTTAATATCTTGTTATCTGTTGCCTCCGCAATTACAAAATAGTAATAAAAATATTATTATAAAGAATAAAATACTACTATCACCACATCCGCAACCTCCAAATAAGTTACCTAAGCAACCACAACCATTATTACGTCCACATCCACAATCTCTAGATTCTTCTGGCATACTGTTCTCCTCCTTTTTACTTTTCTATATAATATTAGTATGCAAAAGAAAAAAATTGTGTTACAATTAATAAGGTTAAATTATTTGGAGGTTAATATTTATATGACAAAAGTAGAGCTCTTGGCTCCTGTTGGAGACTGGAATTGTTTAAAAGCAGCTGTGCAAAATGGCGCAGACGCAGTATATTTTGGTGTAGAGCAGTTTAATGCTAGAATGTATGCTGCTAATTTTAATGTTGAAGATATGAAACAAGTTATAGAATATTGTAAATTAAGAAATGTAAAAACAAACTTGACTTTAAACACTCTTCTTGAGAATTGTGAATTTGATAATGCTGTTGATTTAGCTAAAGAAGCTTATAAAACAGGAGTTGATGCAATAATTGTTCAAGATTTGGGCTTGGCAAAATATTTAATTGATAATATTCCTGGATTACCTATACATGCTAGTACTCAAATGACAGTACACAATTTACAAGGAGTATTGAAGCTTGAAAAACTTGGTTTTGACAGAGTAGTTCTTTCAAGAGAACTTTCTTGTGAAGAAATTGAGTACATTTGTAAAAACTGTAAAGTTGAAATTGAAACTTTCATTCATGGTGCATTATGTATTTGCTATTCAGGCCAATGCTTATTTTCAAGTGTTGTTGGTGGTCGTTCAGGAAACCGTGGTAAGTGTGCTGGTCCTTGTAGGTTACCTTATGAACTAATTAGTGAAAATGCTGAAACTCATGAACGTAAATCAATTGATAAAGGCTATTTGTTAAGCACTAAGGATTTATGTGGTATTGCCTATCTCCCACGTTTAGTACAAGCTGGTGTTAAATGTTTTAAAATTGAAGGTCGTATGAAAAGTCCTGAATATGTTGCCACCGTTACCAGAATTTACAGAAAATATATTGATATGGTATTAAATAATTATGACTTTATTATTGATGAAAAAGATATAAATGACTTAATGCAAGTATTTAATAGAGGCGGATTTTCAGATGGACATTTAGATTCTAAGCATAATAGAAACTTAATATTTCCTGAAAAACCAAGTAATATGGGAATTTATTTAGGAACTATAAAAAAATATAATTCCAACAAAGGTCATATCACCCTGCAACTAGAAGAAGACTTAGAACTTGGAGACTCTATCTCTGTTTCTAATGAAGCTTCTAAATACTTAGTATCAGAGCTTATGATTAAGAATGTAAATCAAAAGAAAGTTTCAGCTAATACTGAGGTTACAATTGGACGTATGAAAGGCAATATCAAAGTTGGAGATAAGGTTTACAGAATTTCTAGTAAAGCTTTAAGCGATTTTGCTAAAGCCTCTTATGATAATTGTGAAAATAAAAAAATACCTCTAAATTGTACTGTTACAATCAAAAAGAATACGCCTATTAGTATGGAAATTTCTACAAATAAAAATACTTGCTATAATGAGCTTTATTCAAGTATTTATGTTAAAGAAATTTCAAATATGATACCTATTGATGCTTTAAAAACACCAATTAGTGTTGAGCGAGTTGTAAAACAAATTTCAAAAACTACTAATACTCCATTTTCTTTTGAAAACATCACTGTTCTTTTGGATGATGGACTTTATGTTCCAAGTATTAGTACATTAAATGAATTAAGAAGAACTGCCTTAGAAAAAGTAGAACAAGAAATTTTATCTAGAGCAAAAAGAACTTTGCTAGATTTGTCTAAAAAATCAAAGGAAAGTATAACATATACTCCTAATGTGAAAAATCCTGAAATCTCTGTTTTGTTTAGGCAACTAGACTTAGATTTTGATTATACTAAACTAGACAAAGAAAAAATTACTAATATTTATGTATCTTTAGAGTTATTTATTAGTAAAAAATATTCTAAAATAATTTCATATTTTAGTGATAATTATAACTTATACATATATGTTCCAAGTATAATAAAAACGAATTATAAAAATATAGCTTTAAGTACCATAGAACAAGCAGTTATAATTTACAATATAAAAGGCTTTATAGTGTCGAATATCGGAGACTTTGAATTATTAAAAAAATATAGCAAAGATTATGAGTTTATTGGAAATTATACTCTTAATGTATTTAATAATAATACAATGGAAGAATACAGAAAATTAGGTCTTTCACGAATTACTTTATCTAGAGAACTTAATCAAGAGCTTATAAAAGAAATGTTAGCTAATGCTAACATCAACACTGAAATGATAGTATATGGCAACCTACCTCTTATGGCAAGTAGTTATTGCTTTTTAGGTGAGACTAATAAATGTTATCCAGATTGTGGAACTAATTGCAAAAAAAATAATAAATATTATTTGAAAGACAGACTAGGCTTTAATTTTAGAGTTGTGCCAAATAGTATTGAAACTGTAACATTGATTTGTAATAGTAAAACACTTTCAGTTTCAACTAAAGACTTACCTGTAAATTTTGTTAGACTTGATATACTTAATGAGAGTATTAATGAAATAAATGAAGCTGTAGACAAAGCTTATAACAGAGAAAAATTAGAAGGATTACAATATACTAATGGAAATTTATATAGAGAGGTTTAAAACCTCTCTATTGTTTTGTAGTTAACTCAATTATTAAATCCATATTGTCATCCTCTGCTGCTTTGTTTTTGCGTATCGCTCCACATTTCTTGCATTTATAAATTATGACATAACCCTTTTTACTATCAAGTTCAACCCTAATAGGTTCTAAGTCTCCATGACACTCTTCT